>Ga0222713_10002931_pt1 | contig 17875 bp, 25 predicted proteins | sample C33_649DmetaG_FD_165061 | JGI IMG/M metagenome (GOLD analysis project Ga0222713, IMG submission 165061) | Estuarine water microbial communities from San Francisco Bay, California, United States - C33_649D | ecosystem: Environmental > Aquatic > Marine > Unclassified | place: USA: California...
CATATAAGACACACCCTCCACTTTTCTAAAATCGGGTGCGTTGGATATAGATACAAAATCATCGGCCCAATCTAAAAATTCACTCTTCAGGAAATCGTGATGATATACACCAAATCCGCCATTTACAGGAGCAAATATAGTACCCAATCTGTCTTGATTATTAAATATGTTAGGCTCAAGTCTCCAAGCGCATGCTACGAAAGGCTTTTCAGTATTAGATACGACATCAAATAATGGAGCGTCGTAATGCCTGCTAATATACATATCACTATGTATGAGGCTAAAGAACTCTGTTTTGACTCGTTTAATTGCTTCATTGACTCCTCCGCCGATTCCTTTTGGTGTGTCATTCTTTTCATAAATACTTTCTATATCGTTCTGCTGCTTGAGCCATTCATATGTTTCTTCATCGTTCTCTGTGTATACAATGATGGGCTGATTCTCGTAGTGAGCATTTTCACGAATAGATTCAATAGCCAGTTTGAGGTACGGAATTGACATATAAGAATTGATTACCCATGTATATAATGTATTACTCATTTTTGTTTACTGTTTTGTTGTATTTTTCAATTGCCATCTTTGCTTCTTCAGCCGTGGAATATATTCCCAGATATTTTCTTTTTCCTTTTATCATTGGTCCGTTTGCTAAATATCTATCATATCTTTTTGAGACCCCACATATACCTGTGCTGGAATTATTTGTGTGTCCCATCAATGTATCTGATATTTGTTTCTTCAATGCCTTTTCCAATTTTCTTCCTCGTAGTTTTTTTACTCTATTCTCTACGTGCTCCTTTGTTTGACGAGTCCCAATTTTAGCATCTCGTAATTTACTTTTATGATTTTCTGTAAAATTTCTTCCTTTTTGTGATTGCGATATTTTATTTTTCCACTCTTTGGTTCTTATCGCATTTTTGTTTCCTTCTAACATTTTATCTATAACATATTGTGGAGTTTCATACCATTCTCTGGATTTTCTGATTTTCTCCTTTGTTTTTTCAGTGTGGTGTTTTCCATAAAATGGATGTTTTTTGCCATGCAACTTATTTGATATTTTCTTTCGCACCGCATCCGATACTATATAATTCTTCGTACCAATCAATAAATTGTATCCATTTTTGTTATAGTCGTGAAATGTATTATGCTCCAATATATACTTGGTTTCCAACTCGTCTAATGTATCTGGGTTATTTTCTTGTTTTATGATATAACACTTATATATATTTGGCCGTTTTCTCAACTTTCGTTGGAATAAAAATGGGTCATCGTATATCAAGTGGTCCTTTATTCTTTTGTGTATATTCCATCTTGTTTGTCCCACATAACAAGGATATTCTACTCCATCTCTGGTTTCTGTCCATAAATATACTACGTGGGACTTGTTATCGCCAAGATACTTGCCAGTTTCTCCATTGTAGCACAGTTTATACATTTGGCCTTGATTTCCAGTAGCGTTCCATCCGTTCTGCGTTGAGGCGCTTCCTGTTGCGTTCATAGAACCGCTTGGAGCGTGCTCTTTGCTGCTCAAGGAGTTCTTCTCTTGTTCTATGTAGTTTTTTTCGTCCCATTTGTTCATCTCCTATAAATATAACGTCGTATCATAAAACGTCGTATAAATAGTTATTTTATTTTGCATCATTCATCGCATTTTTTCCACCAGTCTCCGTCATTATCTTCGGTTTGATTGTTCATGGCAAGTTTGATTACTTGATCAAAGAATATTTTGGCACTTTGGTCGGTGTCACCGATGAATACCAGTTTACCGTCTTTCATATCAATACGACCAACCTCTTCATCATATAGAAATATTTTTATGATATTCTTCATGATTTCCAACTAGTCTTTGTGTCAAGGGGTAATTGCATTTGAACAAATCGCTTGATAATGTTATCAAAGAATAGTTGAGCAGATTCATCGACATCTCCTTCAAACTTCATAACTCCATCCTTCCAATCAAGCTTTCCGATTTGCTTCTGTTCGTTTGTGAATAGTAAGGTGCAGTGTTTCGTGATAGTCATCAACTCCAAGCCATTGATTGATCCAAAATAAACATTGTTGTCAAAGTTAAAAGTCAATTGCCTGGGTTTTACAAAGTCAAATTCAAGTTGTTTTCTGGTATTCATAATTTTCTGCGATTTTTCTCAATTTATTATAGTCTTCTTGTCTTTTTATTACATTATAAAAATATTCATATTGCCCCGTTTCTGCTCTTTGACAATATTGTTGAATGTTTATACCAGCAACCCCACGTTTCACTGTAAGAGAATTGTGATGTAACACACAACATCTGTCCATCACGCCCAACTTCCATCCTTTATCATTGGCGGTAAGAGCAAACAAAAAATCAATTCCCCACCCCATAATCAACGATTGATGTATTTCTTTTACCTCTTCCAACAATCTTCTACTAATCAATGGACATTGAAAATCTATAAACGGAACGGGTCTCGTATTTGCACTTGAATAAGAGTGCATTGTTTTCCAAAAGCACTGTTGGTTGGGTTCTATATTATAGAAAGAAGGAGATACAATATCATAGCCAGCATACATTTCGTCTCTCAACACCTTCACGAAATTATACGGATGTATTGTCAAATCATTGTTCAAAAACAACATGCTATCATATTGTTTATTCTCCAATGTATATTGCATTGCGGCGTTAAATCCTCCGCCAAAATAAACATTTTCGCCCAATTCAAATGAAGTATGTTTGCTCTTACCTTCAACAGAAGACCCATTATCAATTACAAACAAATCATAATCTTGTCTCTTGTATGGAACAAGAGAATCATACAGCATGTCTGTATAATCTGGTAGATTATGATTAAGAATGAATGCTGCCGTTTTATTCATCTGTCGGTTGATTGAAAATTTTCATTGATACACTTTTACCAGTCATTTCAGCGGGTTCGATCAAGAAGTTTTTATCTGGATGTGATATTTCAAAATACCACTCTAATTCTTCTTCACTGTCGGCGAACATCATAAAATGTTCTTCCGATCCACGCTCTCGACATTTATAAAGATTATATTTTGTTGTTATGACCGTTGTATATCCTTCCCCATGCTTAAATATTTCCGATATGAAATAAAATTCTAATATAATGATCAAAAAAGTATTAACGGAATGAGTTATGTTTTCAAATATAGTCCAATTTAAAAGTAATCCTTTTAGATTAGCCACAGCCACCATCATAGGAAATAATCCTATAATCGCTAAAAAAAACATCAAATAATAATAAAAACTTTTCTTTGGTTTAGAAATCATGATAAAAGATCTCCATCAAAGAATTCGAGTTGTTCTTCTCTTTTTTCTTCTTGTTTATTATAAAATTCAATGCACTTTTTGTTAACGAGAATTTTCTTTGAGGAAAACGGTTTAACCGACAAAGACTTTAAGTTTCTGACTCTGCTAAGAGCCACATACACTTGACCCGCGGCAAATGCTTCACCAATGTCTATCTCGGCACGGTTAAGAGTACTTCCTTGAGCCTTATGAACAGTAAGAGACCATGCAAGCTTTAATGGAATTTGCCGGCGTTTTGCCAACACAATCTTTTTCATCGTTTTGGATAGTTGATCAAATTCGTTCTGCTTGACTTCCCAGTTGTGACCTTCTACGACAAATAGACCTTGCTCAAATCTGACTTCCACACAGTTGTCATATAGATTTTCAACTACACCCACGCTTCCATTAACCAATCCATTTTCAACATCCAAATTAACAAGCAATATAACTTGAGCACCTTTCTTTAGTTTCAGATAAGTTGGTGCTGGACAATTCTTTTCAAGGAACTGTTTCCAAGACTCTGGTCCCTCATCAAACGATCCATAAGTGCGGCTTGCGTTTTTGATCTTTTCAAGCTCTCCGTTGTTATATGCATTTACATCAACATTTTTACAAAACAACTTTACAGGTTTGATTCCGTCTTGTGGAAATTTTCTACCAATACAGTCGTTCAGTACATCAAGATCTTTGACGGTTCCCATTCTTACTTCGTTCAGAAACTTTGCAAAATGGGGCTCGTCATGTTGTCTTACAATTTCCGTCAAGTGAATGGTTCTAATTCCGGCAGCTTTCCAAGCTTGAGAATCAAAAGCAAACTGTTCTTCTTCAAGTTTGTTAAATACTGGAGGAAGTTGCATAAAATCTCCAACGAACACTATTTGAATTCCCCCAAAAGGTCTTTCATCTTCACGAATTACTTGACAAACAATGTCGAGTTTTTCAATAAGTTCAGCCTTGGCCATCGAAATTTCGTCAACCACCAGAACCTTACACGATTGTATACGATTTACAGCTCTTGAATTATCTTTTACCTTATTGATAAGGTCCATGCCGTGATCATCCGCCAATCCCATACCAGACCAAGAGTGAAGGGTTGTTCCTCCAATGTTAAGAGCAGCGACTCCGGTGGTAGCGGTCTTACCATAAAATATACCCTCAGAGTCAAGAAATTTAAAGAGAAGGTGAACGGCGTAAGACTTTCCAGTTCCGGCGGGGCCAGTTAGAAAGATATTTTTGCGCTGAAAAAACTTTCTAAAAAATTCCCGTTGAAGCTCTGTAAGACCAGACCATTCCGGCCATTTGGAAAATTTATCAAGAAGTATGGTTTTGAGTTTTGCCATATATCCCCAAAGTTTATACCAAGCTTCGTATGTGTCAATCAATATTTCGTTGGAATATTAGCGTTGCTTTGCATGACAATTCCCAAATATATCTTAGAATAATGTTCTTCGGTATATCCGTGATGTTTTGCTTCGTGATATTGCGGATTATAATGAAATACCTTGAAAAGAGGTTCAATCGGCTGTATTCCGTTGTCGTGAGCTAGCAGCCATTCTCCATACCAAGTAAATTCGCTTGGTACTATTTTTATAGCATCGCTGAATGTGAGATTGTTGGGCTTTAAATAATGCTCATCCAAAAATTTCCAATTTTCACAGTTCCATATAACTGGACTTGGGCCAAAATCATAATATTTACCGGTACGTCCAAATACATCCATTATCTTTTTTCTACATTCCTTGAAGCTATCGATGGGATCGAATCCCAACTTAGACACTTTATTTACCGTCCAATTGAACAATTCTTTTTGTTCATGCATTACCGTATAAGGTTTTCCATTTGGAGCAATAAAGTCCGAAGTATAAAACGGTCTGATAAAATAACTATCGCTATCCAGAACAAGATAATTCTCACACAAATTCAGTTTCCAGAAAGAACTTTTTACCACCTGTTGGGCTGTCCAATCTTCGTTTTGGTCGTGATCATAAATCGACTCATCATCAACGAGGATATAACCAGAAGATCCGAGATTATGAATAAATATATCTTTGTCTTTTTTGGGACAAGAAATATAAAAGGGTATATTTTCTACATTATATTTAATAATGCTGTCAAACAGTATTTTTGTTCTATGAACATCTCCTCTGTATGATTTGCAGTATAAAACTATTTTATTCATAAACTTTTTCCACTATACTATTAAATATAGATTCGGTGGTCAATTTTTCTCTTGTGTGAAACAAAAAATTGCTTGCCAATTCCAAATATTTTTCTACAATCAATTCTTCTTCACCAGCCATTTTGTTGGCTATTTTGCACAATTTTTTTGGAAAATTTACCATTGTCATCTCTGGGCAAAGATCTATATCCGGAAAATATGGTATACAACCATTCAATAAAATTTCGTAATGACGCATACAATCCCACCCTCCTTTTTTATGAGTCAATGCAAAATATGATTTTTGATAGTCCTCGTAATATGACTTTTCGTCGTCAAAAACATAAGTAGACATATTTCCAGGAATAACAGTTCCCCAATCTTGAGTTTTATTTGGAACCGATTTTACAATTTTTTCCTTGGGAGCTGCGAAGCTTATAGGAAATACTTTGGAACTTTGTTCATTAAGTTCTCTCTTGAAATATATTCCTTTGTTATAAAATTCGGATTTTACTGATTGATCATCTTCACCATCAATAAACACTATTTTATTTTTTGGATAATGGTTTAATACATCTTGGATACTATCCAGACATCTGGTACAAGATCCGTATATTACAAAATCAAAGTACTTGTTTTTTATCTTGGAAAGTATATCAGATCTATCGACCGAGCATTCATCCAATGTGCCATGAAGGGTCATCCCTCTACCATAACTTCTACCATTATCTGGCACTCTTTGGTTCCAGAATTGTTCTTTTTCCTTCTTGTACATATACCAAGGAAAGTTAACATCTACAAAATCAGATCCAAGAACCGATCTACCTCCATGAATGATAGTGTCGGACTGATAATCTGGCAAATTTCCTTTTGATATAAACAAAACTTTCATAATAATTCAAACTTTGTAGTATACGATGTTATGTCATACTCTTTTTTCAAATAAAAAGTTAGTTTGAATCAATCGGTCGTTAATATATGTAGGATCACATATGTCGTGCACATGATAACCATGTTTGTGAAGATACAAAAATACTTCACTAAAAAGAGGAGCACCTTGGTTACAATCTACAAAAGAAACTTCCAAATATATCCATTTGATTTTTTCCAATATCTTTGTTGCTCCCTCAAGAATATCAATTTCGGCACCTTGAACATCCATCTTTAAAAATTCCATATTAGCTTCAAGAGGAACAACTTCGTCCAATCTATACATCGGTAGGTTTATATGCTCCCCGTCTTTAAAAAAGATAGATTCTTCCCTGTATATGCTACACCCAGTGGAAGTAACGTCGTTGGGATTTATATAAAAAGGAACATTTTCTTTGGTCTCCTTTCCAAGCAAACCGATGTAATATTCTCTGGCTACCATCTTCAAGGTTGGTTCGCAGTTAGGATTCGCTTCAAATGAAACAACTCGGGATTCTGGAAATATAGATTGAATTACGTCACAAGTTTCTCCAAAATGTGCTCCAGCATCTATGAACCCTCTTGGATAGATTCCACGATTTTTCAATCTAAGTAATACATTGGCAAAAATATTCATTTTAAAAATACTTCATCAAATTTCTTTATAACGTTTTGTGGGGTGAATTTTTTAGAATAACAATCCCACTCAACATCGGATACATAATTTCTATCCATTTGTAGCATATATGTCAATACTTCTTCTTCATTTTTGTATTTTATAGCCATATCTCCAAGCATATGTAGATGTGCTCTCATATACCACCAGTATGAAGCATCGTATGTTATAACAGGCTTGTTAAATGACGAAAACTCTGCTACAGCCAATCCAAATGTTTCTCCGTCCGAACGAGCGTGTATCATAGCATCACAGGTGTTAATGAACTTGCTCTTATAGTTTAAATCGGGATGAAAAGGTAAGAACTTGGCTCGTTCATGTTGAATGAACGGCTTGGTGTTTAGAAACAAATACCATACATCAGATCGTTTCTGTAATACTTTGGATATGGCACTATGAACAAAAGGTATATCAAACTGATCTTGTCCTCCCAATCTACCAAAAATAAATGCGTCTTTTGGTATACCCAACTCAGAGTGAAGAGTTTCATTTACCTTCGGAACGTCAACGATGTGAGGAACCCACAGTTCCTTTTTAAAAAACCCAGCCAACCATTCGCTTACACCGGCGTATACGTTGCCATGTTCCTCACGCATATCAAATACACAATGAACAGCCGTTTTGCAATTGTCAGGAGTTATATTGTCTTTATTTCCAGCCTTGGTCATATAAAGTACATCAATCTTTTCACCATCAACAATCTTTGGCAGTTCGGAAGCGTCGTCATATAACCTGACTTTAAATTTATTGAATTTTTCCGTTGGATGTGTTGATTTTATACGAGAGCTTATGATCACCGGATCATATCCAAGAATATTCTGCAGCGCGTCAGCGTAATCGAAAGTGACTGTACTATTTCCTCTGAAATCCAGTTGGTTGGCGTGCAATCCGATTTTCATAATTTTTTCAATTCTTCGGTAAACAAAGTTTCGTCGTGGGTTTGTTGAACTACTTTAACGCACAAGTGTTCCGAATCAGAATCTTTATATTTACGGCAATTGCAATCTACAAAGTAATGTATCTTAAACTTTAGTTTTGGATATTTTCTTTTCAATACTTCTACCAGTTTCTCCATATCTTCTTTTTCCCCAATACTGTTCTCCAAATTGGATAATGGTCCATATTGAACTTCGGCATGATGCAGTGGCATATGGCCACGCCTAATGAATACAATTTCATCCTCGGATTTTCTTAATATTTCAAGTAGACGGTTTATTCTACGTTTGATAGTTTCTTCATATACATTTCCCTTTTTTTCTTCATATTCCCGATGAAATATCCGCACAGAATAGTCCAAGTTATATTCTAACAAAGTGTCATCTTTTAATTTCATTTTTTCATTATCAAGAGACTTGTGCCAAATTGTGTTCAAAAATCCGTCAAACTCATTCTCAAATATCTTGTGTACGGTGTGGTATGAACATAACCAATCAAGAGGAAAAGAAATAGTTCTTTTCTTGATCTTGTTCATATGAATGGATGGTCCGCAGCAACATCCTATTGGAACATATATCTTCATCCCATTCCCATATTGGCCATTTTTGACCAGTTTTGATTATAAAACAAGTTTTGTGCTCTCTGTCTGTCTATCGTTTTATCGTGAATGAACGACCATTCTACTTCTTTTGGAAGTTGGGAAACATACTCTGCTCCATTAATGGTTTCATGCAATGGCTTGTTCCATTGAATTTTAAGGCTGTTCTTGTATATGCGTGATTGATAATCCCCCGTGTGCCAGTTTATGATAGGAAGATCTTCATATTCGGATAGCTTTGAGATATTCCAACCCCACAATCTGGCATCTTGTTCCGTTGCTCCACGAACTATGTTGACCCTTGGAACCCTATACAATTCAACGGTTGGATTGGCTTTCAATAGAGCCTCCATGTTCATTAAAAGAAACGGATGGGGATATTCATCCGCGTCTATTTGTACTATGAAGTCACCCACACAACGTTTGCTTCCATAATTCTTATGTTCAGCAAAGTTCTTATTTAATGCATGTTGAATAACCGTGAATCCGTATGATCTGGATTTTTCCAGAATCTTTTTGGTATCTTCGTTGTCCGAGAAATCATCAAGTATGACTACTTCATCATTCGGAGCATTGAGGTCGATGTGTGTCTTGAGCTTCTCGACTAATTGAAGAAGCTCAATAGTTTCATTGTGAGAGCATACCAAATAACTTATTTTCACGACGTTTTTTCCGTAGGTTCGGTGGGTGCCGAAATCTTTTTAAACTTTGGAAGCGTTATAGCTACTTTCTTTTCAAAGGTTGGCAAATTCTTGTTCAATATATCCATGAAAACTCTATTGCCAGCTTCAAGTGTAAATTTTTGAGAATTTATGGCTCTCAACTTTTCAGCATTTGGAATATATTTTCCATGATTCGAAAAAACATCTTCCAATTTTTGAGCAGCCACACTGTAATTTACATTGAACCATTGAGCTTCTTTGATCAACCAGTCGTTACATGCACTTGCCGGCACATTTTCCAATTTACCAGTTATCAGATTTGAGATTTCTTCTGGAAGAAAATCCTTATGACCACTCCAATCGGATACAAGAAGAGGTTTTCCGCTCAAGGTTGCCTCAAGTAATGGACGACCAAATCCTTCTCCGTGAGTAAAGCTTACATGAGCTTTAACTTTGGGGTGGTTATATAACCTATTCATCTGAGCAGGAGTAAGATCTCCATGAATAATATATATGTTTGGAAGTTCTCCGGATATAGTTTCTCTGATCCTCTGAATCTTTGTTAAGATGTCGGCTTTGTCCATATGAGAGAACGTGGCGCCGCTAGATTTTAGTATCAAAGCCGGCTTGTTCTTCTTATTTTTGAATACCTCAGAAAATACCTTGACCAACATACCAACATCTTTTCTGTCAGCCCCCAGGTCCCCTTGGATCCAGTGACCTACAAAAAGATAACAAAAATCTTCTGGTATACTTTTCAGCCCGGAATCAAGAATTTCTTCCGGCTCGGATGTTTTTCTGAAGACATTTGTGTCAACTCCTTCGAAAGCAACCTCAATTGGTTTTGATAACTTAACGACTTCTTTTTGTCCGTTGGCACCCGACTTTTCGTAAGCTGCATTTGTAAATACTTCTTTTGAAAAGTTTGAAGGAACTATATTCAAGTTCATTCTATTGAGCCCCTCAATCCATTCTCCTCGAGCGACGGTACTTTCTATTCCCGCTGTTACGCCTACGCTAAATTGTCCATGAGGCTGAAACTCGTTTGGAATTCCAACTTGAATATACAATTCTGGTTTTGGTACATTTGGAGATTGTAAAATCTTGCTCTTAATTTCTTTCACCATATATCGACTTTCGTCGTCAAGTTCTGTGTTGGGGCAGTTTCCCCATCTTGTTGGTGCAATTTTAACATCAAACTTTTCTGACTGAATTAAGGCAATTGCAATTTGTCTGGCATGATCTCCATATCCAGATCGTGAGCCGACCGGAGCTTGAAGAACACACACGGGTTTAAGTTCGTTGCTCATTTATAACCTTTAGTATAATTTATGGATTTGTTCCCGGAGTATTCTGATTTTCTTGTTCGGAAATAATATCCTCCATTTGACCCTTGACATCATTGATGCGGTCCTTGAAGTCCATCATGACTGAACGTTTTTCCTTCTCGATTTCACGAAGTTGTTTAGCAAGTTCGTATACTTTATTCTTTGCTTCTTGTGTTGTTAATGGTTTAGCCATAATTTTCCTTATATTTTGTTGAATTTTTTAACTACTGCTTCTCTGTCAATTTTTGGTATTTCAAATCCAAGTTGATTGTTTGGCATGTTGTGTCCGACATATTCATCATGTCTATAGATGTTGAACAGCTCTCTTCCCTTCCATCCGTTCATCATTCCGTTCAATCCCTCGGCCATCTTGCTACACATATATTTGCTATTAAGATTTCCGTCATTCATTAACCAGTGACGACCCTCCAGACCAAGCTCTTTTCTCTTTTCACGCCCTATAGCATACCAATACATCATAGCTTCAGCCGCATCTTCCCATTTACCATAGTCAGCGAAGATATATGGAGTAGGAACACTTCCCTGAACCATACGAGCCGCGGGATAAATTGGGGTCACCCATCTACCATGTTTCTTATATTTTCCATCATGATTGCTACCCCAACCGGAATTAAACTCAATTGGTTTTCCGTTTTCGTCTGTGAAACCGCATTGATCTTGCAGACCACCCGTCACCGTTACGATGATAGGAGTGCCAGCCGCAATACTTTCTGCGGTTCCTAGACCAAATCCTTCGTTGTCCGATAGATTGATGGTTACATCGACCAAATTATAATACTCGTTAAGAGCTTCGGGCATAATTTTCGGTTCACTGAAAACAATATCGTAATTTGGACAGAAAGCTTCCTTACAGGCTCTTAGGTCTGTGCCGTTTTCATCGACCGCGTTTGTATGCATGAACAGAACACATTGACTTGCTTCTTCTGGAGTTAAGTTGTCGCAAAACGCTCTATAAGCCATCAAAATGGTTGCTGTCTGCTTTCTACGAATGTTGCGATTGTTATAGAAGACGATATATTTATAATCTTTCTTGAACAATGATTTCTTTAGTTCGGAAAGTTTCTTTTGTTCTTCATCGGAAATCAGCGGTTTAAACATATCGGTGTTGATACCATGAGGAACATATGTAACAGTTGTCGGTTTGTTTAAACTCTTGCCAAGTACATTCTTGACAATGTTTTCTGTTTGCTTACTAATACAACCGATCCAATCACAACTTTCATAAAAAGCCTTGTTGTACATAGGATATGGAAGGTCATCCCATATACTATAATATCCAATGGGACAAACTTGACGAATTTCACGTTCTATTTGATACAACCATGTCCAGAAACGAGGATCTGTAAAATGAAGAATAGCGTTCGGCTTTTCTAAATTCATGATTTCTCTCAATATTTCCTGACCACCATAACCATCCACTGGATACAATCGTGTATATGCGTCTGGAATTTTAGCAAATCCGCTGGTTGCCTGGTCCAAATTAAAAATCTTTCCTTTGTCAGGATGTTTGATAGAACCACCAATTTGCACCCAGTTGAATATATGGGATGTTCCTACCACAAATTCTCTGGCCATTGTAGCAATACCAGAGTGCATTCTTAGGTCGTCACATAACAATAGAATTTTTTTGCGATCTTTTTGTGGTATATAACCGTTTGGCAGCACGCCAGTTTCCGAGGATTGTTTTTCCATACTTGTAACCTTTGATATTGTTTAATTTGAACAGAATGTCAAATTATTAAAACGATGAACCGCTAATTTGAAGATCGTTGGCGTTATCAATTTTAGTTTTGAAATCTGGATCGTTGGTGTAAAGATAAACACAACGGTTGACCAACTTTTGAAGTGTCATACCGCTCGAAACCCCAGATTCTTTGAATTGCGTATATCTATCCTTGAAAATATGAATAGAAGTAAAGCTTGTTTCGTGATTTGATTTTAATTTCATATATTAGATTTTTCTCTATATACATATATACGAAAAACCGTTTTCATTCTATAAAATAAGTTATATTCTTTTAAATATTTTTATTCTGTTTATTAGCATATTAAGGTTTTCAGGTGATATTCTGTCCGTAACTATGGTTCTTGGATAATTTAACTCGCAATCTATTCGCAAACCATCTTCTGAGCCAGGTTTAATAAAGTCTTCGACAAAGTCTAATCCACCTCTAGCTCTAAGCCATTTTACATAAAAATCAGGCTCCTCTGATTCTATTACAATTTCTCCCCGTAAAAATATACTATAATATAGAGTTAGATCTCTATATGAACTGAACCAAGTTGGAGGATTTACTAGTTGATCTCGTATTATCAACAACATATAATATATAAATATTATATGCTATACAAAACCATCAACCTTCTTTTCCGTCGCAAAGAATATTTCCGTCCTTGTCCTTCAATGTTTTGAACACACAGTATTTGCAATTCTTTCTAGCTTTGTCTGGATTCTTGAAGAAGTGGGCGGTTGTGCTGTATTCTCCATTTTCATCAAAGCAATGGTTCACAAAGTCCAAGAAAGATGATTCTACTTCTTTCATGCTCAACTTGCCATCTGGGGGAGAAATGCGTTGAATTCTCTGTTGAGGGAAGGCAACATCTTCGTATAGCTTTCTCTTGACCACAAAGAACTCTACTTCAATGTCATTCATAGGAACATTGAATGTCTGGTGATAAAAACGCTTATATAAAAGAAGCTGATCAATCTTGGTTCTGTCCGCCTTTTGGTATTTGTTCCAACCAAACGAACTCGTCTTGAAGTCCAAGATAAGAATCTTCTTGGTGATCTTGTCTTTGAATACAATATCAAGAAATCCTTTGTATAGGATCTTTCCACCACGCATAGGGATTTCCAGAGGTAATTCTATGCCAAGAACCTCGTATTGCTTTGAAGGAAAGTGCTTACTGCGGATGGCATAACTGGTAACATGATCCAGTATGGTTTTGCCATCGTTTCTGAATTCTTCTATCTTCGCGGGTGTAACTACGTCCAACTCGTCCAACTCTTCCTCTGTTAGTTTAAGTTGTTCTTCTGTAGCAAGTTTTAGATCTTTCAACCCCTCGTCAAATACCTTGGTGAATTCGCCGTATGTATCAAAAGCGTCCGCTTCTTTTGTTCCAACATTATATAACAATCTGAGATATTCTTGGAGGGCTGAATGAATTCCGTCTCCAAATACCGTATTTATACTAGCTTCATATGGAGCTAATTTGTCGATATAAGACAGTTTCCATTGCATAGGACACTTCAACCACATAGCATATTGACTAAAGCTTACGGTCTTGGCTTTAACTTTAGGCTTTTCGGTTGGGGAGAATGTAGAAAGAGTTTCTTCTACAAAAAAATTTTCAATTGACATATATAGACAACTATATGATTTCAGAGGAGAATGTCAACCTCAGAAATATTTTTTGATTATTTGTTTATATTTATGTTAAATCAAATTTCCTCGTATTATGCTCGAAAAAAACCCAAACTTTGAATTTTCCCACGTTCTTCAAAAAACCGGCGTGTTAAAGAATTTTTCGATTGCTAAAGTCGTACCAACGATTGAGCTTGAAAACATCAAATTAGAAATACGAAAGAAAGCAAAAAACGAAGAAGATTTTAAAAGAATGTTTGAAAAGAAGTTAGCCGAATTTGGTAATATGCACGATCCAAAAAATCCTATACCAGGAATAATATACCTCAAAGATAGTGAAAAACAAGCTGCGGCGTATACCAGAATGACAAAAGAATTGATAAATAAAATAAAATCGGGAAATCCTTCAAAAAAGACGTTGGCATTTTTGATCAAACTTATGATAACAGAGTTCGGTTTGACAAAGGAAGATTTTGTAGATAATCAAGATTCCGAATTGGATGAAGATGAATACTGATGGAGTTTTTGTGTTTGCAAAAACTTTTCCACATAAGATTTCATATTTTTATCGTTAATTAACTCTGGTATTGGAATATCCATCGTTGGCCACTCGACCACATAGTCAGCTTTTTTCTTGATTTTAGGATCGTTGATCATTTCGTGATCATTAGCGGGAGGAACAAATCTTTTTTGAACCTTTAGTTGAGACGACTTAGGAACTTTTCCTTTGAACTCGTCATAACGGCTTACGTGAACCAATGTTCCGTTCATTTTGTTTTTAAGCCAAACCAACTCATCTTCTGGATAATGGTCGTAGCGAACATCCGAAATAATTGCATAGTCATATCCATCAATTTCGGCGTTTTGAATATTCTTCTCGGCTAAATCCGTCCAAAACTTTCCGTTGGTTTGTTTTCTCTTAGCATCTCCGAACCACACAAGAAATGGACGAATAAGATTCTTTTCTTCTGATACTTGGGTAAATGAAGAAAATCCGATAGCTTCTTTACAAAAGGTATCACAATAACTTTTAAGTGGATCTGCGAGAGCAATTCTCTTCGCCTTCAATCCATTTTTTTCAAGAAGGTCGATGAGAATAGAAACAAATGTATCCTTGCCAGCCCTAGCGACTCCACCAACACCAATCACACGAATTTTCTTTGAGTTTTCCATATGCGACCAACACTATGACGAATAATCGTTCTCGTCAATGTAAAATTATTCGTCCAACAGCTTTTTGGTGTCTTTTTCGTTGTTGCCGTAAAGAGCTAGGATTTTTCTTACATCGTCTTTATTTAAGATCTGCAAATATTCATACACATTGCGTTCACTTTCTTGGAAGTGCCTACAAAGGATTTCCATCACTTCCTTGGACCATTTGTCTTCGGACTGATTCTTGATATACGGATAAAATGCTCTACCCTTTGGGGTTACAGCCAAACACAGCTGATAGAACTCCTTGGGTTGAAGAACGCCTTGATATTTCTGGATTTCGTTGATCATATCGATACAGCGAGGATCCATACTCAAAAATCGGCATACCATATAATTCGACCAACTCTTTTGATCAGCCTCACTAAGCGTATCAAAATATTTGGGGTTTCTACCTTCTCGGATGTGGTTGATGTGGTCAAACAATCCTTTGACTTTTGGTTTTGACTCTCCATCTGTTTTTTTGGATTTCTTTGGCATGTTATTCCAATTCTTCTTGGTGTTTTGAAAGTTTCTTCTCTTTTGAAATATTTTGTATTCTATGTTTGATTAGACGCTTGTCGTGAGATGTCAAGCTCTGAAGTCGAGTTTCTAACTCTTTTACATTTTTATTCAAACGTTCGTGTTTTTGATTTACAACCTTTATATTATCAAATACCGTCCGTAAAGTTTCTGTTATGGCCTTCCCAGCATCAGAAAGTTCTTTGGCTCGCTTTGAATCTTTTTCCTTGTGGTTTCTTTCCAATTGAACCATCCGATATTGAAAATATCCGGCCATCACAAACAAAACCAAAATAAAAAAGTAAATACTATTATCCATAAAAAAGTGCCCCAATTATAATGGGGCACTTGTGTTTTGTCAAGATGCTATTTGAAACCCTCTTACTTCGGATACATTATCAAGAAAATGTACCCAGCTTGGGTGATGTGCAATGTTGATTGTGGCACTTACTGGCATCGACTTTGGAGCATAAGGCTTACGAATAAGCTTCAAACCGGCTTGATCTGGAGTTTTGTCTGCCTTTTTGCTGTTGATGTCTTTGTGACACCAAACCATGTTTTCAAAGGTATTTTTACCACCTTGAGAACGTGGAATAACGTGGTCAACATTACCTTCTCTCCAAGATAGCTGTTTACCGGTGTATTGACATACGCCAGCGTCACGCTTACGGATACTTTCTTTGGTCGGGCGTGGTTGCACCATTGGCATTTTTCCGTAATTGGTTTGAATAATAACCCTTGGAGCACGAATGGTCATATTAGCTGTGTGAATAGCCAAATCGTAATCACGCACTGGTAATGTTTTCCAAATTTCCCAAGATACTGGGTTTGTGTTGGTCGGGTTATCCCAATCAACATTTCCATCGTTGTCGATAGGAAACTCCATATCAATAGCCACGGCGGGAGGGTTGTTTCCATTGTCTCCACCAAGCATAGAAATAAGAGCGTCCTTCACGGTCTTGGTGCCAATGGCCTGCCAAGAAGCGTTCAACGACAGAACTGGTTGACTGATAACATTCATCTATAATATATCCTTTCGGATATAACTATGGACGCGACTCTATAAAAAGTCAAGCCTTAATTTGAGAACTTCCTGGCAAAACTCTGTACGAGTCGTCTTCAAAATGTTGAGTAGATACTTCAATAATTCGTGTATCTTCCAAAGCTTCAACCTGATGAGGGTTTAATCTCGGAATATCAACCACATCCCCTTGAGTAAGAATGACTTGAGATTTGTCGGCATTATCCGTATTTATCGTTGATAGCATCAGCTTTCCATAAGCTATATACCAAGTTTCATGTTTTGAAACGTGGAAATGCATAGACCCTTTTGTACCAGCTTTGAAGTCAAGAAACTTCATGCAATAGTCTGGGCAATTAATGATCCATTCTTCTTTTCCCCACCCTTTAACGTGGGTTTCAATTTTTAGCAGTGTTGTTTTTTCCATATTATATTTCAGTTATGTTTCTTTTTACCAATTTGACTCGGAAATACGGTTCCATATCCACTTCCATATCTCCATCAAACAAAACAATTGTCTTGTTTGCTTTGTTTACAACGAGAGAAACGGTGAGAATTTTTCCCGATGAGCTCAGTACTTCATCACCAATTTTTAGCCGTTTTACGATCTCCTCGACATATTTTATTTCTTTTTTTGGAATTACTTTAGTCATATAATCCAGTATATGTTAATAAGTATTGAGGTCAATCCCAATCCGTTGCAAGATGCCAATGCCCACAATATGTACATTTATACGGCCTCTTCTCGGATCTATATTCATTCAATATCCTTTTAGCATCACGCAAAGCGTCCGCACGATTTTCGTACCCCATCTTGGTTTCGCACGAACGCTTGTGATGATCACTTGAGGACTTGGTATAGGATTTTCTTGTATTCATCTGCACCAATAACCTTACGGTCAAGAATCTTGAACACAATTGCTGCACGGCCTGTGGAACCATATGCTTGCAAGACTTCTTCTGCTGCTTGTTTACGTGGTATTTTCAGGCGAGCAATGGCAAAATCAAACAATGCATCCATTATCTTTTTTACTTCCTTCATAGCATCACAGATACGAGACGCGTGACCCCGTGCCATAGTTGCTATTTCAAAATCAAACTTTTCAGTCAGATATTCAAAAAACTCGGGATAACCAGTAGATTCATGTGACATCGTATAACGAGGCATAAACCAATCAATATAAACATCTATCACTTTG
>Ga0222713_10002932_pt1 | contig 17873 bp, 20 predicted proteins | sample C33_649DmetaG_FD_165061 | JGI IMG/M metagenome (GOLD analysis project Ga0222713, IMG submission 165061) | Estuarine water microbial communities from San Francisco Bay, California, United States - C33_649D | ecosystem: Environmental > Aquatic > Marine > Unclassified | place: USA: California...
GTTGTGTAAGTTGCCATCTACATGATAGACTAGCGTCTGAGCCGAGTACTTGGATTTAAAACCACATCGATCGCATGTGGTTTTTTTCTTATAGCCTGCCGCTTGCCAACGAGCCACTGCTGGTTTAATACGACGTTTTTTCTTTATACAAGCGTCACAGCGTGTTCTATAGTGTGCTATACCGTCACGATAGTAGTTAACAGCACACGGTCGTTGACTACAAGCGGTGCAAATAGGTCTTTTCATGGTTTATTTACCAAAAAACCTTTGCCAAAGGGCAACATAATACTGGTTTTTGTTATTAGGTGCTAAATATTAGCAACTAGGAAAAGGACCATACCATGGCATTAACATCTCCAGGCGTAGAAGTAACGATCATTGACGAAAGTCAATACATCCCTGCTGCTACCAACTCAGTACCATACATTCTATTGGCAACAGCTCAGAACAAGGCCAGTGCAGCCGGAGTAGGCGTAGCACCCGGAACACTTGCTGCCAACGCCAACAGAGTATATTTAATTACAAGTCAGCGTGATTTAGCCGCTACATTTGGCAACCCATTCTTCTATAAAACAACCGCTGGTACTCCTATCAACGGTTACGAATTAAACGAATATGGATTATTGGCTGCTTATTCAGCGTTGGGTGCTAGTAACCGTGTTTATGTTCAACGTGCGGACATTGACTTAACTGAGCTAACAGCTTCGTTGTCACGTCCCACTGGTTCTCCCAATAATAACACATACTGGTTAGATACAACCAATTCACAATGGGGAATTTTTGAGTGGAATCAAACCACTGCTGCCTTTACAGTTAAAACTCCTATTGTAATTACTGATACAGCACAACTGGAAATTTCCACAACTGTTCCACTACAAACAGTGGGCAGCATTGGTGATTATGCTATAACTGCTACCAGTACATTTAATCCTGGCTACTACAAGCGTGGCGGCCCAACATCTACACAAACCAGTTCCACAACACTATCTGATCTGTACAACACATGGGTATTGGTTGGCAGTGACGATTGGAAAACAGCTTGGCCCACAGTAGCCGGTACATTGGCTCCAACTTCGCTAACAGAAGCCGACACATTTACTGTAAATGGATCAGTAATTACTGTTCCAGCTAGCCCCAACAACACAGTAACTGGTGTAGCTACAGCAATCAATGATGCTGCTATTACTGGCGTTTATGCCGCTACAATTGGTGGCAGATTGTACATTTATGCCGACTCGTCTGCTGGTACTACTGCCGGTGGATCTGTTACACTAGCCACTGGTACTGGTACACCGCTAACCACACTAGGTATGACAGCAGGTGAATCTTATGCTCCGGCTTTCTTGGCTGCACCTAGTTATCAGGCACCACGTTGGGGTTCTACACAAGCTCAACCTCATCCTACAGGCAGTGTATGGCAAAAGATTTCCGCAGTCAATCAAGGCGCAGCACTATCAGTTAAAAAATACAATGCTACACTAGGATTGTTTGTACAACAGGCCTGCCCATTATACCTAACTGAACCGGATGCAATTTATGCGTTAGACCCTAGCGGTGGTGGCGCAAATATTCCTGCCGGATCAACATTTGGTCGAGTTGATCCACTTTTTAATACTACCAGCGGCATTACAATATTTGAAAGATTTATTACTGGTGCTACTGAAATCACAGGTGATACTGACACTCCTGGTCCGTTTGTAATAGGAAACACATTTGACATTATTGCCACACAGCCTGGTACTGCTAACCTAACAACTGTTACAGCTGAATTGCTAGGTACAGATGTAGCTGACTTTATTGCCGCAGTTAGTGCTGCTAACATTCCTTATGTCAGTGCTACTACTAATAGTGCAGGCGCCATTGTTATGACACACGCTACTGGCGGTAATATTGTTTTGATTAATGGCACAGGAACTCCAGTTACTGCTGCTGGCTTTAACACCAGCGTCCGCGGAGTTAGCACATTCTATGCTAATGGAGCTCCGTCCGGATTAATATTAAGCAACTGGGTAACTGCTCCAACATTTACATATACTGCCAGTGACGATGCTCCTGATCAGGATCCTACAGATGGTACACTATGGTACTATAGTGCAACTGATCAAGTGGACATTATGATTCAGGATAACGGCACATGGCAAGGTTATCAAAACGTAACCAACGACGTTCGCGGTTACGACCTTAGCTTAACTAACGCTACTGGTCCTATTATCAGTGCTACAGCACCAACAACACAAACTGACGAATCTGAATCTCCATTGGTCTATGGTGACTTGTGGATTGACACTAGCGACTTGGAAAACTATCCTGTGATTAGTCGTTGGGAAAGTGTAAATGGTACAGATCAGTGGGTACCACTTGACAACACCGATCAAACCACATCAAACGGTGTGTTGTTTGCTGACGCTCGTTGGGCACCTAACGGAACTACAGATCCTATCACCGGCGACTTCCCCACAATCACCAGTTTGTTGACCAGTGATTACCTAGATTTGGATGCGCCCGAATCTACACTATATCCCCAAGGTATGCTGTTGTTTAACACACGCCGTTCAGGATTTAATGTTAAGAGCTTCCAAGTTAACTACTTTAACGCTGAGTCGTTCCCTGATGATACATTACCAGCAGAAAAAAATGCATGGGTAACAGCCAGCGGATTGAAGGCTAATGGTGCTCCGTACATGGGACGTCAAGCTCAACGTGCAATCATTGTTGCTGCACTCAAGTCAAGCATTGACACCAGTACTGATATTCGTGAAGAACAGCGTCAATTTAACTTGTTGGCATGCCCTGGATATCCTGAGCTAGCACCTAACATGATTGGCCTCAACAACGAGCGCTCCAATACAGGCTTTGTTATTGGCGATACTCCGTTGCGTTTAGACCCACAGGACATTCTAACATGGGCCAGCAACAACAACGGTTTAGGTTTGCCTACTGAAGACGGCCTAATCGCTGCTGACGAGTATATGGGTGTGTTCTATCCCAGTTGCCAAACAACTGATCTAACTGGTAGTGCCGTAGTAACAGCACCAAGTCACATGATGATTAGAACAATTATTCGCAGTGATGAAGTATCGTTCCCCTGGTTTGCTCCAGCTGGAACACGCCGTGGTGTAGTTGACAATGCACTGCAATTAGGTTATATCAACTCAACTACTGGCGAGTTTGAATCCTTAGGTGTACGTCAAGGATTGCGTGATGTATTGTATGAAAATTCTATCAACCCAATTACGTTTATTCCTGGTGTTGGTATTACTAACTTTGGTAACAAGACATCCACAACGCTTACCACCGCAATGGACCGCATTAACGTGGCACGCTTGGTGGCATTTATTCGTGGACGATTGGATATTATCGGTAAGCAATACTTGTTTGAACCCAATGATCAAATTACCCGCAATCAAATCAAGAACGCTATCGATGGCTTGATGATTGACTTGGTGGCCAAACGTGCTTTGTATGACTATTTGGTTGTTTGTGACCTGACTAACAACACACCAGCACGTATTGATCGCAATGAATTGTATGTTGATATCGCTATTGAGCCAGTTAAGGCTGTTGAGTTTATCTACATTCCAGTTCGTATTAAGAACACAGGAGAAATTGCTGGAGGAGCAGTTTAAAAGGGAGTGGAAACACTCCTTTTTTGACCAGACTCAACTAGCATAAATAACAGTATATAGGAGAATAGCAAATGGCCGTATCATCGCTAAGTAGAATGACAGTTCCTTTGGCCAGTGACCAAAGTGCTTCAACGCAGGGCGTGTTGATGCCCAAACTCAAATATCGCTTTAGAGTGATGTTTGAGAATTTTGGAGCCGCAAACAATGCAGCACCTGTAACAGAATTAACTAAGCAAGTAATTGATTTTACTCGTCCCAGTGTTGAATTTGCACAAATTGATTTGCCAATTTATAACTCAACAATTAAAATGGCTGGCAAGCACACATGGGCTGATGTTACATGCAACTTGCGTGATGACGCTGGTGCAAATGTACAGAAACTAGTTGGCGAACAACTACAGAAACAATTAGACTTCATGGAAATGGCGTCTGCTTCTGCTGGTATTGACTACAAGTTTATCACCAAGTTTGAAGTGTTAGATGGTGGTAATGGTGCAGTAGAGCCAATTGTGCTCGAATCGTGGGAGTTGTATGGTTGCTATCTAAAATCAGTAAACTACGGCGATGCCAATTATGGCACAAGCGAAGCAATGACCATTGCTTTGAACATCACTTTCGACAACGCTAATCAGATTATTGGCAGTGGTGTTGGTACAGCAGGAACGTTAGTTGGTCGTGCAGGAGACGTTGCTACTGGCGTAACTACTGGCGTCTAATGAGTTTTGGGCAAGACTTCCTAAAAGGTTTTATTGGCGATAACGGGTTAAGGGATTATGACCACGCTGATAAAACCTTTCGTACGAATGGATACGAACTTGCTCCTAGACTCAAGTTTTTATATCACACATATTTTAATTTAAATACCGCTGCTATACCATCATTGGATACTGATGCTATACCCAGTATCGGCCTGTCAGTAAAAACAATTGATTTGCCAAGTTATCAAATTTCAGTTGACACACTAAATCAATACAATCGTAAACGACTGGTTCAAAGCAAAATTGAATATCAGCCTGTACAAATTACTTTTAATGACGACGGCGGCGATTTGATACGTAATTTATGGTATCAATACTTTAATTACTATTACAAAGATCCCGTAAACAAATACGAAGGTATACCCAATACCAGTGGAACCAGCGGTAATCAAGCAACCACTCCAACTGGTTTTAGTTACAATAACAGCGACACTTATAATGACGATCGCTTTGTAAACGATTGGGGCTATGCAGGCGAATCATACTCTGATGGTACATTTAGTCAATCTGGAAAGCCAAAATTCTTTAAAGATATTAAAATTTATGGCTTGAATCAACACAAGTTTGCTGCTTATGTGTTAATCAATCCTATGATCACTGACTGGCGTCATGACACTTATGACTACAGTCAAGGTGGCGAGATAATGACGCACACAGTTACCATACGCTATGAAACTGTTAAGTATTATTCAGGTGCAATTGGTGCATCACGTCCAGATACTAATGTAACAGGATTTGCTGATCCCAATCGTTACGATCAAATTAGAAGTTCGTTGGCTCGCCCCGGAAGTCAGGCTACTGTCCTGGGGCAAGGTGGCTTGTTGGATGCTGGCGTGGGTATTATGGAAGATATTCAAGCATTGGCAAGCGGCCAAGGCAGCTTGGTTAATGTTATTGGTGGCGTACAAAAAGCTCTCAACGTCAACGCTACATTGAAGAAAAATTCAATTGGTGATCTTGTTAGAAATGATGCTAAGACTATAAAGCAGGATGTACTACGAAACAGCTTGCCTGGCGCAATGCGTAATGCAGCCAATTCTGCTAACAGTATGTTATTTCCCACTTCGCCCAAAGGAAAAACTGAATGAGCACCATTAATGCTCCAAACTACAACGTTGATCTCACTGTTCGTGTGTTTGACGATTTCTATGGCTTTGAGTCTGTAGTTCCAGTTAATGAGTGGGACGCTGTACTTTCTTATTTTAAATCGATCTACACCACAGAGTCTGCGGCTACAAACTTTACTACCGCCATATTCCGAGTGGCCAACCAGCAAGGCATATCGGCTATGTCATTGCTTGAGCAGATACAAACAGCATCGGGTCCCGCAGAGTTAGATATAACTATTGCTTATTATCTCAATGACTTGCGTAGCAATAGTACATTGTTGGGAGTATCAACCCCAATACAACCCAACTACTATCCCGCCCGTAATGTCCGAGCATGAGCAAGTTTGCACAAGGCGCCTACACCGTTAAAAACCCCGCCAAGTATGTAGGCAAGGGTATTCCCCGCTATCGTTCAGGTTGGGAATTGGCGTTTATGCGATTCCTGGACAACAACGAACACGTTATGCAGTGGGCAAGTGAATCTATACAAATACCCTATCGCAATCCAGTAACTGGCAAGCAAAGCATTTATGTTCCGGATTTTTTGATCACATACAAAACACGCCAGAATACCCTGGTTGCTGAGTTGATTGAAATCAAGCCCAAAAAACAAAGCATTATTGAAAGCAAAATGAGCAATCGAGATCGTATGGTCGTGGCTATTAACTACAGCAAGTGGGATGCGGCCACCAAGTGGTGCAAACGCAACGGTCTAACCTTTCGTGTTATAAATGAGCACGATATGTTCAAGAACGGTAAAAATTAAGCTCACCTGAGCCGTTAATACGGTAAATACAGTATGCGCAAATTAGAAGAACTATTCGACCTGCCTCCAAGTACAGCGGACTCAGATGAACCCGTGGTTTCAATTGATGAAACCAAGCAGGCTATAGCTGAAATTGACAGTACTATAGACAAAATTGATGCTGCATTACCGTCTGTGCGAGGACTGGAATCAAGCGATGGTGAAATGGATGAGCTGGCTACAAAAGCTACTGACACATTCAACGATTTGATGGACCTGGGCATGCAAGTAGACAGTCGCTATGCCAGTGAAATATTTGCTGTAGCCGGCACAATGTTAGGACACGCACTAACAGCTAAAACAGCTAAAATGAACAAGAAATTAAAAATGATTCAGCTACAGTTGCAAAAAGCCAAGCTGGATCTTGACAAGGAAAAAGTCAACAGTAAGGATGACTCTGTTGAAATAATTGAAACTGCCGAAGGGCAGGTGTTAAGTCGCAACGATTTGCTTGAACGGCTAATCGGCGCTCGGGACCAAAAAAGTAAACAAGCATAAATATTGTATAGGGATTAATCATGAAACATTTCAGAGAATATTTGTTAGAAAATGAGCGAGTATACAATTACCGCATTAAAATTGCCGGTGATGCTCCTAAAGACTTTGTTCGAGCTCTTGAAGAAAAACTTCAACAGTTTGACGTTGTTAAAATTTCTTCGCCCAAGACCACACCAGTAATGGCACGGTTAGCGGACTTTCCAGAAATTAACAACGAAAGCTGCACACACGTTGATGTAGAGTTTCGCTATCCAGCTATTGAGCCGCAGATTCGTCAAATAGCACAGCTATTGGGCTTGGATCCTAATCGTGTGCGTATGCTCACTGTGCCTTACGAAGACAGCAATGACAAATTAAATGCTGACATGGCAGCACAAAACAAGGATCTGTTGAAGTCTCCTTATCCTGCTCCCGATGCTGAACAAAAAGCCCTAAGCAAAGATTACTCTGCTGCACCTGATGATCACGCAGTATTGAAAAATGCATATCGCAGTGATTTCACTGTAGCCGGTGGTAAGACACCACCTGCTGTTACCACTAACAGTTTACCTATGGGAAATACAAGTCCCATGTCAAAGGTCAAGAGACCACCGAAGCCAGCAACTGGTTACAACCCAAGAGGATAATACAATGAGTTTTTTCTACAACCTAAATAAAAAATTTGCCGAGCTGGCAAAAGAACAAGAACAATCGCAGCCGGTTGAACAGGCCAAAACAAGTGAATTCAAAAAGATTGTCGAAGATAGTGAAAAGTGGATTCAAAAGACCGGTGTTGAAAAAAATAAAGGCGGCTTGCATCGTGCATTGCATGTGCCACAAGGTGAAAAAATTCCTAAGGCCAAAATTGAAAAAGCCACACACAGCAAGGACGCACATCTCCGTCACATGGCACAATTTGCTCAAAATGTAGCAAAGGAAGGCATGGCTGAAGGTGATATGGAAGAAGGTAATGAGTTTTCTGGAGAGTTAGCCAAGGCTAAATCTCAACACAAAGATTCGTTTAGTGTTGACGGTAAGACGTATCCTGTCAAAGAAGAAGGCATGAGCGACAAAGAAAAAAGTTTTGCCGCATTGGCTGAGCCCAAAGACAAAATTACTTTTGCTGACAAAATTGCCGGTGCTAAAAAAGAAGTTGACGAAATGTTAGGCGACGTAGCTGCTGACGCTATGCGTAATGCTCTTAATAAAGTTCGCGAAATCGAACATGATGATGTTGAAGAAGGTTGGGACGACATGGAGAAGAGCGTTGAAAAACGCCGCCAAGATATTTCCAAACTAAAAACCGGCGACAAGATGGCCGGCCATAAACACGACATTGAAAAAACAGCTACTGGCATGAAAGTTACACGCCGTGTGCGTCCCGATGGCATTAGCGTTGGTGCTGATGAAGAACCATCAGCTGACGGTGAAAAACGTGGTCGTGGTCGTCCAAAAGGAACTGGCGGTAAGATGGGTGCCAAAGGACCGTCTGGTCGTTCTAAACTAATGACTCGCGAAGACGACGAGTATGATGACGAAGCCGGAATGGCCAAGCAAGATTTGTCGCAGGCCAAAGATGCAGCCGAAGAGTTGCGTAGTATTTTGGCTTCGGATGAAAACTTGCCAGAATGGGTACAGGCAAAAATCACTAAAGCTGTTGATTATTTAGATACAGCTCGTGACTATATCAAGTCTGAAAAAGATGGCGAAGAAGAATTAGACGAAAAAGCAGTTAGCAAAAAGCAACAACGCTTTATGGGCATGGTTCATGCTGCACAAAAAGGTGAAAAACCTGCCAGTAAGGAAGTGGCCAAAGTTGCTAAGGATATGAAAAAGAAAGACGCCGAAGACTTTGCCAAGACCAAGCACAAAGGCTTGCCTGAGAAAGTTAAAGAAGAAGGCGCCGAAAAAGAAGCCACACCCGAGGAAGATAAACCAAAGAAATCCAAAGGTGGAATCAAGTTTGGTAAAGGTGTTTATGAAGAACTAGATTCAAAGCTAGAGCAGTTAATCACTGAGTCGATGAATTTTGACTTTCATGTAGGTCAAGGTCCCAATGGTGGCAACCAGAAAAGTCTTACTATTAACGCTACTGATGAAGATGCTGAAAAACTAGCTGATCTACTACGCTATGCTGGCATTGGTTCTGCTGAAGCACCTGCTGCCGACAACGCATCATGCCCAGTATGCGGCGAAAGTGCGTGTGGTTGCGAAGCTGTAGAAGAAGACCTTGCTAACTCGCCTAACGTTGAAGTACAAGACACTGAGTTTATGACTCAGACTATTGCAGGCGGCCTAAACAAGCCTAAGTCAACTGGTCAAACAACTACACCTGTTATTGCAAGTCAGTTGCGTAGACAAGTTAGCATGGAAGAAAGTGTCGAACTTGAGCGTAAGTTGTTCGACTTATACAAACAGTTTGGCAAATCATAATTTATAAATTATGAGAGCAAGCGAATTCATTACTGAGGGCCAACGTAGGACTCACAGGGCTCACGCTCGCCATGAATTCGAGCGGGCACACCCTGGCCTGATTGGTCCCGAATCTAAATCAGACACATACTGGGGACGTTATTATGATCACTATCGTGTGGCTGTGCTTGCTGGCATGGATTTAGAAGAACTTGAAGATGCCGACGATATCAATTTCTTTGGCAACGTACCTATTTTCAGTGCTTATACTGAACACGATCGCAAAAAATTGCTGGCCATCATGAAAAAACTAGACATGAATCCCGGCGATAAAATTGGTAACGGCAGCCACGAAACTGATGATACCAATACGGTTAGTCCTGTAAAATCATTCCGCGGTTACGCTAGATAGCCATGTGCATAATAGTCGCCAAATACTTCCCGGGAACAGGGTGGGCTGGTGCTAAGAACCGCGACCGCAAATACACACCTGAATTAGATTTCATTGAACAAGAAAAAGACGGCGTGGGTCGTATGATGATGCATGACTTGGTCACTGGCTATATGGAAGGCATCAACAGCAATGGTATCAGCATATTAAACACCAGCTTAGATGTGTTTGACGATGAACCAGACGTTACAGCAGGAAAAACAAAAAACAGTCCCGACGGCAAAATTATTGCTGAAGCATTGTTGCAAAGTAATGTTAAAAATGCAGTCAAACTATTGCTCAAGCACAAGTTAGTGGGATGCACTATGGTGTTTGATCAAAACACCATGTATCTAATAGAAGCATCTGATCAAGATGGCACTCGCCCCTACAGATACTATGTTAAAAAAATACCCAATGATGAAATTGTAGTAAGAACCAATCACGGCTTATGGATGCCCTGGTCAGGATTTCAACGCTCGTCAAAAAACAAACAAGAAGTTCTAGATCGTATCAGCAGCGAAGCAAGATTTTTGCAAGCTCAAGCAGTTGTAGAAAACGCAACTAAACCTGAAGATCTAGTTGATGGATTATGTCAAGTGTATATCAATCATCCGCAGCTAAATATAATGAGAACCAGTACTGAGGCAAACAAATATAGAACTACTAGCCAGCAGTTGTGCGTACCAAAAGAAAAAACGCTATACTGCCGTCCTGTAAGTAGTCATGTAAAGTTTGATTTCTGGGGATTGAATCAGCCTAATAATAATGTATGGGTTGAAATACTGGGCAATAGAGAACTATGGCAAAACACCAAAGGTGACCCACCGTTTGGCCATATGAAGTTAAAGGATTTATAATGCGAGCAAGTGAATTCGTTACTGAAGATTGGCAAAAGGTTAATAAAAAAGACAAAACTGATGGCATGAGTAAAAAGGCCGTTGCTGCTTATCGTCGCGAACATCCTGGTAGCAAACTAAAAACTGCTGTAACTACAAAACCCAGTAAACTAAAAAAAGGCAGTAAAGATGCCAAACGCAGATCAAGTTATTGCGCTAGATCTGCAGGCCAAAAGAAAATGCACAATATTGACTGTTCTAAAACACCTGACAAAGCAATATGCAAAGCACGTAAGCGTTGGAACTGTTAATGAGAGCACGAGAATTTATTACAGAAACCACATACGGCAGTGCCGCTGATGTTCCAGCATCTGGTAAAAAAATGCCCAAGTCGCAGCGTTCTGCACTAAAGGGTTTGATCAGCTTGCCCGATTTAAGTCAAAACAAGCAAGGCGGCAGCCCTTACACACAATGGCGCTTTGGCATTGCTATGGCAGGCGCTCCAGATTATCCTACAGATCCTGCTGGTGCTACTGCTGGAGACCCACTTCTGGCCACTTACACAGATGAAGAATTAGCCATTGTTAATTCGGCTGCAAAAATGGTTGGCGCGGGCCGTATTAAAAAACTTACTGACAATAGAAGCCACGAAGCCGATTGGATACAAAAAAACAGTCCCGTGAAACCGTTTAAGGGTTATCCACGATAGCCGTGAAACCCGTACTGATACTTCAGCATCAAACTCCTGACCGGCCCGCATATTTGAAAACGTGGTTGGATCACCACAACATTGTTTACGAAACACGTAATGCTGGTGCTGGAGATGAATTCCCATCTTCCATTGAGCCATACTCAGCACTGGCTGTTATGGGTGGCAGCATGAGTGCTAATGACCCACTGTTGAGCAATCGCCAAGCAGAAATTCTTATTTTACAAGCAGTAATAAAAAATCGCCCAGTTATTGGGCACTGTCTTGGAGGACAACTAATGACACGGGCCTTAGGTGGTACTGTTGGCATCAGTCCCGCACCCGAAATTGGGTGGCAACCTATCAAGTACACAAGTGATCCACTAGTAACACATTGGTTTGGTTCTAATCCCACACCAACAGTAATACAATGGCACTATGATACATTTTCTGTGCCTCCAGGTGCTACACTACTAGCTACATCAGACGCTTGTCCCAATCAAGCATGGACTATGGGCCCACATTTGGCTATGCAGTTCCACATTGAAATAAGCACAAATAAAGTGCACGAATGGATAGAAGACGATGATCCCAACTGGGCAAGTGCTCAAGAACAACACAAATCAGTGCAAAATGCCCAAGATATCCTAAGTGGTATTGACACTTATATGGCACAACATCAAGCAACAGCTTCACATGTATATCAAACTTGGTTGTCTACAACACCGTTTAAAGATTTATTAAATAATGATAAGTACTAGAATAACCTAACCAAAGGAAAACAAAATGTCGTCAGTATTAACATTTAGAAAAGGTGCATACTACCCGGGAACAAGTCAGGGCATCACTACCAGCGCCGTTGCTACATCATCAAGTGCATTGCAAGCTGACACAAGTATTATTCGTGTTGCCGTAAATCAAGACACTTACGTTGCACTTGGGAACGGATCAGCCACAGCCACAGCAAACGATCTGTTGATGCCAGCTGGCTGTGTTGAATTTTTTGCAGTGAGCAGTGACACTATTGTGTCTGTGTTGCAGGTAAGCACAGCTGGTAGAGTATCAATCACAGAGTTAACCAACGTTCAATAATGGTATCTAGATTTTTTAGGTCTCGTGGACTTGGCACTTTGAGTAATGCATACACTCCTGGTGCGCCAACTGTACCAAATCCTGGAGATATCGTACCAGATGCATCAACTGAATTGGTGATTTGGTATGACGCTGCAACCAATCAGTATTTCCAGCCAACTAACCCCGGTGACGGCGCTGGCATCACACAATGGAACGATCTTTCTGCTTTTGCCCATAACTTAAATCCAGTTGTGGGAGGCCCTAGCGGCAGGCCCAATTACAGAACCAATCAACAAAACGGTCTGGGCGCACTAGAATTTGACGGAACCGATGCATCCAGCAGTAGTCCAGCAACCTGGTTACAAAATTTGCCAGGCACCACTATGTGTATGGTAAGTCGATTCACCAACGGAACATCAAACGTCACAGAAACAATAACACAAACAGACTGTGGTGATCTTGGATACGGAAAAACTGCTGCCAACGGTTATGTTCTTTATATGCGGACTGGACAACCAGGTGCAATGGAAGCTGCCCCAACAACCCCGATTGGCACAGACAGTAACTATCACATACAAACAATTGTGTTTGATGGCGCAGGATTAACTAACGCAGATCGTTTGCGTTTCAGAGTAAATCAAGGAGATGTGCCATTGAACTACACAGGATCTGTGCCCACTGCACTCGACAATCTGTGCAATAGTTTTATTGTAGGCAGTGACATAAACGAAGAAACAGGCAATCAATTTACTGGATTTATAGGCGAACTTGTGTTGTATAGACGAGCATTTTCTCCCAGTGAAGTAGTGTCTTTAGAAAATTACTTTGCCGACAGGTGGAATCTGTGATTGCCTGTTTTGTTTTAGTTAACACTAAATACAACAACGGACCCAAATAATGGCTGAACCAAACCCCACAGAAGTATCACCTTGGTACTTGCGTAACATAAACCAAGCACTGGCGCTTGACGAAGCGTCGGGCAATGTCTATCTTAGAACTGGCATTGACGGCGACATCATCATCACTGGCAATGTCAACATCCCGGGATCAGTTGAAATCAGCAACGATGTAGGTAATCCAGTTCCAGTAACTGGTACTGTTGCTATTAGTACCGTAACAGGTGAAGTAACTGTTGTTCCTAGTGGAGCAACGTCAACTACTGCATGGAATGAACCACTGGGTATTACAATTTATCCAGTAGTACAGCAGGATGCCATATACGGTCTTGATTCTGATAAAACTAGAGCATACATAGCTGGCACAGGAAATGTAGCTGGTGCTAACTCTACAATAGTATTATCAACTGGCATTAATCAATACAGTTATGCCACTGCTCAAACAGTAAGAGGCATACGCTATCGCCCGGGACAAGGTGCACTTGCAAGATTTACAGCATACTTTGCCAACCCCACCACAGGATACACACAGCGAGCAGGCTTTGGCAGTTTAGAAAATGCCATACAAATAGGATACAACGGAGATGCAAATAATTTTGGTGTGCTGCGTGCCAGCGGCGGCCTAGCATCAATATATCGATTGACAGTTACTAATCCAGCAACCGGCGCTGGTAGTACGGTAACAATCACTCTAAATGGTACTGCCTTTGTAATAGCAGTTCCATCAGGGACTGTAGAGGAAAATGCTGCTTATATTGGGCAACAAACTTTCACTGGGTGGAATGCCGAAGAGCAAAACGCCCAAGTTACGTTCCAACGCCAAAGCCTGGGTTCCACGCCCGGTGCGTTTTCAGTGTCTGGGACAGGCACTTTTACTGCGACTCTGACAGAATTACAAATAGGTACATCACAAACAGAAAACTGGACTTACCAGGAAGATTTTAACATTGACAAGTTAAACGGCACTGGCCCGTCAGGCATGGACATTGATCCGTCTAAATTAAATGTTTATCAAATTAACTTTCGTTGGCTCGGTGCCGGTGAAATACGCTATGCCATTGAAGATGCTGCTGGAAACATGGTGTTTTTCCACCGTGAATATTACAGCAATCAATATACCACCCCACACTTGTTAAATCCAACAATGAAGATACAGTATGTCGCTGCATCCTTGGGAGGCACAGGAGCAAATGTAGTCACCGGAGGTAGTTCTCTTATGGGCGCAACTGAAGGTGAAATCGTACTCACTAACTATCCAAACGCAGTTGGAACCAGTTTAAGTGGTGGATTTGCTCAAAACACCTATCAACACATGTTAAGTTTACGCAACAATCAAGTATTCAACGGCAAAATTAATCAGCGTGAAATAATAGTTAAACGACTGTCAGCAGCAGCTAACTCGGCTAGCAGCTCGCCCATCCAGGTGTACATCTACAAAAATATTCAAACAACTGAACCTAGAGAGTGGTCTGGTATTGGTCCCGGAAGTTTTTCTGCTTATTCGCAGCAAGATACCGAGGTCGCTCATACCACATCCCGAGTTATTTTTCAAATGGTTGTTCAGCCCGGTGGTTCTGTTGAAACAGACCTAGGTGATCTGCGCATTATATTAGCACCTAGTGAAACACTGGCAGTTGGTATGTTTGCTACTAACACAGTTCAAAATGCAGCCGTAACACTAACTTGGTACGAAGATTAATAGCCAATGATTCATTGATATGCCGTATATCTTGGCAGGATATTTCATAGCAAATAAGGTTGACTCTTGCCGTGAAGTCGAGCTAAATACACAAGGGCATTAGATTAACACCAAGGAAACAATTATGAAAATTTCAGACGTATTACGTAGATTAGCAGATAATATAGATGGACACAGCGATGCTGGACAACCAGATCCTGCGATACAAAATCCAGCACAATTATCGTCTGTACCCACTGGTCAAAATGTTATTGTTGTTGATGCTGGTGTTGAAGATGAAGGTAGCCCCAATGGAACTACTCCTTCGGGCAACGATAAAGCACCCGAAGATCAATTTTTGCCACCGCTGCAAATGAAACAAGAGCTGTTGAAAAAAGCAGTAGGCGTAGAAAATATCTATGATGACGGTGGACCCACCGAACAAGATGAAGAAGATGAAATGTCCGAAGAGCGTGATGACATTGTATCTCGTATCAAGCAACTGTCAGGCATACCTGTTGCTGCTGTACAAGAATTAAGCAACGACGAAATACTTGACGACTAAAGGATAAAACATAGTGTACGAATATCGAGCAACTGTATTAAAAGTAATCGACGGTGACACAGTTGATGTTGACATTGATCTAGGCTTTGGTATTTGGCTACGCAATGAACGCATTCGGGTTGCTGGCATAGACACTCCCGAAAGTAGAACTAGCGATCGAGAAGAAAAGAAGTTTGGACTTGCTGCTAAGGCTCGTGTTAAAGAACTGTTAAAAGAAGAAAATCTAATACTTAAAACGGAAATTGATCGTTCTGGTGAAGATGCCAAAGGCAAGTTTGGTCGCATACTGGGCGACTTTGTTCTTGGTAATACTACATTGGGACAAACACTTATCAGTGAAGGTCATGCAGTTCCTTATCATGGCCAGTCAAAAGAAGATGTTCAAGCAGCACACATGGCAAACCGTCTAAGATTACTCAAAGAGGGTGTTGTAAAATAGACGAGCTATAAATATCTTTATGATAGACGATCACTACATAAAGATGTTTCGTAATCTAGCTGACGAAGCTGAAAATCGCACTGGTTATGAAATACCAGAACTACTAGGTCAATATGCAATAATGGTTTTAGCCGATCACATGCGAAAAACCGAGTGGTATCCCAAACCCAGTTTCACCGAAAACTACCTATCAATAAAAGACAGCACTCGAGCCAAAGAGTTAGCCGACGAGTGTTTGTTTATATCGGGTGTATTTCCTGAGTATGCAAGTCGCCGCGGAGTGGCTTTAACTTACTATCACACTCTTGGAGAAATGTGCTACAGCCGTGCTGCTGTAGACTTAAACAAAGAGCTGTTTCAAAATCTCAGCAATTATTTTGTACAAGTGTCAAAATGGACACGTAATGTTGTACATAACGTGGTAAACCTTTATTAACCACAACGGTGTTTTTAGATAAATTAGAGTATGGATAACTTCTATTGTGCCGCACCTTGGCGCGGATTGCATATAAATCCTCGTGGTGATATCAAAACTTGTTGTGCCGGCGATCCTAACATGCTGGGGAATCTCAACGATCAGTCAATTGAGTCAGTGTTGACCAGTGAGCTAATGCAGGAAATACGTCAAACAATTAGATCAGGTCGGCCCCACAAATATTGCTATAATTGTGTACAAGCAGAACGCTATGGCCGCAGCGAAAGGGCTTGGCACAACGAAATCAGTCCCAACTTCAATCTCCAAACAGCCAGCGATGTTGAGCATGCGCCTGCACTGATTGATTTAAGATGGAACACCACTTGTAATTTAAGCTGCAACTATTGTGGTGACAAGTGCTCAAGTAAATGGGCAGCATTAAAAAGCATCCCGTTCAAGTCAGGTGCAAGGCCATACTACGAGCAAGTATGCGAGTATCTTGAACAGCATAAATCCAGCATCAAAGAAGTGGCACTTGTCGGTGGTGAGCCGCTGCTACTTCCCGAAAACGAACGCCTGCTTGATGTTATTCCAGAAGATTGCTTAGTCACCCTGATCACAAATATGAGTGTGGATTTGAGCAAGAATAAAATATTTGAAAAACTTACTCGCCGAACCCGTGTAGGTTGGTCAATGAGTTTTGACAACATAGGTCCGCGCTTTGAATATGTGCGCCATGGCAGCACATGGCAGTTTTTAGTTGACAATGTTAAGCGTGTCCAACAATTGTTCTCCCAAGGGCAATGGGCTGGAATACACGCAGTATACAATTTGTACAATGCTACGCATCTCAATGAGTTTATTGATTGGGCAAAGAGCCTTGGAATAAACATACATTGGCAAAGTTTATATCAACCTGATTATCTTGACCCCCTTAAACATTCAGACGCTATTAGAAAGTTAGCACAACAAGAAATTGAGGAAGTTTTGTTTCGCACAGATTTGTCGTCAAGCGAAAGATTATTTTTTGAACAGGCTAGACAAAATTATCTAGCAGTTGGTCACGTAGACCTCAAACAACAACTCCGTGAACACATTAACGAAATTGAAAATGTGTACCATCCTGACACCAAGGGGCAGTTTGCCCAACTGTGGCCTGAACTAGCAACACATTTACCTCCATAATATGGCTAAAAGTTTAGAAGGCGTACTAATCAAAGCACCGCACAAGCGGCAAGCATTCACCGAATCTGAAATAACAGAATTCATAAATTGTGCTGACCCCGTAACTGGGCCTGATTACTTTCTTGATCATTACTTTTATATACAGCATCCAGTACTGGGCAAAATGTTGTATCATCCATATGAGTATCAGAAGCGGCTGATTAATGTGTATCACAATTATCGTTTCAGCATTTCAATGATGCCGCGACAAACAGGTAAATCAACGTCAGCAGCGGGCTACTTGTTATGGTATGCTATGTTTGTGCCCGACTCAACTATATTGATTGCTGCGCACAAATACACTGGCGCACAAGAAATTATGCAGCGCATTCGCTTTGCTTATGAGTTGTGCCCCGATCACATACGAGCCGGTGTTACCAGTTATAACAAAGGCAGCATAGACTTTGAAAACGGCAGTCGTATCATATCAGCCACAAC
>Ga0222713_10002934_pt1 | contig 17873 bp, 18 predicted proteins | sample C33_649DmetaG_FD_165061 | JGI IMG/M metagenome (GOLD analysis project Ga0222713, IMG submission 165061) | Estuarine water microbial communities from San Francisco Bay, California, United States - C33_649D | ecosystem: Environmental > Aquatic > Marine > Unclassified | place: USA: California...
AGAATATGCACCAAGAAGTGTTGTTGACTCTCTAAGAACACCAAAATCTACATTAAATTTGTTGTTATTTTTGATATGCTCAATAGAAATTGCATGAGCGACGTTGGGGGAGGATTTTGCAAATAAATCCAATCTTTCTTGCATTGCTTGCCCTCTTCCAAATGTACTTTCAATATTAAGTGTGAAATTTCCAAACCTACTTCCCATAGTTATTTGTTTTGCATTACCCCCACTAAATGCAAAAGAATGAAAAGGTTTGAAGTTTTCCAAATTTGAAAAAACAGCCAGATTTTGCGGGTTATATCCATCTTTAAAACCAAAAACAAAACCGGCAAATTCTTGTTGAATTTGCAACATCGGTTTATTAAGTTGTCCACTCCGTTCTAAACCATACATGGAATGTGTTGCTTGAAAAACATCATGGTTTGTGTATGAAAGTTCTTTTTGCACAATAGCGTTTGAAAGTCCAAAACCTCCAAAATTACCCATGTTCACAAATTTGGAATTTTGCATAGAGTTCATACGAATAAGAGTGGATATTTTATCAGAAATTCCAAAGCTTGGTATTGTTTTAACATTATTAGCAAGACCAACGGTATATGTGCCGTATTCGTCAAAAGATTGTACTTGGTTCAATGCTGCAGCATTATTTACCACACCAGCCGTTATTGATGACACATAGACAACAGAATCTTTTACGGTTGACTGCGTACTCTTTACAATTGTGTTATCAACAAGTTTAACGGACGCTAGTAAATCAAGCATTCCATAGCCGTAAACATCTGAAATGATACCATCTTTTGCTGTTGTTCGGAATGTCTCACTAGTAATATATTTTCCACCCTGCTGTCTTCTTCCGACTGATGCGTCAGTACTTGATGCATGTGCATCATACATTGGAGACGCACCACGAAGGAGGAAGTCTCGAATTTCTGTCATTGTTAGGGACGGAAACGCACCACCAATAACTGCAGCAGCACCGGCAACTTGAGGGGCAGCAAAAGAAGTACCGGACTCCGGTGCATATATTGTTGTACTTGTTGACCTTGCAACGTTTACATTACTCGACGGCGCAACAAGACAGTACGCTTTAGCGTCTCCGCAGTAATTAAATGTCTCTGTACTTGCATTGTGTGTAGTATCATTAGCACTACCTACCGCTAAAAAACCACCTAAATATAAAGATGAATTAAAATCTTTAGCATATCTTGCAGGATACTGCGGATTTGTGTAATCACCCGTTTCATTATTACCGGTTGAAACTAAAAAAAGGACATTATTTTCTTTTACGGCAGTACTAAGCGAGTTTGCTTCAGAATTGGAAATATCTCCGTCACCAAAGCTCATATTTACAATGTGATATCCATTTGTTTTTATAATATTTGATAAAGTTGACGACTTACTGTATAATGCACCAAGACCATCAGTATTTTCTCCGTCACCTGAATAATCATTTGCAATACTTCTATTTTGAGCAATTTGAATAACACCAACTTGCGCACCCCATGCAACACCGGCATATGTTGTTCCACTTGTAGCATACTGATTACCGGCAGCAACAGAAGCAACACCTGTTCCATGCTGTGATGCATTAATGAGTTCTGATAAATTACTCGCACCACTTCTTGCAGCACTCATTGTGCTAACGCTTGTAAGTTCATTATAATTTGTATTTGTTGTGTACTTGGCACCACTATTAAATATTACATCGCCGCTGAATGTATCCATTGTTAATATTTGGCTAATTCTGTTTACGCCTGTACTTGAGTTATAAAATGCAACATGATCAGGCGCAATGGCAGAATCAACAACAAGTATTTTCATACCTTCACCGGGATTGTTAGATGTGATATTGTAACGAATATAGTTCCATGCATCAACAGCTTTAATGGAATTCAAAGGGAAAGAATAATTTGCAGTTGAGTAATACGATGCGGTGGATTTATCGGGAGAAGAAAGTGTAACATTATGCAAAAGACCATTTGTTACTACTTTTTTTGATGCACACGCAGTAATAATGAACAAAAATACCCCCATTAAAATATATTTCATATATTATTCAATATTGAATTTTTAACTGTACTCTTTCGTTTTTTTTCCCAGTAACTTTTGCAAAACCCCGCGAAAGATTATAAAACATTTTATCTCCTTTAATTGTACCATCTGTTCTTCTAATAACTGCATTACCGTGCAATGTTGTAATTTTTTTTTGGTTATCAATTGTGATTGTATCGGCACTTATGTGGGTATTATTAGTTTTGTCAAATAATTTTCCATGTCCGGAAAATATTGCTTTTTCAAACACAAGTTGCTGTTTATGAATCATGGAAGAATCTTGACTGAAATAAACCTCTAATACATCTGCAGATGCTAAAATCATATCGGAATCAACAAAAATATCACCCTTCATTATAACTTTGTTATCCTTAAAATAAAAATCTCCACCAACAAGCAGTGCATTACCGGCATTAAATATTACAGAATTTTCACTTTTTATAGAATTTTCACTTAGATTAAAGATTAAATGATCCCCCCTCATTTCAACAACCTCACTTTTGCCGGTAAGCTCAAGAGTTATGTAAAAATCTTTATACATTTTCACTAATGTATTAGCCTCAGAAATGTTTAAATATGCGGACTCAAAGCGATATATATCCTTGGTTTCACGATTCTGAATAGTTCCGTGCACATGGTAAATGTTAGTATTTTCAATCACAAGGTTTTTATGTATATCACGCACAAGCTCAGATGATCCCTTGGTGTGGTTTGCAAAAGCATAAATCAAATAATTAGAACTATTAAACTTATATTTAATAACAGACTCTAAATTAATAAATGTAAAATATTCAATTCTAGGTCTGTTAACTTTAACATGATTTGAAATGTTTCTTAATATAATTGCAGTAGACGCAAGATTTACAACATAATACACCGGTATTATTAACGATACAACCAGAAGGATAAATATTAATCGAAGTATCTTTTTTTTAGGCATTTGTTCTAATTACACCCTGTACGCTGCTGTAAAGTACGCCAACTATTTCGTTCATAAGTTCTTCAATTTCACTGGAAACCAGCGATTTTGTATCTTGGAAGATATCAAATGATATTAAAACAGATTTTTTGTTTTCCTTTGTGAGTTCTGCATTTTGAAAAATATCAGTAATCGATGCAGTAAAGCGGTTTTTTGTTGTCTTTTGAAGGTTACGCAGAATATCAAGACATGTTATATCATTTGCAACAATAACGGAAAGTTCTCTTTTTATGTTCGGAAGTACAAACGGCTTATACCCAGATTTGACTGTCAACTTTGAAGTTTTTATAGGAATATTACCAAAGTAAATATTTGCAATAAAGACTTTGTTTTTTATAGAGTATTCTTCCAGGACAAGAGGATGAATTTGTGCAATGGTTGCAATCACATTCCTTCCAATAGTAATTTCAAAAGCTTGGTAGGGATGAAAAGCATTATTGGTAATATTGTGGTATACAATAGATTCTCTTTTTAAGCCATAAATATTCTCAAGAAATGAAAGAACATCTTCTTTGATGTCGAAAATACTATACTCTCGCTTTTTATGAAGCGGATTATTTATCGTAGAAAATCCACTCCTTGCAATGCAAATCTCTATACTTTCTTTTTGCTTTTCAAAAACTTTTGCAACTTCAAAAATTGCAGAACCGTCAATTGAAAGACTTTCCGCTTTAGCAATGTTATGTAAAAGACTTGGAATAATACTTGCACGCATATACGGAGTTTCCCCATTAATTGGGTTTTGCAACATCACAGCGTTTTCTTCTTTACCAAAAAGAATGTAATCCTTTTGTGAAACAAATGGATATGTTATCACTTCATTAAGAGATTTTGCTAAAAACGCTTTAATTTTGTGAAGTTTAAAATCATCTTGAATAATTTTTGTGTTTAATACCTTTCTAGGGCATTGATTGAAGTTAATAGATCGAATAATTTCTTCGGCAATATCATGAACTTGTTTAACATCTGCTACCCTAAAAGACGGAACCACAATTTTTAGATTTCCCTCATCTCCGCTGCATTGAAATTGAAGCTTGGTAAGAAGTTCTACTATTGTATTTAACGGAAGAGCAAACCCCAAAATTTTTGTAACTTCCGAAACAGAACAAGCAATTACAAACGGACTTCTCTTGGACGACAGTTCAAAAGATTGAATAAATTGTGTTTTTACAATCTCTGTAAATTTGTATGCATAAACTTTTTGCGGAAAAAACCCTGCGTTACCACAGTCAACATATCTTTCAAACCTAAAAGATGCAGATGTGTGTATGTTGTATTTTCTAATTGTTTTGAATATCGAGTCTCTATTAAATGCACAAGATTCCAAAATATACTCTTTTGTTTCCGCTGTAACCATGCTGCGCGAATCTCCAATAATTCCTGCAAGTGAAAGTATTTTTTCATCATCTGCAACTACAACGTCTCCCTCTTGGAGTAAAATTTCCTCGCCGGATATTGTAATCAATTTTTCTCCGTTTTGGGATTTTCTTACATTTATACGACCATTAATTTTGGAAGCGTCATAAAGATGCATCGGCTGCCCATATATTTCTGTAATATAATTAAGTGCATTAACAATTGGCAACTTGCTTGCATTAATTCCACCTTTACTTAAAACACTTGAAACATTTTTGATACTATCAACTACATTAAATTTTGCAAAAAAAGCAGATTTCAACAACTCCAAACATACAATTTCAACATTATTAAGCAACTTAAGTTGCTCGTTGTTAGGTGTAGACAATTGCGGCAGCGTACCAATCCCTTGTGCAACCAATTCCCTTGCAATACCATAATATGATATACAATCTCCACGATTTGGTGTAATTGAAACATCAATAATGGCATCTGTTTTGCCAATATATTCTGCATAAGACATACCAACAACCCCATTTTCAATTTCCAGAATTTTTCCATTATTTACGCCAACACAAAGCTCATCTGCAGAACATATCATACCTTGACTCTCAAAACCTGCAAGCTTTGTTTTGTAAATTACCATTCCATTTTTTGGTATTACAGCACCTTTCTGAGCCAAAACAACTTTTACACCTTTACAGACATTTGGTGCACCACATAAAACTTGAAATGTTTCACTTCCATTACTAACGCTACAAATAGAGAGTTTTTCAGATTCTGGATGTTTTTTACATTCTTCAACTTTAGCAATTACAAAATTCGCCAGCACATCTTCTTCAAGAACAACGGATTCAACCTCTAACCCAATTTTAGTTAAAGTTTCTACAATGTTTGAAACGATATTTTTAAAACTCTCTTTAGTATGCCCAATATTTATTAAATTTAGAAGCTCTTTAACGGAAATTTTCATATATTAAGTATTTAATCTAAAATAGGAACGGCTTTTTCATTTTCCTCAATCTTAGAGGCTGAAATAATATTTCTTCTTTCTGAATTTGATGTATAAGAAATTTTTGCTAACACAAGTGTGTTAATAAAAAACAAAATAACGAAAAAGACCGTCAACTTAGTAATAAACTGCGTAATTTCTGCACCGGACATAAATGGATTTGATTGAGATGTTGTAAAAAGACCGTTTCCCGTTGTTTTTTGCAGAATAACAAGCAAAATTAAACACACACAAACAAAAACATGAAGGTATGCTAGGGTTAAATATAAAGCATTCATTTTAATGAAAAAAACCACCAAAATGGTAAATTGCAAAGTAAAGAAGTCAAGTGTTTATTTTAGACTTGACTTTACTCATGCACATTACACATACCTACTCTGTAGCTAACTATCCTTTGCAAGTCAATGGCAAATTCCAAGTTAAAACTTCAAAATACTCTTTCGTACCCAACGGAAGAAACAAAAGATAACAAAGAATTTTTTCACGGTCACAGAGCAAGAGAACGAGAGCGTCTTCTCAAAACACCGTTTGGAAAGGCATCAAAAAGAGATTTGCTCGAGGTATTACTATACTATTGCAACACAAGAAGCGATACCAAACCTGTTGCAACCGAAATTCTGAAATATACACAAGGAAGTATCCATAAAGCATTGTTTTTTGAGGAGCATGATATCAAGAACATCAAAGGTCTTGGGGAATCTTTTTTGTGCCTTACAAGAATTATGAGGGAAATTATGTCCAACTCTTTTAAAGAAGACCTTGAATCGATTAAATCGGAATCTTTTAATAACTGGGATAGAGTTCGAGAGTATATCCAAATAAATATGGCATATCTAAATGTTGAGCACTTTAGAATGTTAATTCTTGGCAGTAACAATCAGTTAATTAAAGACTGCCTTCTTTCACAGGGTACGGTTAATCATGCAAGCGTTTACATTCGTGAAATTGTAAAAATAGTTTTGGATAACTTCGGTGTTTCGGTCATTCTTGTACATAATCATCCATCAGGAGATGTCACACCATCGCAAAGCGATATTGAAATTACAAAAACCATCATTCATGCACTTAATACAATCACTGTTAGAGTACAAGATCACTTCATTGTTGGAAAGGAAAGGATTTTCTCTTTTTTGGAAAATAAGTTGCTTTAAATGAAATTTCGCTCCAAAGTAAATTAAGATTGAAGAGTTAAATATTATTAGTACATACAACACTTAGTGTAATCATGTTATTACTACACTAGCAAAAGAGTATCACAGAGTCAATAATCAAGACAAAATTATTACTTGATTTTTATTTTTATTCAAATACAAAGAGTGAAATTCCAAAAAATTTCACTCTTTTTTGAAAAAATGGCAGTACCTAAAAGAAAGACATCACAGTCCAAAAGAAACATGAGAAGGTCTCATCATGCATTAAAACCTGTAAATGTTGTAATCAACAAACAAACCGGTGAATATCAGCGTCAGCATTGTATCGCTCAAGATGGCACATACAAAGGTGTTCAGGTAATAAATAAGGCTAATTAATTGGTAACATTGTGTCAGTTTTGCTATACGGAGATAACAAAGAAATTATTCATGCAATTGAAGCTATTGCAAGCGAAAAAAATATCAAAAAAGAAGTATTTTTTGATGCATTAGAATCAGCATTCCTGCAAATTGCAAAAGATAAATTCGGAAGTGGTTATTCTTTTGCGGTTCGAATTGGAAGAACCAGCGGTCTTGTTGAATTTATGAGAGAACTTAAGGTTGTTGAAAAAGTTCACAATGATCTCACGGAAATTTCTCTTCAAGATGCTCAAAAAATTCAAAAAGGAGCTAAACTTGGAGACACGATCTCCGAGGATATGCCAACAATTGAACTTAATCATGACATTCTTTACCGTGTACAAAAAGAAATTTCAGAAGTAGTTCTTGAAGCTGAAAAAGGTGCAGAGTACCAATACTTCAAAAACTTACACAATAAAATTGTTACAGGAATAATCAAAAGAGTTTCACCCAATGGTGCATTGGTAACGATTGATCGATTTGAATGTTTCATTCCACGCAAAAATTTAATCTTTGGAGAACTCGAGCGCTTGAAAAACGGTCAAAAGATTACAGGCGTTGTAGATAACATACAAAGAAGTAACTTTCAATCACAAGCAACACTATCTAGAACTTCACCAGAGTTTTTGAGAAAGCTCTTTGAAAACGAAATACCGGAAATATATGATGGAGTTATTCAAATTAAAGCAATTGCAAGAGAAGCAGGGTCAAGGTCAAAAGTTGCAGTTCACTCGGAAGATTCATCCGTAGATGCCGTTGCAACCTGTATTGGTGTTCGCGGAAAAAAAATTCAAAATATTACAAAAGAACTTGGCGAAGAAAAAATTGATGTTATTGCATGGCATCCTGATGCTCCAACATTTTTAATTAACGCACTAAAAAATATTCCAATAGTTAATGTTATTGCCGACCACAAAATCAAAAACCTTGATGTTGTACTTACAGCAGAAAATATTAGTAATGCAATTGGAAGAAAAGGGCAAAATGTTCGCCTTCTAAGTACGCTAACAGGTTGGGCCGTGCATTTCATGACAGAAGAGGAAAGTTCACAGAAAAAAGTTAAAGAGTTTGAGGAGTATGTTTCAGAGCTTATTCAACAGCTTGATGTTGAAGAAATTGTTGCGCAACTTCTTGTTGCGGCAGGCTTTAACACTGTAGATGAAATTGTTAACACAAGCATAGAATCTCTTCAAAAAATTGAAGGCTTTAGCAAGGATATCGCAGAAGCAATTCATGCAAGAGCAACAGAGTTTCATAGCACAAAACTTGAAGAATTGCACACCAAAGCCGATAAAATTATCAATGATATCTCGGACAGTGCCAATATTGCAAATTGCAAAGATGTACTTAAATATATGCTTATTAATGGTTATTCTGCTCAAGAAATTGCAGACTTTTCTCTTGATGAAATCCGTGATGCAATTGACGCAAAAATTCAAGTTGAGGAAGAAAAACTTAGCGATGCCATTATGGCGTGTAGAAAATATTGCAATATGATTTAATGCCAAATTCCAATAATAATACAACAAACATAAGCGTTGCAGATAGACTATGTCATCTTGTTACACTTGGGACATACCAAGATTTTTTGGACTTTATAGAGTTAACAACTGACAAAGAATTTGATTATCTTACGGAAATTGCCCAAACTTTACTTTCCATGTGTAAAAGAGTCAACTTGCCGTTTGATGCAATAGATATCTGTGGTACAGGTGGTGATACATCAAATTTAACAAATATCTCAACAATTTCCGCTTTCGTACTTGCAAGCATGGGTATTCCCGTTGCAAAACATGGTGGAAAGGCAGTTTCGTCAAGTTCCGGCTCTGTAGATTTTCTTGATGCACTTAAAATTCCCGAAATCAATCCTATTGCATCAATAAAAAAGTATAATTTATGTTTTCTCAAGGCGCAAGATTATCACACATTATTTAAATATATTGCACCGTTTCGCAAAGAATATGGTAAAAAAACAATTTTCAATATGCTTGGACCACTAATCAACCCTGCAACAATCTCCCATCAAATGGTAGGAGTTGCATGCCAAACTAAACAAATACAAAGCTATGCTAACACTCTGCAAAAACTTGGACGAAAATCCTTTGCCGTTGTACAATCAGAAAAAGGTAAAGACGAATTGCTGTCATTTGAAGAAAATATCATATACTTTGGCAATCAAGAAGATATTCAAAAATATATTTTAACCCCAAAAGATTATAATCTGTCATGTGCAGTTGATGATTCAATTACCGGAAGATCTCCACAAGAAAACGCCGAAAACACTTTAAGATTTTTTGAAAAACCAATACAAAATACTCTTTGTGAAACCATTATACTAAACTGCGGTGTTGCAAGTTTTACGTTTAAAACGGTTAAAAATATAACCGAAGGAATTGATTTAGCAAGAGATATAATTTTTTCTAGAAAACCATTGGAATTTATTCATTCCATGCAAACAAATAATTCTTGACTAATTCCATCAAGTATTGTAGAAACAATAAACTCTTCTGAAAAAATATGGCTGTAAAATTACCAATTTACATGGACTACCAATCAACAACACCAGTTGACTCCCGTGTTGCAGATGTCATTGATAAAGAAATGCGCGAAGGCTTTGGTAATCCTCATTCAAAAAGTCATGTATTCGGTTGGGAGGCAGAAGAAAAAATGGAAAACGCAAGAAAACAAATTGCTTCAGTAATTAATGCAGACACAAAAGAAATTATTTTTACATCTGGGGCAACGGAATCTAATAATACGGCTTTACGCGGGCTTGCAGAATTTTACGGTAGTGAAAAAAACCATATTATTACTGTTGAAACGGAACATAAGTGCGTAATAAACACGGCAAGATATCTTAAAAGCAAGGGCTTTGATGTTACCTTCCTTCCCGTTCAAACAAACGGTTTAATCAACCTTGATGATCTTAAAAATGCAATAACACCAAAAACCCTTGTGGTTTCCATTATGGGGGTAAATAATGAAATCGGTGTAATTCAGCCACTTGAAGAAATTGGCAAAATTACCCGTGCAAATGGTGTGTTTTTTCATACGGACTTAGCTCAAGCATTCGGCAAAATTCCAATTGATGTTGAAAAAATGAATATAGATTTAGCATCAATTTCTTCCCATAAAATTTATGGACCAAAAGGAATTGGAGCATTATTTGTTCGAAGAAAACCACGGGTTCGCTTACTTCCTTTAATCCACGGCGGGGGACAAGAAAGAGGCCTACGCAGTGGAACTATGCCAACACCAATAATTGTCGGTTTTGGACTTGCAGCAGAAATTGCTCAAAAACAAATGAAGGAAGATTGTGAGCGAATTCAAAAATTGACGGACAAACTCCGCAATGGAATTATGGAACTTGAAGAGACATATCTTAATGGAGATTTAACCCACCGTGTACCGGGAAATTTAAACATTTCATTTGCATTTATTGAAGGCGAATCCATGATGATGTCCATTTCAGACCTTGCTGTTTCATCGGGTTCCGCCTGTACTTCAGCAAGTTTGGAGCCTTCTTATGTAATTAAAGCACTTGGGGTTTCTGAAGAACTTGCACACACTTCAATTCGTTTTGGAATTGGAAGGTTCACCACGGAAGAAGAAGTTGATTATGCAATCAGCCTAATTAAAAGCAAAGTACATAATTTACGGGAACTTTCCCCGCTCTGGGAAATGCACAAGGAAGGCATTGATATTTCAAAAATTCAATGGGACGAGCATTAATTAAATCACATTCCAAAAGCTTTTAATATTACTGTTGCCATTGCATTTGATGCAACATTGTTTGCAAAATTTGTAAGAAAATTCTTTAAGAAATTTTCTTTATTTGAAGAATTCTTTAAATTTTGTAGGAATTGCAATCTGTCTTCTTCTGGAAGAAGTTTTATTATTGAGACAATAATTTGTTCTAGTTTCATACAACTCACATTCAAGAACCAACACCAAAAAACTCATCAAGGTTTTTTACATCATTAACCTCAAACCCGTAAAAACAACAAAAGCGTTCGTTTTATTGTTGATTTGAAGAATATTGTTTGTATCGTAGTAATTTGGATATACCACCTGAACATACGCTCCTTCAATATATTGTTTTAGAGTAACTCTTCCAAATGCCCAATTTTTATCTAAAGACACATTCACAATTTGTGACTTATTACCCATATAATCCCCCTTAAAATACGAATTGCTTATTCCCCATTTTTCTGAAATATACCCAAGTCCGAAGTTCCATAAGTAAGATTTTCTGAAATTGGAAAGATTACCATTATTTTCAATCTTCATTGTATTTGCTGTACCATCTTGCACAAAAAACAAACTTCTGCCATAATCAACATAAGAACCACCAACCCATAATTTTTTATAGTTTGCATTGAACCCAAACGACCATGAATTTAAATCTTTCCTTTCTTTCCAATTATAATTATTACTTATTTTTTTTGCTTTACACTTTCGTAAAGTGCTGAAAACGATACATTGGTGTCTTGTGTAATATCTTTATCATAGTTGATACCAAAAGAAATTGAGTTTGTCGTATCAAAGTTGTTGTTTGAATCTTGCAAATTTAAGTTTGGTATTGAATCTTGAGTATTACCAAATACGGTATATTTATCGTAAAGGCTTGGTGTAAAACTTACACCAGCGGTAAACCCTTTGTATTTATTGGATATTGCAGAAATTTTAGCACCTCTTGCACCGTTAAAATAGTTTTGTAGCGTACCTAAATTATTCTGCACCCCAATATAGTTTGATGTTGCAAACCCCCCTGCTGTTGGCATTTGTGGGGAAAGAATCATATTTGTTGAATCAAGGCTATATTTCACATACCTGAAATAATCACCATTTATACCACCAGTTCCACGAGCAAATGTTGAAGCATCTTTTCTGAATTTTTCCGTAACAGGGTGCGTTACTCCAAGTTCAATTTTACCAATGTCATTTAATTGATATGTCATAAAAGCGTCGTTTATTGATACAGAACTGCCACGGCTTTCATAAGTTGCCGAACCAAAACCAAGGTTTAAGTCAGCTCTTACCGAAGATTTACGACCCATTTTTCGTGAAAGATTAGAATCTATAAAAACATTACCCTTTACTGCATCTACCGTTCCAGTACCAACCTGTCCTTCACTGTAACCTAAAATATTAAATTCGGTTTTTTTCAAACTTTCAGCATGTGAATACAAATAAAATCCACAAATTAATATAAATATAAAATACATAAATTTTAATTAAGAACTTTTCTCACACCAAGTTGAATCCATTGTGTTTGTCTGTATAATGAATTATAACCTATATTATACCCTGCAAATGTTGGCTGAGTACCATATAAAATATGGAATGACAGGGAATCATTTTTTATAAATTTTATTCCCATCTGATAAGAATTAAAATATCCGTCCGAATCTCTTGGGGAATTTGGTGCTCCATTATAAGATTCGGCAATCAATCTAATATTCTTATTTATTAAAGGTGCAGCATCATCTGTAACAAACGGTAAGGCAGCTTTAGCATTGTGAAACAATATTAAAAAAAACACAACAAAACAAGGCATAGCATATAAAAAATGCTTTGCACGGGGAATTTAATTAAAATTAGTTGTCAAGGTTATTTGACACCAACCCCAAAAAACTCATCAACAGATTTAAACACTGTTTGGATTATTTGATTTCTATATGCAGGAGATCGAAGCAAAATTTCTTCTTCCGGATTCGAAAGAAAACCAAGCTCAATTAGAACAGATGGAACATCTGGCATTTTTAATACCGCAAACCCTGCCCTTCTGTGCGGGCGAGGAATAACAAATATCCTACTCTTTTCTGCATTTTTCATTAACACTGAAGCAAAATATTCAGACCGTGAAACCGTTGCCCGCTGTGCAACATCAATGAGAGCAGTTTTTGCAAGGCCGTCCCTAACAGAACTTTTGAATACTATATCGTCACTGGCATCATGTGTTTCTGCAAGCATTTTTGCAACCTCGTCCGTCGCTTCATTTGAAAGTGTATAAACGGAAATCCCTCTTGCGTCAATGGTGTCTGCTGAATCTGCATGAAGTGATATCATTAATGAACCATTATAATTTTGCGCAAATTTGCGTCTTCGAACTAAGGAGAGGTAGTTGTCTCCGTTGCGTGTAAGAGTAGTGGTATATCCTGCATCTCTTAAAACTTTACTGAGTAATAAAGCATATTGCAATACTAACTCCTTTTCAACCGTACCCATAATACCTCTTGTACCTGGGTCCTTTCCACCGTGTCCTGCATCAATAATGATAACCTTACTTTTTCTTTGCTGCACCGATGTTTTATCCTGAGTAAGAACATTATCAATTAAACGGTTCAACTTTGAAGATGCATCAATTTCAGCAATTCTTTCCAAGATTGTTTCAAGGTCTATTTTTTGAGAAATATCCTTCGTTACAACCAACCCATCATGTATATATTCCTCTTGAGCAAGAGAATGAAATATAATTAAAAAACTAAGCAACCAAAACATGTACTTCCTCTGTTAGTTGAATTAATGCTGCTTGTCTATTTGTATTGAGGTCTCTTATGGATTTACTGAGTACAAAAAAATTTTGCAATAAATTTGAAACTCGCTCAAATTTATAAAAATTAAGCTTTCTTTGTACATACTCTTGCAATTGATGTTCTAAAAATAACATTATTCTTGCTTGGGTATTTTCTTCAACCTTATATTGCAACATTTCGTAAATCTTTTCAAAACTCCATTGTTTTATGTCTACAAGAGTGTTGTAAATTTCAAAATTATAACCGGACTCTTTGAAAACCTCAAAATTGTCCAATATTTTTAAAAATTTTGTTAAAGATACAAACTTTTCATATGAATTAATGTTTTCAGTTATAACCATAGAACGAGAACGAATTGTTGGTAAAACACTATTAATATTTGAATATATTAAATAAAAATAAGTATTTTGTGGAGGCTCTTCAATAATTTTTAACAAAGCATTAAGAGCACTCGTTGATGCTTCCTCAATTTTTTCAATAATAATACTTTTTTGCTTACCAAAGGAAGTATTTTGAGCAAAGCGAATAATAACATCGCGAACATCATCAACAGCAAGAGGGGTTTTATATTCTGAAAATTCTGTAAAAAATAGGAAATCAGGTGAAGCAATGGTTGCATCCGGTGCTATTTGATAAAGAAAGTCAAAATATTTCAATAGTAAAGAGCAATTGTTGATTGCGTATAAACTTGGCAACAATACACAATGATGACGCACAGGAGTATTCCACAGCGAAAGAAATCCAAGGTCATCATTGTTATTATACATGTTAGACTTGTTGTGGTTTAAGGATGTCATCAAATTCTTTTTTAGAAATCACTTTTTCTTCAGATGGAATTGAATCAAAAAGACTTTCATAAATTTTGTTTTCAAACAGAAGGTTGTAAATTGATTCTTTTAATTGTTGATTTTTGTCGTATATATCAAAAATTGCTTTTGGGCTTTGCCCATACATTCTTGCCATTGATTCAATATAAAGCATAAAATCCTGTTTTGAAACCTGAATTTTATTCTGAGTTGCGTAGTTCATTAGAAATATACTTAGTCTTATCTCTTGAATTGAATTAGACTTACGGTTTAATTCAGAATCTTCATTTGTTTTTTCCTCTTCTTTTGGTAGCATTGAAGGTGGAACATCAAAATTTAAAAGTGGTTGTAGTTTTTCAAACACACTATTTTTTTGTTGGTTTTTATAAGCATTAATATAATTTACAGAAAGTGCTTTTGAAATGTCTTCCTTTAAAGCATCTAAGCTTTCAAAGCCAAATTGTTTTGCAAGTTCGTTGTTAATTTGCGCTGGTACTTGTTTTAGAATTTTGTTTACTTTTACTTTAAATTCAACAGGTTTTCCTGCTAAATTTTCCTGGTGATACTCCTCCGGAAATTTAAGCGCAAGGGTTTTTTCATCACCCACTTTCAAACCCAGCAGACCATCTTCAAAACCTTCAATAAAAGATTTGGAACCAATCTCAAGTTCATAGTTTTCTGCCTTTCCGCCATCAAATGGTACACCATTTTCATAGCCGGTAAAGTTAATAATTGCAATATCTCCACTTTCAACAACACCTTCAGCTTTTTCTTCTTTTAAAGACTTACTTTTTGCCAGTTTTTCCAATTCTTCATTAATATCATCTTCTGTTAATTTAAGAGAATACTTGTAAATTCCTACCTGTGCAAGATCCAACGCAGGAATTTCAGGAAGAAGTTCATAAATAACTTTCATTGTGATATCCTTAATATTGGCGGTGTTGCGGTCAGCAGGAAGGCTTGATTCGGTATCAAGTTCTATTTTTGGCGATGTTGCAAGTTTGAAGTTGTTTTTTTCTGCAATTTCTGCAATACAAACATTTGCTTGCTTATTGATGACATCGTAAAAAGTCTTACCAAAATATGCATCTTGAATGATATTCATTGGTGCCTTTCCTTTTCTAAAACCTTTTAGGTGTGCTGTTGCTTGAATTTCTTTGAGTTTTTCTTCGGTTTTTTTTCCAATTTCAAATCCGGAAATAATACACTCAAATGTTCTAAGAAGACCATTTTCTTCTTTTAAGCTTGATTGATATAATGACATATTACAATAACAAATTTCTTAATTTATTTTAAAATCATATTGCGTTAGTAAGTCAAGTTAATTTGAGGAAGCAAAAATCTCTTCATCTTTAATTGATTTTGCAAATGTTAAAACGAAAACACTTTTTGCACCGGCTTGCAACAAAACTCTTGAACACTCATTAACCGTTGCTCCGGTGGTTATTGTGTCATCAATAAGTAAAATATTTTTTCCTGTAATATTATACCTTTCATCAATGCTAAAAACACCATTAATATTTTTCAGTCTTTCTTTTTTTGAAGACAATGCTTGCCTGTAAAAAGAGAATTTCTTCTTAAGCAGAAACGGTAAAAAATTTAAACCTGTACTTTTTGCAAGATTTCTTGCAAGTTTTGCAGAATGATTATAACCTTTCAGGTACTCTTTAAACCAGTTCATTGGAACGGATGTAACAATGTTAATATCTTTTGTTATGCTCCAGCCATTAAAAATAAGTTTTACCTTGTCACAAATAAATTTTTCACACAATGTATCGTTATAATACTTAAAATGTTTAATTAAGGTAGAAGACCTTTCATTATAAACACAAAAAGCTTTTGCCTGCATGAATATAGGCGGTGTATGAATACAAAAGTAACAAATATCTACAAGGCAATATCTTCCACATTTATTGCACACCGAAGACTGATCAATTATATCAACACCTTTAACACATAAATGGCATAAAGTTTGTGCTTTTTGAATATCTATTTTACATACAATACATTGATATTTAACAAAATTGGAAACTATTTGTTTTAGAAAATGTTTTAACGACATGCACACATTTCTACTTGTTCAAAGCACTTTTCAGTGTTGTTAAATCTTTTTGAATGCTTTGCAGTGTTGTGGTAATGTGTTGTTTTTTAGCTTGTTGTTGTAACTTAATTTTTTCAACGGTTTCTTCAAAATTATTTATTGCTTTTTGAATTGCAGGTTCGTACTTTGAAATATCCATAACAAAAAATAACTAAAATTTTCAAAAAATGAAAAACGGTATAAATCAAGAAATAATATCATCAATCTTAAAAGCAAGCCAAAAAGCTGCAATTAATGCGTATCATTTTATTGGAACCGGTTTAAAAAATGATGCCGATGCCGCAGCCGTTAAAGGAATGAGGGAAGTTCTTAACCAAACAAATTTCCGTGGAAAGGTTGTTATTGGTGAGGGTGAAAAAGATGAAGCGCCGATGCTCTATATTGGTGAAGAACTCGGTACGGGGAAAATGGTTGAATTTGATATAGCGGTTGACCCATTAGAAGGAACAAACCTTTGTGCAAACGACTTACCAAACTCGTTAACAACTCTTGCAATTGCACCAAAAAGTTCACTTCTTGCTGCCCCTGAATTTTACATGGAAAAACTTGCCGCAATGGAAGTTTATGAAGATGGGGTAATTTCTCTTTCAAAAACAATTGAAGAAAATGTGAAAGCCCTTGCAAAATACAAAGAAAAGAAAATTTCCGAAATTGTGGTTACAATGCTTGACCGCCCTCGCCATAAAGATGCAATTTCCCGCATTCGTAAAACTGGCGCAAAAGTTGTATTGATTTCAGACGGGGATATTTACGGTGTGCTTTCAACGCATGAAATGTTTGGTGAAGCTGATTTATACTACGGCCAAGGCGGTGCACCAGAAGGCGTGCTTTCTGCGGTGGCAATTAAGGCAATGGGAGGTTTTATGGAAGGACGCATTGTTAAAGAAGGCGAAAAGACTCCAATACTTAAACTAAACGACATGGTAAAACAAAACGGCGTTTTTGTTGCAACAGGGGTTACAGGAAAGGGCTTTTTGGAGCGAGTGCAAGAACTTCATAACGGCAAATATTTTACGGAATCGGTAATTATTTCTGCAAATGGCGTTCAATTTGTGGAAAATTATGAGGTTTAGCTATTTCAAAAACTTTCCCACCACGATAACATCATCGTCTTTATATCCACAAGTTTCATAAAATGATTTTACAATTGTATTATTGTTTCTAATCATCAAATTAACCTTTGGAACATTTCTTGATTTTAACCACTTTTCGGCTTCATACAAAAGTTGTTTCCCCCATCCTTGTTTCTGAAATTCATTTTTAACTGCAAGGTAGTATATCCATCCGCGATGTCCATCATATCCAACCATTACCGTTCCAATTATTGTGCAATCTAACTTCTTCAAGAATAATGTACTTGTTGAATTTGCAAGTGCGTTATTGATATCATCAGCTGGATTGTTCCAAGGTCTCGTCAAATTACATTCTTCCCAAATTGCTATAATTTGAGCAACATCTTGATTTGTAGCTTCATT
>Ga0222713_10002936_pt1 | contig 17864 bp, 17 predicted proteins | sample C33_649DmetaG_FD_165061 | JGI IMG/M metagenome (GOLD analysis project Ga0222713, IMG submission 165061) | Estuarine water microbial communities from San Francisco Bay, California, United States - C33_649D | ecosystem: Environmental > Aquatic > Marine > Unclassified | place: USA: California...
CTTCTTGAAGCATACGCTTTTCGTTATTGACAATAATCTCTGGCGCTCCAAGATCAACAAGTCTCTTCAAACGGTTATTACGGTTAATAACGCGGCGATAGAGATCATTTAGATCAGAGGTAGCAAACCGGCCGCCATCTAATTGAACCATCGGACGAAGATCTGGCGGAATAACTGGAACGCAATCTAGAACCATTGAAGCTGGCTTATTAGAGGTAGTTAGAAATGAGTTAACCACCTTAAGGCGCTTAATGGCGCGAGTCTTCTTCTGTCCCTTGCCGCTTTCAGCTAAGACATTTAGTTTGTCGAACTCAGCTTGGAGATCAAAGGTTTCAAGTCTGCGCTGAATTGCAGCAGCTCCCATATATCCCTTGAAATAAATACCGTAGCGAGTACTCATCTCGCGATAAAGATTCTCATCACCTTCAAGATCTTGAACCTTTAGATTCTTAAAACGGCTCCAGACCTCCTCTAGGCGATCAAGTTCTTTTTGAGAACGCTCACGAATATTTTTTAGTTCGCGCTCGCCAGCTTCTCTCACCTTACGGCGCTGATCAGCTTTTGCTCCTTCATCTTCGAGCTCTGCTAAATCATTTTCCATCTTCTCTTGGCGAAGAGCAAGATCGTTATCGCGCTTGGTTTCAATCTTCTTGCGATCTGAGTTGATCTTCTTCTCTAGCTTTGGAAGATCTTCCTCACGCGCCTCGACATCAACTTCAGTGATCATGTAGGCAGCAAAATAGATAACCTTTTCAAGATCTTTTGGAGCAAGATCTAGAAGATAGCCAAGACGTGATGGAACGCCCTTGAAATACCAGATATGAGTAACTGGGGCAGCAAGTTCAATATGTCCCATGCGCTCACGGCGAACCTTGGCGCGAGTTACTTCAACTCCGCACCTCTCGCAGATAATTCCTTTGAAGCGTACGCGCTTATATTTACCGCAGTAGCACTCCCAATCCCTAGTTGGTCCAAAGATCTTCTCATCAAAGAGACCATCTTTTTCCGGCTTTAGGGTGCGGTAGTTAATAGTCTCTGGCTTTTTGACCTCACCAAATGACCACTCACGGATATTGCCAGCAGAGGCAAGACCAATCCTTAACTCATCGAAAAAGTTGACATCTAACATATCTATTTCTCCCCCTGTCAAACTTCTTCTACAGAACTTGGTTCAACTCGTGACAAGTTGATACCTAGCTCTTCGGCTGTTTTAAAGACTTCTTCATCAGTATCGCGCATCTCAATAGCAACACCTTCAGATGAAAGTACTTCTACATTGAGACAGAGTGATTGCATCTCTTTTACTAGAACCTTAAATGATTCAGGGATTCCAGGCTCTGGGATGTTTTCACCTTTAACGATTGCTTCATAGACCTTAACGCGACCTAGAACATCATCAGATTTAATTGTTAGTAGCTCTTGCAAGGTGTAGGCAGCGCCATATGCTTCAAGGGCCCAAACTTCCATCTCACCAAATCGCTGTCCACCGAACTGAGCTTTTCCACCAAGTGGTTGCTGAGTAATCATGGAGTAAGGACCAGTTGAGCGAGCATGGATCTTGTCATCAACTAAGTGATGTAGCTTCAAGATATACATATAACCAACAGTGATTGGCTCGCGATATGGCTGACCAGTTCTGCCATCAAAGAGCATCGCTTTTCCATGCTCTCCAACTAAACGATCGCCATCAGCATTTGGAAGAGTTGATCCAAGAAGTCCTGTGATCTCCTCTTCTCTTGCGCCATCAAAGACAGGTGTTGCTACGCGAGTTCCAGGCTCTGCAGAGAGTGCGCCAATTGCGCCTAAGCGCTCTTGCCATCCCTTATCGGAGCCAGATACTTGCCAGCCGCTCTTTGCAACCCAACCAAGGTGAGTCTCTAGAACCTGACCAACATTCATACGTCCTGGAACACCGAGTGGATTAAGTACTACATCAACTGGAGTTCCATCAGCAAGAAATGGCATATCTTCAACTGGCAAAATCTTGGAGATAACGCCCTTATTTCCATGGCGTCCTGCAAGCTTGTCACCATCTTGAATCTTGCGCTTCTGTGCAACATAGACGCGAACTACTTGATTAACTCCAGCTGCAAGATCGTAGCCATCATCGAGATCAAATATTTTTACGCCAATTACTTTTCCGCCCTCACCATGAGGAACCTTTAGCGATGTATCTCTAACTTCTCTTGCCTTCTCACCAAAGATTGCGCGAAGTAAGCGCTCTTCAGGAGTTAATTCAGTTTCACCCTTTGGCGTAACTTTTCCAACCAAGATATCACCTGGAACAACATCTGCTCCGATGCGAATAATTCCGCGCTCATCAAGGTCTGCAAGAACTTCCTCAGAGACATTTGGAATATCACGAGTGATTTCCTCTGCTCCTAGTTTGGTATCACGAGCATCAACTTCATACTCTTCAATATGAATTGAGGAGAGGACATCATCTTGAACTAAACGCTGGGATAAAATAATGGCATCTTCATAGTTATGACCTTCCCATGACATAAATGCCACAAGTAAGTTCTTACCCAGAGCCATCTCACCAAGTTCAGTGCTTGGACCATCAGCAATAGCTTGGCCGGCAGCAATCTTCTGTCCTTGGCTAACAATTACTCGCATATTGCGAGAAGTTCCTTGATTGGAGCGGATGAACTTATCGACGTTATAAGTATCTTCCTCGCCATCATCGGTTGTAATAACGATTAGATCTGAGGCAACCTCGCTTACTACTCCGCCTCTAATAGCAAGAAGTACATCGCCAGCATCAACTGCTGCGCGATACTCCATACCGGTTCCAACAAGAGGTGATTCTGCGCGAAGTAGTGGCACTGCCTGACGCATCATATTTGCACCCATAAGAGCGCGGTTAGCATCATCATGCTCAAGGAATGGAATCATCGCAGTTGCAACAGAGACCATCTGGCGAGGAGAGACATCCATGTAATCAACTTCTTCAGCTGGGATGTATTCAACTTCTCCGCCGCGGCGACGAACTAAAACTCTCGCTTCAGCAAAGTGGCTATCCTCAGTAAGAGGAGCATTTGCCTGGGCAATAATGTGTTCATCTTCTTCATCTGCAGTTAAGTAATCAACTGCATCTGTAACTTTGCCTTTAGAAACTTTGCGATATGGCGTCTCAACGAAACCAAATGGCGTGATGCGAGCATAAGTTGCAAGAGAGCCAATAAGACCAATGTTTGGACCCTCTGGTGTTTCAATCGGACACATGCGGCCATAGTGAGATGGGTGAACATCTCTAACTTCAAAGCCAGCTCTATCTCTTGATAATCCGCCAGGTCCAAGTGCTGATAAACGGCGCTTATGGGTAAGACCTGAAATTGGATTGGTCTGATCCATAAACTGTGAGAGCTGAGATGTTCCAAAGAACTCTTTGATAGATGCAGTAATTGGACGAATATTGATAAGTGTCTGAGGAGTAATCGCCTCAACATCTTGGGTAGTCATGCGCTCACGCACTACGCGCTCCATACGAGAGAGGCCAACTCGAACCTGGTTTTGAATTAGCTCGCCAACAGTTCTAAGGCGGCGATTTCCAAAGTGGTCGATATCATCAATCTCAACACGAACCTGCTTACCTAAATCAATAAGAGTCTCGCCTTTATGAAGGGCTGCGATATAGCGAATCGCTCCGACGATATCGTCGATAGCAAGAAGTGATTTTCCAAGATCAAGATCTAGGCCAAGCTTCTTATTAACCTTAAAACGCCCTACTTTTGCTAGGTCATAGCGCTTAGGGTTGAAATATAGGTTTTCAATAAGGGTCTGTGCAGCTTCCTTAGTTGGCGGCTCACCTGGACGCATCTTGCGATAGATATCAAGGAGGGCTTCATCTTGAGTTGAGACGTTATCTTTAGCAAGAGTCTCTTTGATTGATGGATACTCGCCAAACTCAGCAAGGATCTGATCATTGCTCCAGCCAAGTGCTTTAAGAAAGATAGTAACTGATTGCTTACGCTTTCTATCAATACGTACTGCAACAAAGTCTTTCTTATCGATTTCAAACTCTAACCATGCTCCGCGGCTAGGAATAATCTTTGCTGTGAAAATATCTTTATCAGATGCCTTCTCAACTGTTCTTTCAAAATAAACTCCAGGAGATCTAACAAGCTGTGAAACAACTACGCGCTCTGTTCCATTGATAACAAATGTTCCACGAGGGGTCATTAGCGGGAAGTCGCCCATAAAAACAGTCTGGGATTTAATTTCACCAGTTACATTGTTAGTAAATTCTGCAGTAAGAAATAGTGGAGCGGCATAGGTAATGTCGCGCTCTTTGCACTCTGCAATTGTGTATTTGGAAGGTTCAAAGCGATGATCACGGAAGGAGAGTGACATCGAGCCTTGGAAATCTTCAATTGGTGAAATCTCTTCAAATATTTCTTCAAGTCCAGAGGTCTTAGGAATTTCTCCTCGATCTGGTCTTTCATTCTTTCCAAGTCTCGCGCGCCAGGCATCATTGCCAAGTAACCAATCAAAGCTCTCAATTTGCAGAGCTAGTAGATTTGGAACTTCTTGTGGTTCGCGGATCTTGGCGAAAGAGATGCGGTTAGGAGCTGTTGATTTCGTTTTCGCGGCCAAGAGTTTTCCTTCCAAAGTTAGTCACTACTTCTTTAAGTTTCTGATAACTCTTAAATCTGTTCTTGTTCGCACAGCAAACGTAAGGCCTCAGCCGCTATATGCCTGACCTGGAATTTTTGAGCGAGGGGGCAGGATATCCCCTGCGACACGCCGCTGTCTAATTCAATGGCTTATATCAAGGGCGGAGGCAAATAGCACCTAACTAAATTTAGTGCTAAATTTACCCCTAATTAATGGAGGGTAGGCAGATGGAGAAAATCTTAAGTAAGCGCGCTGTGGCAATATCTGAGTTCAAAAGAGCGCCAAATGAAATTGTTGCAGAGGCTAATGGTGAGCCCCTAGCTGTTCTAACTAATAACAAACCAAGCTTTTATGTCATCTCCCCTTCAGCCTATGAAGAACTTCTCGAGCAGCTCTGGGAGCTTGAAATTACTCCACTTCTTGCCAAGCGTTTATCTGATCTCAAATCAGGTAAGAGCAAATCTATTGAGATCACTCTGGCAGACCTAGTCAGATAAATAGATAAAATAAAAAAGCCCCGCCAAAATGACGGGGCCTTCTTAATTTCTAAGCTGAACTTACTTGATGCTGACCTTTGCGCCAGCTGCCTCAAGGGCGGCCTTTGCCTTATCAGCTGTTGCCTTATCAGCCTTCTCAAGCACGGTGGCTGGAGCTGAATCGACTAGATCCTTTGCTTCCTTTAGACCGAGGCTTGAGTTAAGGGCGCGAACTTCCTTAATCACCGCGATCTTCTGTGAGCCGGCTTCTTCAATTACTACTGTGAATTCATCTTGAGCTGCTGCAGCTTCTCCGCCGCCTGCTGCCCCGCCTGCTGCTGCAACAGCAACTGGCGCTGCGGCAGTAACATCGAATTCAGTCTCAAATGCCTTTACGAAATCTGAGAGCTCAACAAGAGTCATCTCTTTGAATTGAGCTAATAGGTCTGTGCTACTTAGTTTTGCCATTTTCGTATTTCCTTTTCTTTAAGCGTTCTCTGTTGGTTCTACTGGCGCAGAAGTCTCTGGCGCTGCCTCAGCAACAACTTCCTCGTTTGTTGCTTCTGCAACTGGCGCTGCCTCGGCTACAACTTCCTGAGTTGTTGCCTCTGCAACTGGTGCTGCTTCTGCAGCGGGGGCAGCCTGCTCTGGCGCAGCAGGTGCTCCAGATTCAGCTTCTCTCTTAATACGCAGCGCATCAAATGCTCTAGCGGCTTTTGCCATAGATGCCTTCATAGCGCCAGCAAGCTTGGCCAAGAGAACTTCGCGCGATTCAAGATCGGCAAGTTTCATGATTTCAGCTGTTGTTACTGCTTTTCCTTCAAAGATTCCACCCTTAATAATTAGGAATGGATTTTCCTTCTGGAAATTCTTTAAGCTCTTTGCAGCTGCAACTGAATCGCCTTGAACGAAGGCAACAGCAGTTGGACCAGTTAGTAGTGAGTCAGCGACCTCTACTCCAGCCTCTTTTGCAGCAATCTTTACCAAGGTGTTTTTAGCAACTTTATATTTAGTGCCAACACCAAGTGAGCGACGTAGCTCTTTAATTGCAGTCACGGTTAGACCGCGATACTCGGTAACAACAGTTGCATCGGCAGACTTAAAGTCTTCAACCAATTCAGCAACTGATGCCGCCTTATCAGAGCGTGCCATCTAGCTTCCTTTCTACTTATATTCCCCAGAAGAAGTACCTACTGATTGGGTGATAAATATAAAAAAACCCCGTCGCATAGAAACGCGCGGGGTATCCGCTCGAACCTATGCGGGTTGTCTTTCGACATTTACTTCAAACCTTGCGATTTGAAACCAGCAGTCTCTGGTGAGAGGGCAGATATTAGAAGCAAAGGGGGCTTTAGGTCAAAATCACGCGAGAAAAAACATTTTCTCCTGGCAAAAAAGGTTCCTTAAGCGAACTACCACCTCCACCGAACGGGCCAGATCGAGAGAAAGCCCGATCAACTTACTGCTACTTATATTGCCAGTCATCTTCGCAAATCTAGGCATCGACAGAGAAAAGCACCATTAGGGACAATCTCTGTCGATTCATAGCCGATACCAGGTTTGAATAGAGTCAAACCAACTCATGCAAGACAATTTTCTCACCTTTTTGAAAATTCACAATGCTTAACAAGAAAATTGATGATCACTCTCGGTATATATGTTTTTCAACTCAGAGAATTAGTGGAGGTTAACGGCTAGGAATCAAAAAACCCCACCACAGTTAAGTGGCGGGGTCTAATTAAATAATTATTACCTACTCTATTGCTGGTCCACCTTCGCGGGCATAGCTTGGATCAAGAGTTACACCAGGTCCCATAGTTGTTGAGACAACGGCTTTTCTAATATAGCGACCCTTTGATGAGGAAGGCTTAGCGCGCAAGATCTCATCAAATGCAGCTGCATAGTTATCAGCTAGCGCCTCTGCGCTAAATGAGGACTTACCAATAATGAAATGTAGGTTGCAATCTTTATCAACGCGGAATTCAATCTTTCCACCCTTGATATCGCCAACAGCCTTTGCCACATCAGTTGTGACAGTTCCAGTCTTTGGATTTGGCATAAGACCGCGTGGTCCTAGAACCTTTCCAAGGCGTCCAACTTTGCCCATTAACTCAGGGGTTGAAACAACTGCGTCATAATCAAGACGGCCCTTATTAACTTCTTCAATTAACTCATCGCCGCCGACAATATCTGCACCTGCTGCTTTAGCCTCTTCTGCTTTTGGGCCAGTTGCAAAAACTAGAACTCGGGCAGTCTTACCTGTTCCATGTGGCAAATTAACCACGGAGCGAACAGCTTGATCGGCCTTTTTAGGATCAACGCCGAGAACCATTGAGACCTCAACTGAGGCATCATATTTAGTGACATTAGTTTCTTTAACCAGCTTCATACCAGATAGTGGTGTGTAGAGCTGATCGGCATTTACCTTCGCCGCTGCTGCGGTGTATTTCTTACTGCGCTTCATATCTTCTTCTCTTTTCCTTAGTTGGAAGTAGTGGTAGTAGCGGACCAGCGCGGTCCTCCCACGACTTATTTTTTAGTTGACGATGATTCCCATTGATCTTGCAGTTCCTGCAATGATCTTTGCGCCCTGCTTAACATCATTGGCATTTAAGTCATCTTTTTTCAAGGTTGCAATATCTTCACATTGCTTCCAAGTAACTGATCCGACTTTATCCTTATGTGGAACTGAAGATCCTTTTTCAAGTCCTGCTGCTTTAAGAAGCAGGCGTGAGGCAGGAGGAGTCTTAGTAATAAAGGTAAAGGAGCGATCTTCATAGACAGTGATCTCAACTGGAATGATCTCGCCTTTTTGCTTCTCAGTGGCAGCGTTATATTGCTTAACAAAGTCCATGATGTTCACACCATGCTGACCAAGGGCAGGGCCCACTGGTGGCGCAGGTGTGGCAGCTCCAGCTTGGATCTGCAACTTGATAAGTGCTTGGACCTTCTTCTTCGGTGCCATCTTCTTCTCCCCTTTTTACCTTTTCTCTTTAAATCTTCTGAACTTGGTGGAATGAGAGCTCAACCGGAGTCTCACGGCCAAATATTGAAACCAAAACCTTTAGCTTTGCCTGCTCTGGCATGATCTCTGAGATCGATGCAGGAAGAGTGGCAAAAGGGCCATCCATAACAGTTACTGACTCACCAACAGTGAAATCAACAACTTTAATATCAGGCTTCATAGTCTTCTTAAGCTCTCTTGGCATCAGCATCTTCTCTGCCTCAGATAGCGGCAGCGGGCTTGGATGATGAGAGTTTCCAACAAAGCCAGTTACTCCTGGAGTATTTCTCACACAGGACCAAGATTCATCAGATAGATCCATACGAACTAAGACATAGCCAGGATAGACATTGCGCTTAACCTGTTTGCGCTGACCATTTTTAATCTCGGTTACCTCTTCTTCAGGGACTTGGATTTCAAAGATGAAATCCTCCATATGAAGTGAGGTGATGCGCTGCATCAGGTTGCCCTTTACTCGCTTTTCAAAACCAGCATAAGAGTGGACGACATACCAATCCCCGCTCTTTGCTGCTAACTCGGCGCGGAATGCGGCGACCTCAGGAGATACGATCTCTTGAACTTCTTCCTCTTCAAGTTCAATATCTGTATCTACTGCTACATCACTTGCTACTACTTCATCAGTAGCGGCAGTTAATTGCTCTTCGCTCATCATCCCTCCTTACCTTCTTACTCGCCGAATATGAAGAAAACTAATTTGGTTAAACCTAGATCAAAGACTGAAACAACTGCGATAACAAAGGCCACGAAAACAAGAACTACTCCGGTATATGTGGTCAACATATTTCTAGATGGCCAGACCACCTTACGTAGCTCATTAATAACCTGGCGATAGAACAGGGCGATGCGAGAAAAGAAACCTAATTCTTTACTCTCTGAGTTCTCACTCATTTTGCATCCTTCCTCTCTCTTTCGTTAACTTCGTTACTTCTTACAACTGCGCAGGGCAGGAGGGACTTGAACCCCCAACCGCCGGTTTTGGAGACCGGAACTCTGGCCAGTTGAGCTACTGCCCTATATGGCGCTTTCGAACATGACAAAGCATGGACTTTTCATAATCAGATTTTTTTAATTACCCGATCAAGCAAGCGCCAGGATGGGCAAGTGTAGGTGAGCCACCCCCGATAGGTAAAACCCGCATGAAAGGGGGTAAAACTCGCGCTCATCTGCGCCTGTGAAAGACTAACCGCCTATGAGTAAGCCTCGAATCTCTTCAAGAATTGCCGCTATCGCAGAGTCGGCGACCTTAGCCGTTGATGCCAAAGCAAAGGCCCTTAAAGCTGCCGGCCGCCCGGTGATCGGCTTTGGCGCAGGCGAACCAGATTTTCCAACCCCGGATTACATTGTTGAGGCAGCTGCTGCTGCAACAAAAGTAGTTGCTAATCATCGCTACTCACCAACTCCAGGACTACCAGAGCTTCGACAAGCAATTGTTAATAAAACAAAGCGTGATTCAAATTATGAAATTAGCGTTGATCAAGTCCTAGTAACAAATGGCGGCAAGCAAGCGGTCTATCAAGCATTTGCTTCAATTATTAATCCTGGCGACGAAGTAATTCTCCCCTCACCGTTTTGGACCACATATCCAGAGTGCATCAAATTAGCTGGCGGAAAAACAATTGAAGTATTTGCCGATGAATCTCAAGATTATTTAGTAAGTATTGAACAGCTTGAGGCAGCAAGAAGTGAAAACACTAAAGCGCTACTCTTTTGTTCTCCCTCTAATCCAACCGGCGCTGTCTATTCAAACGAGCAAGTCAAAGCAATTGGTAATTGGGCCGCTAAACATGGCATCTGGATAATTAGCGATGAGATCTATGAACATCTCCTCTATGACGGGGCGAGCGCTGCCTCAATTCCAGTTATCGTTCCCCAGATGGCCGATAAGACAATTATTATCAATGGCGTTGCTAAAACATATGCCATGACTGGATGGCGAGTTGGTTGGATGATCGGGCCAAAGGATGTAATTAAAGCTGCTACAAATCTGCAATCACATCTTTCATCTAATGTTTCAAATGTGGCCCAGAGAGCTGCAATTGCCGCGCTCGATGGCGATTTAAGCGCAGTTAAGAAGATGGGTGAGGCTTTTGATAGAAGAAGAAAGCTAATCGTAAAACTTCTAAATGAAATCCCAGGAATTTCCTGTCCAATGCCTAAAGGAGCTTTCTATGCTTATCCGTCTGTTAAAGGTGTTCTTAACAAAGAGATTAATGGCCGCACTCCAACTACTTCTGCTGAGCTTGCTACGATCATATTGGAAGAGGCCGAAGTAGCAGTTGTTCCAGGTGAGGCCTTTGGACCATCTGGATATATCAGGCTCTCTTATGCCACATCAGATGAAGACATCATTGAAGGCGTGACAAGGATAAAGAAGCTACTTAGCTAACTACCTTTTCCTCTTAATCAAGGTTATTAGCCCAATAACTAGCGCAAGAACAAGCGCTGAAGTAATTGGAATAGGCGAAGAGCTAGGAATAGAAACTACCTCTTCTTCAATTGGGGCAGAGATAGCAATCGGTGATTGAACTTCAAATCCATAACTATCATCAATGACATGGCCATCTTTTGAAACCACTCGATACTTAACGCTATAACTCCCATTGCCGTTAATAGAAAGTCCTGCGCTAATTCTTGCGCCAGATACTTTTGAATCTCCTGAAACTAAATCTCCGCTTGCATCAAAGACTGCAACGCTATTGGGATCATCTTGGCCAATTACCAATAGCTCTTCATTAAAATCAAGAACTATCTCCATAGGAAAATCAACTAATACAGATCCGCTACTAGGGCTAGCGCTAACTAAAGAGCTATGGCTATAAGAAGGGCTTAGCGGAAAGAAAATAAGAAGGAGTGCAAGAAAAAGCTTTCTCATAGATTTAAACCAACTAGAGCAACTTCTACCTCTAGCAAGATTCCAAACTTATCCTTTACTGCCTTTCTTGCTCTTCTAGCTAGCTCTAATATGTCATCTGCGCGAGCACTTCCAGTGTTAACAAGTGCTAATACATGCTTACTAGAAATACCTGCGCCATTATGGCTCTCACCTTTTTTCACGCCAGAATTTTCCATAAGCCAGGCAGCAGAGGTCTTTACTCGTCCATCTTCTTGGGGCCATCTAGGAGCGCTCTCTGGAAGCTTCTCTGCATCTTTTGCATCTAATATCGGGTTAACAAAGAAAGAACCAGCAGACCAGCTATTGCTATCTTTTTCATCAAGGAGCATTCCCTTAGCAGCTCTTAAAACTAATACCGCTTTTCTTAGCTCTGTGATTAATACTCGCTCGCCCAAATTAACCTTTAGATAATTGGCAAGCTCGCTATAGGTAATAGGAAGGCTCATCTCGCCCTGTCTTAATTGGAAAGTCACATCAATTACTACATATCTACCAGGGTTACTTTTAAAGATCGATGAGCGATAAGAGAACTCACACTCTGAGTTAGAGAAAGTCTTGTAAGCGCTCTCTTTCCTATCCCAGCATCTAACCCTTGCCACAACCTCTGATATCTCATGGCCATAGGCACCGATATTTTGAATTGGAGTAGCTCCCACACTTCCTGGAATTCCAGACATACTCTCAAGGCCAGCAAAACCCTTTTCAATCATAAATGCGACAAATTCATCCCAATTCTCACCAGATGCAACGCTAATCATTCCCCCACTACAGGCATCGATAGCAAAGGTGTTTCCCTTTGTTTCAACGTGAATCACCGTGCCGCTGAATCCAGCATCAGAGATCAAAACATTAGATCCCCCGCCCATAATTAATACTTCTTCACCCGCGCTATCTGCAGCTTTTATAGCTTCAACTAGCTCGCTCTCACTTGAGGTGCGAATAAACTTCTTCGCAGGACCACCAACTCTAAGGCTGGTGTAATTGGCAAGTAGCTCGCTCATAAGTAGAAGGTTATCTCCGCGCACTCAAGATGTCGCTACGTCCCCGATATTTCTCAAGGATTCGGTTGTAATTCTCCTTAGATTTCTTCTCCCTATAGTCAGGATCAGTATCGTGATAGCCATGATGGCGCTCCTGAATTAGCCCTAAATCAATTTGATAGAGCTTTGCCCCAGCTGCCCTTAAGGCAAGACTTAACTCCATATCGGCATTTCGATAGTAAGTAGCAGATGGGTTTGCTCCCCCTGCGCTAAGTGCAAACTGTCTATCAAGTGCTAGAAAATAACTAAATAAAACATCAACCTCTCCAGCTCCTTTATCATCAACGCTTCGCCATTGATCATCAACATTTACTAAACCGCCGCGCCAGCCCACAGCCTGGAAGCCCTTATCAAGATATTCAAGAGTTGGGGTAATGGCATCTGAGGTAAATATCGTTGAGGGATCCATAATTACTAAATACTTCTCACTTGAATTATTTAGAAAGTAATTGATGCTATGGCCCCAGCCGAGTTTATTCTTCTGAAAAATAACGTTCTCATCTTTAAAACGCTCTTGATAGCTTGCTAGCTCTTTACCTGAGGCAAATATTGTTATTGGAACATCGCTATAACTTCTAATTGATGAAATGCATTTAGCAAAGTCTTCAATGAAATTATCTGCTATTAAACAGATTCGAATTGATCCAGCCATTGCTGGCCCTTAATTAACGGGTTTCGCGGTGAAGAGTTGAAGCCTTGCAACGAGGACAGAACTTCTTAAGTTCCATACGATCTGGATCGTTGCGGCGATTCTTCCTGGTGATGTAATTACGCTCTTTGCAATCAACGCAGGCCATAGTGATCTTTGGGCGGACATCCGCACTCTTGCTGGCCATGGTGACTCCTTAATTTTTCTTTTTTTAGTAAGGCGGTGAGAATACCTCGCGACTTGGATTTACTCCAAACCGCAAGGTTTCTTGGTAGCGGAGGCGGGATTTGAACCCACGACACAGCGATTATGAGCCGCTTGCTCTACCAAGCTGAGCTACCCCGCCAAGAGTTTCTTGCTTTACTGCGAGCCCCCCATCGGAATCGAACCGATGACCTTTTCCTTACCATGGAAACGCTCTACCGACTGAGCTAGGGGGGCAGAAAGAAAAGCGAGGCTTAAGAATACCTGATTCTAAAGCTCACTTAATTCGCTGGATCTAGCACGATTTTGCCGACAGTTTTACGTGCCAACATATCGCGATGAGCATCAGAAGCCTTTGATAGCGGATAAGTACTTCCGATAACTGGCTTTAATTTGCCGGTAATAATCATTCCAAATAGATCCATGAAAACCTCTGCCATTAACTCTTTATCTGCCAAAGCATTAACTAGCCAGAATCCAATCACGCTCTGTGATTTAGGCATTAGCGCGCCAGGATGAATTGCCTTAGGAGCTTTTCTTGATGCCATCCCATAGACAACTAATCTTCCAAAGGCAGCAAGAGCCTCAAGTGATTGATCAAGTGTGCTTCCGCCAACCATCTCAAGGATTAGATCAACGCCTTTGCCGTTATTAGCTTTAATTAGCGCTGCCGTGAGATCAGCTTCATTTGCATCAACCACAACATCTGCGCCAAGTGCCATACATAATTTCTTCTTCTCATCACTTGAAGTAACAGCGATAACAAATGCGCCCCATAGTTTGGCTAGTTGAATTGCAACGCTTCCAACCCCGCCTGCTCCAGCATGGATAACAACGCTCTCGCCAGCTTTTATCTGCCCCATCTTCTTTAAGATCATATGAGCAGTACTGCCCTGCACCATCATTGCAAGTGCTTGACCATCACTGACCTTATCTGGCAGGGCAATTACTGTCTTAGGATTTACTAAAGTCTTCTGGCAATATCCCCCAGATGCAGCAAGTGCTAAAACTCTTGAACCATCAGGCATCTTTCCCACAACTTCCATTCCAGGAATTAGCGGCAGCTTCTGCGTAGATAGATATGAATTCTCAGTCTGGTGAGTATCAGCGTAATTAATGCCAATCGCAGTGACATCTAAAAGAACTTGGCTTCCCGCAGGAACTGGTTCAGGAAGATCGACATATTTCATTACTTCAGGGCCGCCAAACTCAGTTATATAGATAGCTTTCATATCACTAACCCTTTGTTGAACCTAGAGTTAAACCAGAGACGAATTGACGCTTAAGGATAAGGAAGATTATTAGCGTTGGAAGAGCAGCCATAATCGCACCAGCTGCAAGGAGATTAAAGTCAGTTACATACTCTCCTTGAAGCCTTCCAAGGGCAGAGGTAATTGGCCGCTTATCATCACTTTTAATCATCACAATGGCCCAGAAGAATTCGTTATAGATCCAGGTAGTCATAAGAACTGAGAGAGCTGCAAGTGGCGGCCTAAGTAGCGGCAAGATCACAGACCAGTAATGTCTAAAGACTGATGCCCCATCAACTAGAGCAGATTCAGAGATCTCCTTAGGAATAGTCTTCATATAAGAGCTCATAACAAAGGTGGCAAAGCCGACTTGAAGTGCGACATGGATCAAAATCAATCCAATATAGCTGTCATAGAGCGCATTTCTATTTCCTACTAGATCACCAAACCAGATGTACATCTTAAATAAAGGCGCATAGACCAGCTGGGCTGGAAGAAGGTTTCCTGCGGTAAAGAGCAGGAGAAGAGCGAGATTAAACCTAAATGAGTATCTAGTGATAACAAATGCTAGTAGCGAGCCAAAGAAGAGGGTGAGTATCACCGCTGGTATTGCCACGATAAAGGAATTACTTAAATATCCCCAGATTCCCATCTGGCGATAGGCATCGACATAGTTGGCAAAGTTAAGAGTATCTGGCCTCGACCAGACTCCACTTTGAATAATGTCTTCATATGGCCTAAGTGAGGTCCAGAAGGTCCAGAGAATTGGAATCATCCAGATAAAGGCAAAGATCGCTATAAATACCGTGATGACCGCATCTTTACGCTTCTGGCGATTCTTATACTTCTTATCTACAACTATTGAACTTCTCATTGATCTTCCCTAAACACGGTGCGTAGATAAAAGACGATCGGAGTAATACTAAGAAGGAGAAGAATTACTGCATAAGCCGCACCTAACATCGATGCTGCCTGTCCATAGATATTTTGAAATACCAACATACCTAAGATCGGCCACCCAGTTGAGGTGCCATAGATGATGTAGATCAGATCAAAGGCTCTCAAAGACTCAATTACTGTGATCACGATAATGATCACATTCACTGGCTTCATCGCAGGAAGAACGACTTTTCTAAAGCTCTGCCACTCTGTTGCTCCATCAATTGCTGCAGCCTCACGAAGTGATGGATCAACTGACTTTAGCCCTGCTAAATAAAGAAGCATGATGTAGCCGATATGTCTCCAGGAGGCGATAGATAAGATCACATAGGTATTGATGTCATAGTTTCCAAAGATCGGTATCGCATCTTCAATTCCAGGATAGCCAAGAAGAACTTGAACTAGCCCTGTTGGGCCAAACATGAAGCGCCAAATAATTCCAATAACGGCAAGTGATAAGACCACTGGGATGTAGTAGATGGATTCATAGATCTTATGGCCTCTAATTTTTCGATCCACTTGATAGGCCAGCAATACTCCAAGTGGGGTTGCAATAAGTGAGAACCAGAGGAGCCAGTAGGTGTTGTTTCTCATCGCCGGCCAGAATTGAGCTGATGCAGTAAAGATTGTCTCGTAGTTAGCGGTACCTGCCCAGCGAATATTTGAGAGCTGAACGCCATTCCAATAGGTAAATGAGAGAGCAACAGTTAGAAGAGCAGGGATCCAAACCCAGACAATATGAAGAAAGGCTGGCACTCCAACAAATAAGGAGAGAGTGAGGCGATCACCCTTGGTAAATGCCTGACGGCGGCGAGATTTTCTCTTCGCCGCCGTCAGGGTCATGCAATTACTCTAGCCTAAGCTAGTTCTGGTAGCGCATCCCATGCTTCTTGCATTGAATCCACGATGCCATTGACATCCTTAGGATTTCTTAAGAAGTTCTGGATAGCAGGTCCGACTGTGGTGCCTGCGAAGTCATTACGGCAATCGCGATCAAGGAAGTTCATAACGTTATTCGCTTCAGCTATCACAGCAAGCTTCTGACGATTAAATGCGTCATATTCTGAAGTATCTAGACGGGTGTTGGCATATAGCGAGGTATCTCCAGCTGCTTGCGCTGCAAGCATTCCGGCCTCAGAGCCACACCATTCAGCAAATGCTGCTCCGCCTTCAGGGTTTGAGCTATTTACTGAAGCACAAACGCCATCTGTTGGGGCATCAATTGAATCACGTCCGAATTCAGGGTTGATCTCTGGGAATGGAACGATCCATAGATCATCATAATCTTCTTGTGATTGAGCCAAGAAGTCATTAGCCCACCAGGAGCCCATCATCATCGCTCCGCACTTCTTCTGTAGTAGAAGATCGCGCATTCCATCCCATGAAATATCGAGGAAGTTCTTATTCATGTAAGGGATAAGAGTTGCGAATTGATTAAATGCATCGATCGTTTTCTGATCGGTCCACTTCTGGCGACCATTTAGTAGATCGATATGGTAGTCATAGCCATTCATACGAACGTTAAGAAGTGAGAAAGTTCCCATCGCTTCCCATCCGCCCTTATCGCCCATCGCATAACCGATAAGGCCCTTCTTCTGGGTGCCATCAAGAAGCTTCATGAAATCATCCCAAGTAGCGATATTTTCTGGATCTAGTCCAAGCTCGCTCATTGTTGATTTACGGTAGTGAAGACCCCATGGATAGTAAGTTGTTGGGATGATGTACTGCTTGCCATCAGATGGATTTGTTGCGCCACTAATGGAACCGGCAGGCATTTGATCGCCAAGGTTTTTAATATTCTCTGAAACATCTACTAGCAGACCTTGATCAGCGCGGAAGTTAGTTCTAAATCCGGCCATCCACTGGAATGCATCATCTGGTGTTCCTTGTAGATACTGTGAGATTCCATCTTGGAAAGCATTGGTATCTCCAGAACCTTGCATTGTTACTTCATTGCCTGTCTCTGCCGTATAGGCATCGGCTAGGGCTTGCGCAATTCTTAGACCAGTTTCATCATTTGTTCTAGCTGTGAAAGTAACTGGACCACTTGCCTCATCGCTACCGCAACTTGTTAGAAGAGTTCCTCCACCAACAAGACCGATACCGCCAAGGGCTGCGCCTTTGAGAACTGTACGTCGCGATACGCCGTTCTCGGTAACTTCGTTCGACATCGAACTTCCTATTCTCCGGTGGCCCCCGATGGGCCTCAGACATACGAGAACCTACGCCTGTATAGGGGTGAAAGCCATCATCTTTAGATAACGAATTGGTATAGGTAGAGTTAAACCTATGGAAATCACCCGTTCTCTCCTTCTTATCCTCCACTTCATAGGAATGGCAGGCCTTCTTGGAGGTCTCTTAGCCTCCTCAAAGAGCCTTAATAAAGGAGTACTCCACTCCTCTCTATTAGCACTTGTTGCAGGCCTTGGTCTTGTGGGGATCCGCTATCCCTTAAATGAGGCAGATCCAATGAGATGGGATTCTGTTAATCACACCCAGGTCGGGATAAAGCTGGTAATCCTGCTAACAGTATTAATCCTTGGATATCGAGCAAAGGCAAAAGAAAACCTATCTAAAAATACCTGGCTAGCTATGGTGCTATTAACGCTAACTGCGATAGTAATAGCGGTGGTTTGGTAGTCCGTTAACTCTTAATCACCGGGCCATGCTCCCATTTCCAACTCGTTCTTCTTGGATCTCTTGAATCCTTCCCACCCACAAGTAATGCACTTGTAATCGGGATCATTTTCACCCACGAGGCAGCCACT
>Ga0222713_10002939_pt1 | contig 17855 bp, 22 predicted proteins | sample C33_649DmetaG_FD_165061 | JGI IMG/M metagenome (GOLD analysis project Ga0222713, IMG submission 165061) | Estuarine water microbial communities from San Francisco Bay, California, United States - C33_649D | ecosystem: Environmental > Aquatic > Marine > Unclassified | place: USA: California...
TATATGCAAATACAAATTTATCATGAACATACTCAGGATAAAAATCTTCTTCTGTAGTAAATGTAGTAGGTCCTCCAAATTCTTTTATAGTTAATAACGTTGAAGGAATTCCAAAACATGATAATAATGCGCGTACAGATCTTGCAGTACCTTTTGTTTTAAGTAAATACGGTAAATTATTTACTAAACGTCTCCAATATTCTTTTGTTACTTGATTATCAGGTAATGAATATATTCCATTTTCTCCGTTTTGAGCTAATGAACCTGAATTATCCGTGCCGAATGCATATTTCCATAATTCCGTAGTTGACCTGCCATTATATAATTGAAATCCTAAAGATTTTGCTACGCTATATAATAAATCATCAGACATTCCATCTTTTGGATGTTCTTCTCGAGAAAATATTTTAGAATAATGTTTAATATATGTCCATACAATATCATAATGGTGCCCTAGCATATCTACAAATAAATTAAATTCTTCATTTGCTTCTGCAACACGAATATGATATGGTACTGTTTTTAATAGTCTATGTACATTACGATTATCAAATATCTGAGCTTGATCAACTAAGTCATTAAAATAATCTTCAGCAACGCTTTGAGATACTCTGTATAATTTTGTAAAATGCGGATATGCATCTAAAGGATTATTAGATGTTTCTAATTTTGGCCAGGGTGCAATACTGTATGATACATGAGTATAAATTTGTTGACTTCCTGATTGATAAAATAAATAATTTTCAAAATTATCAAATGTAGAAACTACTGCATTTCTTTTTGTATATAACGGAGTTAAATTAGTTGATGCAGACCCTGATAAAGAATTAATTCGGTCTGTATAAAATTCAATTAATTCTAACTTATATTTAAAGTTTCTAACGCGTTCTTCCGCGGAACTAAAATGTACAAAATTTTCAAATTCTCCATAATTTACATTTAATGGAATTCCTTGCAAACTGCCAGAAAAATATAAATCTATTATTTTTTGTGACGTTTGTAAATTTGAATCTAATAAATTATTCCAAGACTTATATTCTGTAGGAATACTTTGATATGCATACGCATCTATATTAAAATTAGCAGGGCGTAATTTATTAAATTCGATTTCTGTAGATTTGTCTACTAATATTACATTATCTGCATAAGGAGATCTGTATTCATGACTTACAAATACTTTTGCTTTTTCTCCTATGTTAGTATCTATAGGAGTATATAATTTAAAAATAACTGTTATATATTCTTCATTTCCTACTAAATCAGCTAAAGTTAAATCATTTCCTTTTATATTAATTACACTAGAATCAACTTCTAAAAAATTAGTAATTATAGTACCATACCCATTATCTCTTAAATAAGGAAAAGCTTTTCGTATTTCTTTTCCCGCTAAATTAAATCGTGTACTATCTAAATACTTTGAATATTCATATGCTAAAGGTGCATTCCAATTGAATGACCTGTATATATCATCTTGTATAAGATAAAATTGGTCTGGTGTTTGATTTTCTGTTCCGTAATTTTTCCATGTACGTACTAAAGATCCTTCAGGCCCATTTTTATATGCATAATTACTAATTGCCTGCTCTTCTTGTATGCCTAATAATTTTTGTTCTTCTATATAATTTGTTGGAACAGAGTCTTCTAATATACGCTTAAGATCTATTTTAGGCTCTAATTTAAAATTAACTATTTGATATGTATTATTTTTTCCAAAATTAAGAACTAATGGCGCCGCTAAACCTTTAGTTAAATACTCATATCGTAAATCTATTAATTTTTGTAATTGATCTAAATAATGTTTAGTCATAGTAATACGCACTTCTCGTCGAGAAGGAGATATTTCTTTTACCCAAACATTTTTATCTTCGTAATTTCCTAATACAGTATCGAAAAAATTAACTAATATTTTATATTGCCCTCGATTGATACTTAATTCATTAAGCTGCTGCTTTATATTTAACTGTATATTATATGGAGGCTGTGTACCTGGTGCATAATTTGACCCAATTATTACGGGTATATTATGATTTCCCGTTAAATGATTACCATCTTGAGTATATACATGTAATTCAAAATTATCTCGAGCAGTAACTTCTAAATCTTGTATTTCATACGGCTGAGATATTAATAATTCGCTATCTAAATCTTCGATGCGGTGGGCGTCCACGTTTGACGTAGATTTTATTATGTCGTTACTATTTGAATATTTATCTAACATTAATTTATATCATTAATTTATTATACTACGTAAGTCTGTATAAATTTTATTTCTCTCGATAGGATTATTTGAAGAATTTAACTGTTGATATGTTTTATTAGGGTCAATTATTGATTTAGCATAGTTATATAAATAAACTTTTACTGCTAACGTTGTATTTAAATTTACAAGCTGACCTGCAGATAATCCTGCCCAAGACTGTGGATTTGCATTATATCCGAGCGATTGTATTACAAAATGTTCTTGTTCAAAAGATGTTAATGTATATGTAATATTAAATTTAGTAAATCCTATATCTTTTAAATACCGTCCTACTAATTTCCAATCTTGATATCTCCATTCGGGTATAGTTACTTCCCTAGCTCCATAATATGTTAATTCAATAATATCTGAAGAATTTAAAGTTAATGTCGTTCCGGCAGGTACGGATTGTTTATATATATCATTAATTAAATTATCACTTGGAGCCATAAGGCCTTGAATTAATTTAATTTCATTACCAATTCCTTTATCCCGTATTTGCTGAGTAACGTCTATATTTCTTTCACCTATTACATTTGGCATCGGCTCTGGCTGTAATTCTATACGTATAGTTAATTTATCAGAAAATCCTTCTCCGTTTGTATCGTTAAATAATTTTACCTTTAAGGTAAGTTCTTTAACGGGATTATTTTTATCTACATAAATATTAGAATAACGGTTAACATAATCTAATCCTTTTCGTGGACTATTTTGATTTCCAGATAATGTAGTGCTAGTATCTTTTATCCATACATCAAATTTATCCGGATAATCAGGTCCCCAATCTCCTACGCTTTTATCAAAACCCCATTCTGTATCTGCACGTCCCGACGCTTTAACTGGTAGTGGATATTTCCCTTCGAACCATGGTATTGAATCGTCCCAAACTTCTAATACATTAACTTTACCAGTATCCGTAGTAAATTTTGCACTTAATGATATTTTTAAATCTTTTTGATATCCTAATGTCGTAGTTCGTATTACTATAGGATTTTGGTCCGTAACCCATTGTCCTATTATACGTTCTCCATTTGGTAATACTATAGGCGGAGGTGCAGGGGTCTTTTTATTTTTAACTAAATCTTCTGCTTCAAAATTTGCACCTGATGGTATTCTATCTAAGATATATTGACTAACATCTATCCAATCGATAGCTCCTGTCGTAGCATTAACTTTTCCAAATGCTTTTGCAGCTGCAAATGCAAGATCTGCATTAAACCAAAACCAACGCTTTTTACCATCTTCAATAATATAATAAAATGAAGGCCTGTCCCGATCCCTTAACAATGTACCGTCTGTAAATATACGTCCTTTTGTATCGTCCGGAGGTTGATTTTGTGTCGTATTTATTTGTGATGCATTTATTTGCGATGCATTTAAATCTTGTATTTGCTGATTTACCCCTTGTAAAGAATCTTGTAAATCGCTTAATGATTCCGTAAGCTGTTTAATTTGCTCGTCTTTTTGTGCGATCTGTTGCTGCAGCCCGGGTACTTGATCTAATGTATTTTTTGTTTCAGAAGATTCTTCGTATTCTATCTCAGGATCTAAAAATTCACTAAAATTTATGTCTATGATTTCTTCAAAAGAATTTTTTTTATATTGTATACCAGTTAAATTAATAACTAAACGATAATCACTAATATTTTGTATATTAGAATCTATTAATATTGAACCTGCCGAAGACCTTGGATATATTTTTGCATTAGTAGGTATTATTAAACCTGGATCATACTGACCCGATTCAATTAAACTTTTATCGACAGCTACTTTATTGTTTACTGTTTGCTGTACTTGTTTATTTACTAATGCTCTAGCCATTTATTATAATTAATCAATTACTTTAAATATATATTCATTACCTACATAATATTCGGTAGAATCTGTATACATTACTTTAAATTCAAATCTATACCATCTTTCTGGATAAAACGGTGACGTCCAAAAATCAAAATAACTGCCCGAATTATCTGCACTTATTTTTGTATAATCACTATACGGAATAATTGGTTCTAAGGTATGTGCGTCGACAATTTGATAATAAGACGTGTTAGGCAATACTTTTGTTGTAGCATAAGCATTAGTTTGAGTAAATGTTGGCCTAGGATATTTTGGACGCGTACCTAAATAAATTCGATTTTTAGTATTTTGTTTGTATTCAGATTTTAAATTTGGTATATATACAATAGGATTATCTCTAAAAGTCATTGTAGCTAATGAAGAAGAGTAAGACCCTGTATTCCAAAATATTTGTAATTGAGGAGAATAAACTGTAGTTGTATTATTTGAATAATATGCTAAATTTGTTGTAGGAAAACTAGCTTGTATAAATGAACTTGATTCTAATTTAACTATAAATCCATCATTAGGAATTACGTTATTTATCCAATTTTTAACATGTTGAGTAACGTTTAATTGTAAGTCACCGCCAGATGCTTGAGTAAATGATGCAGTAGCAATTGGAGAAGTATACCAATTACCTCCGCCTTCATTAACGTTATACCAATATTTACCTACTGAGCCTGTATCCCATAATGATGAAGTTAACCCATTAATTGAAGCCCATGTAACTCCATCGCTAATTTCTGACCCATCGTATCTACCCGTTCCATTTAACCAAGAACCTGAAACAGGTAATGCTTCTATAATATATTCAAATGGTACTTCGTACTGTGACGCTACATATAAATTTAAAACAAAAGAAGCGCTGTCTATATTAATATTATTATCAGTTAAAAAAGAAGAAATTTCTGAAGATTTAAATTTTATTAAAATTCTTGACTCAAAATCCTTAGGTACAGAAACGCCTATAGAACCTGTACGTGATTCGTATTTTTGTTTTTGTAATTCTAGTATTTCATCTAAGCCCGTATTTTTATTAGGCATATATTCATATATGGTAGAATCTTTTTCAGGAAAAAATGAATGTATCATATCGTTACCACCCTTCCTACTATATCGGTATCTGGGTTTCTTATTTCAAATATCGAAGGATCTAATGATGGATAAATAATATTATTTTTTGTAGCTTCGGAAATATTATATACATTACCAGAATATCCTTGTAATGTATCATATAAATTAACTATTTTTAAATTTTGTATTGTTTGTACACCTTCAACTCTATCTAATTCTACATAAATTTTAGGAATTATAATAGGTTGTCCGATTTTCCATTTTGTAACGTCAAAAATTTCTTTTAATTTAGCAATACACCTTAATAATACTTCATTAGAATTATATTCAGGTAATGTAATTACATCAAACAATACTCCTATGTTTATTATAAATGCATCTTTTATATTTACTGCATCAGTTAACATTCTATATTGTTTCATGTAATTTTGTAAGTTATGTTTAATTGCAGGATTTAATTGCGTTAATTTTCCTGTATCAGTGTATCCTAACGTATATAAATTAATTGCTAAAGGGTTAGATATTCTATCTTTTGCTATTCCTGAAGTATTAATATTATCATCTTGTATTACAAATGCTTTAGCAATTGCTCCGTATTTAGGTGGCATAGAATATGCTCGAATTAAATAATCGTCTCTAGTAACCGCCCGTTGTTGAGCTGCAAACATTGCCATTGCATTTTGACGAACATCGTCTATTAATTCTGCAGATTGTCCTCCCGACGCAGGTTTAGGATTAATTACTGCTATAGATTTTTTTACCGAATCTACTAAAGCTTTATCTAAATTTTCATCGTCAATATTATATGAAACTTGAATTATTTCGGTTAATGTATTCGCTGCTACATTAGAAGCAATGCCTCCGCCGGTAGCGTATCGAATAGTTAATGTAGTATTTGATGGAGCTAATCCATATGTTTTTGTATATACAAAATTAGACGGGTCTAAAGGAAAATCATATTGTTTTTGTAAACCTAACAAAGCGGTACCAATATTATCTGGGTTTGGTACTAATTCTTCGTCGGATATATCAGATACGCCTGAGCCGAATTGTATTTCTAAATTTCCTGTCGATGTAAATTTAGTAATAAATCTTCTAGAAATTTTATTTATTTTTAATAAATACGGCGCGGTTTCTGCATATACATGTAAATCCGGGTCATTTTCTCGAGAATTAGATATTGATTCTAATATTACGTCTTGAGCTAAATACGGTACTTCTTTCCATGTATTTTCGTCAGAATCTATAATATCTACAACTTCTATAATAGGTTCATTATCTTCTTGAGAGGGTTCTATAATAATTTTATCATATCTTCTACCTTGTCCAAATGTAAATTCTGCGGTTTGTATATTCCCTGCAATTGCTTTAGCCGTTTTCTTTAATAAATAATATTCTGGTTCTTTTGTTATATCATTAATTTGATAAACCGTAACTTCTCTAGGAGAATTATTATTATTTAATGTAAAATTAATAGATTCTAAAGTACGAAATTGTATTTCTGTTTCAGACTGCACAATCATTCCTTCTGGAATAAATACTGCATATCTATAATCCGGGTCTCCATTTCCATCTGCAGGGATAACTATATAAACGTCTAAATCAACCGTTGCTGGTATAGAATTTTTTGTTTGGTATCCTAATGTTTTAGCTATCGATAAAATATTTGCTTTACCCGAAGCTTCGTTTAATAACGATTCTTTAAATTGATAATCAGTATAATATGATAACACATCACCAACGTATGATGCCATTTCCATAATCATCATTCCTGGTGATGCTTCATTAAAATCGTTATACGTATTAGGAAAATACGTTTTCGTAAATTCAATTAAATTTTGCCTAAATTGTGCAAAATCTTTTCCGATATATTTTATTTCTTTTTTCATAGTATTATTCAGCAGCAGTAGAATATAGTATTTCTACTGGAGTAAGAGGACTATTTTCTGAAGTTTTAATTAACATATAAACATATACTCCCTGCTGTAGCCCCGAATTACTAATATATTCGTCTATGTTTAAATCTTCGATTATTATATATGGTAGCCAATATTCTACTGCAGATCGTATTGTCGATTCTATCCTATCATATAAACTATCTGTTAACGGTTCGAATAAATACTTAGGTATATTAGTTCCGAATAAAGGGTGATATAACCGCTCTCCTAAATTAGTTAAAAGTAAATTTTTTAAATCGCTTATAGCTTGTTCATGTGTAGTATATGACAGGTCAAATAAACGTCCATTTAAACTAGTTAACGGCAATTTTATACCGACCGCTACATCGGGTTCCGTATCTATAGGATTTATTTTTTTAATATTAGTCGGCATTATTTATTCTTTTTCTTATCCATTGCTTTCATTAATGAACGATAATCGCGAGTTAATACGCTTTTAATTTCTTCAGGAACTGCATTAGGATTTATTCCATCTGGCGTTGCATCTATTTTTGTAGATTGCACAAATTTAGGTTTACCCATAATTCCCGAATAATCTGTTTTCAAATCCATAGTCGGCCATTCAGAATAATCGTTATGTTCTAAAGGAATATGTGCGCCGGATTGGGCTGTTTCATTTAATAAACTATTTAATAACGGATCTTTCGTATATGTTTTAGGTTCCGTTTTTTTAGTTTGTTGTTTAGGCTTATACGTTTCTATAGGTGTATTATATACCGGTGTACTTGATACTGACTCAACTAAATTATTAATGGATATATCGCGCATTGCTTCTGTTACTGCAGACTTTACTTCTTCTTTAATAATCTTACGTAAAACTTGTACAAATTCTTTAGTATTCATGGAATATCTTTTTAAATAATTATACTGAAAAGTAATTATTTAGTTTTAGATATTTGACTTAATAATGTAGGAAGTTGTGCTTGTAATTGTGCTATCTGAGGCCAGTTTGGATTAGATACTAATGGGCCGGAAGGTCCGACGCCTGTAGCTACTATACATGTTCCTAATGCAGTTATAAAATTATTCATCCATGTTAACCACTTTTGTCCAAAAATAAGCGGCTCAATGGCATTAGCACCTAAATGTATTGCAATACTGTCTAAAGTAATTTTTGTTTGGGCGTCTATCGCAATTTTATCAGAAGATAAATGTATACCTTTTTTAGCGTATGCTAAAATTTCTTCTTGTTTAGCACTTAATATTAATCTACCAGAACTTAATAAAATTTGATTTTGGTCATACTTAGGAGTTATTCCAACTGCATTTGCAGCTTTTTTTGCTTTAAATACAGGTTTATATGGTAATGTTTGTGACGATGTTAATATTATAATACTATCGTCTTTTTCTAAATCTTCTCGTATGTATTTGTTACTAGTAGCAGGCGTTCCTACAAATCTGCTATTACGTAAAACAGTAATCGGATCTCCCGTTTTTCCTTGTCCTTTAGTCCAAATAGGTTCTTTACTAAATATTCCTAATCGTTTTTGCGTAGAAGAAAATCTTAATTGTTGTCCAAATCTACTTTGTAATATATTATCTCCTACATACGGCTGTAAAAAAACTGCGTTTGTATTTTCATCAAAATTATTATCTGTTTCAGGTGGTGTACCAGTAGATATAGACCCGGCCGCGGCTGCAGCTGCGCCGGCGCCGCCAGTGCCTTTAGTAATTTCTCCTGATTTAGGAATACTATTATGACTTATTAAACTTTGTATGTTAATTAAATCAAAATAATATAAATTTACGTATCCTGTATTTGCAGTAGATGCCGGACTAGGTCCATATATTAATCCTACCACTTCTCCTTTAATAGGAGAATATATAGAATAAGGATTTAAAGGACGAGCGGTTACTGCAGATGCGTCTGCAGAATCCGATCCTTGTGCTGGACCTAATACTTTAACTCGTATTTTAAATTTAAAATTAGGATTTACGTCAGTATATTCTACTTCTAAAACTTCACCAAATGTAATTTGAAAAGACCCGTCACCTGTAGATTGTAATTGCATTACATTTCCTCCTCGGTTCCTGGATTAAGTTGTTTATTGTTTGTAGATAATTCTATTACTTTGGAATTAATTTCTGCATTAGCATTTTCTATATTATTAAATTCTGCTAATAATTGCTCTTTTTCTTCTTCTGATAGCATATACGGTGAGCCGCTTTCTGACTGAGCTTTAGTATTTGCTGAAATTAATCGTTGGACTACTGCAGCAAGTTTAACTAAATGCTCGTCATTTTTTACGCCTACTTCAAGATATTCTTTAATGAGAGGTACAATTAATGTTGCATCTCCTACATTTTTAATAAGAGGTTTTAATTCTGCAATCAGTAAATTAATTTGCCGATCCTTCTTTTTTGAATTATCGTATACGTCTTTCATTAAATCTGAAAAACTTTTTCCTTTAAATAATTCTACATCTAAGTTCATTAAAAATAATTATCTAAATCAATAATTGATTCTTTTTGTATTAATGCTTTTTTATTAATAACACCCGTACGTTTATATTCTTCATGCAATAATACATACATTACTTTTAATTGATTAACAATTTTAGTAATATACTGGGTTCGCATTCCCGTACGCTCTCTTATTAATATATATAGAGCTTTTTTATTGTACTCTTCTATGTTATGTCGCTGCTTAAATAATTCTAAAATAGAATCTGCTACTTGAATTTCTTCTTTTGATTTAAAAAGTACATTTAAATTTTCATCTATATATTCTACAAATATATCCATGAATTCTTTTTTATGTTGCAATTCAGATTCACGTATTAATTCGTTAACTACACTTCTACCTGCATCAACGACATCTAAAGGATCTGTATTTTTAAATCTATTATAGTTATTGTTATTATGATTAATTAAATAATTTTTAGCAACAATACTAAAATAAGAAAATGCTTTTCCTTTTTCTTGAGTATACTTATGAATTTTTTCAATTAAAAAAGCTACTACTTCATGTTTAACATCTTCATACGGAATATCAAAATGATAAAACTTAAAAGTATGAATAATATTTTCTGCTAATTTATTAAACGGATATTTAATATGTTCGTCATAAATTTTATTACGAGTATAAGAAGACGAAGCTTCGTTATATAATACTATTGCTCGTTCTGTTTCTTCTGTAAAATAATTTTTACTTTTTTTCTTCGCCATATAAGAATATGTTAATTTCTTCCTGTATCTTTTTTAATTCTAAAAAGAAAAATCCTACTTCATCATCCGATTCAAAAGAACCTCTATAGTCTATTTCTTTTAGTTTTTTATTTGCATTATCAATTACTTTTTCAAATTTTTCAATTTTATTATAAAGTTCTTGATATTCTTTGTTTTGCTCATCTAAATCAGATTCAAGTATTTCGTTATTACGAACTAAATTATAGTTGCCATAAATACTTAAAGATAATCCTAAAACAAGTACAATAATTACAATCGTAGAAATCATGTTATTTAAATAATTCGTCAAACATATTTTTTAAGTTATTATCTACAACGGGATCATTTACTTTTTTAGTAGAATGTTTTGGAGCTACTTGTACTACTTCAGTTTTTGTACCTTTATTATGATCTTCAACTAACGTAGCTAAATGATCTGCATGATGCAGTAATATAGGTAAATTTGTTTTTAAAGCCATATCTGAACTATGTGCCATAAAATATCCTTCATTACCTTTTGAATATAAACCATCATGTAATTTAATAGCTAAATATTCATTTTGAGTTACCGGTATTCCATGTTGTTGTAACAAATATAAACTTCTATCCGGTACTTTCATATAATCAATATTACCATTTAGCTTATATATTTGTCCTCGTTCTTTATGCCATTGTGAGTCGTTTGGAATATAATATTCTCCATCTTCCGTGCCGATTTTACCTAAATCATGATTAAGTGCACTAAAGATTAATTCTTCAAAAGTAAATTGGTCAGTGCCAGCATTTACTTTACTCCAAATATCATAAAGAGCTTTAGACATATCACATACACGAAGTATATGATCTAAATATCCTCCAGGAAAACAGTTATGTCGGTCTGCATGAGAACTAGCAGGTGCGGTCATTATTCGCTCTGAAAATTTCTCATATAATTTAATTAACTGTTCTTTTCTAGGACTTGAGATATGAGTTTCAATAATTTGAATTAATGATTCCCAATTTTTAATTGCGTTTTCTGTAGACATATTATAATATTGAATCGATTAATCCGTATTCTAAAGCTTTTGATGCTGACATATAAAAATCTTTACGTGCTTGCTTTCGCCAAAAATCTATATCCATTTTAGAATGCTCTGCTAACAATTTAAATGTTAAATCTTCCAATTCTTCTAAATGGTCTGCGTTAGCACGTATATCAGATGCTTTACCTTGATTAGCTGTACTAATTTCATGAACCATAATAGAAGTCATTTTACTAGCCGCTCTAGTTCCCGTAGCACAACATAATATAAGAGCGGCTGCAGACATTGCCCTGCCCCTAGCAATTACATTAAATTTAATTTTTTGACTTTTCATGTAATCAATTAATCCTAACGCTTCATATACATCACCACCATCTGAATTAATTAAAACGGTAATCGGAGTATCTGCTGGGGCGGTTCTATTATCTAAAATAGTACGTACTTTAGAAATAAAATCAAACAACAATCCTAATACAATGTCACCATGCACATAAATTATAGAATCTTTAACACTAAATCCATAATCAATTTCTTTATAAATGGATTTATCCGTAACGTCGGACTTTTCAGGAGTATTAGATTGTTTACTAGGCTGAACATCTTCGTCGTACATACTATTTTTTATCATAACAATTTTAGTTTAGAATATTAATATAAGTAATTTTTATGTAAAGAAAAAATTATTTTAACTTAGCTAACTGTTTATTTAACTTTTGTAAAGTACGTTGAATTTCAGCGCGCTTAGTTTTTCTTTTTTCATTAAACATTTCATTTTTAAGTTTCTGTATACGCGTACCTAAATCTAATTGCATCTGATGTTTTTCATTTTTAGAAAGCTTTTTCGATTCTTTAGGTTTAATTACAGTAACTTCTAATGTACCTTTTAATTCTGGGACTTCAATTCCTTTATGATAAACAGTACCATCTGTATGTACATATTCTTTCATAAATTTCCATCCGCGCGGTTTATCTGATTTATTAAACGATTTATTTACATCGGGTGGTGCTGATTTTTTAGCTACGCACCGCCAGCATATTACACTTACTGCAGCAACATCTACTTTATATACTGTATTGCTGCATCGCGAACATTTTAATGATTGAAATGATTTAGCTGATTTTGCCATGTTATATAATTTAATTACTTATGCCACCTGAATATCCTGTACGATTTGTAACAGGTTTTTGTGCTATAGGCTTTTTAATATATCTACCGGAAGCTCCGTCGTATACTCTTTCAAAAGATATATTTTTTTTAGATTCTTCGTATATAGTATTATTAGATACCTTAACTTCCGTTTTTTCTTTATTTTCCTGTTCGGATACGTTCAATTTTTCAGATATGGGTTCAGTATTTACGACTTCCTTTTGAGTTTCAATTTGATCGTCTAATACGTTATTTTCTGGTTCTTGTTTAATTACAAGAGTATCATTTGGACGAGCATCTTTTTCATCTTCTTTTCCTAAAAAGTTAAATGAAATCAAAAGAGCCATTGCCAATGGATCGAACACAAATACAAACAATAAAATAAACCAATTGATAATTTGATCCATATCAATATTAAGGATACCTGAAAGATATTCTAACGGTCCTAATTCCGAATGCTTTGAACTATTTAATGTAGCAGTTTTAATATCTAAATCGTATTTTAATATTGAATCATTTAATATATTAATATCTGTTAATAGTTTAGATATTTCTGTATTAATTTTTGAAATTTCTTTTTGTTGAGCAGCTGCGTTACGTTCTACATTACGTATATTTTTATTTTGTGTAGCTAATGTAGTTAATAATTCATCACGATTTTTACTTGAATTATTAAAATTTTGAAGTTGCTGATTTTTAAAATCTAATTGTTTATTTGCATTCGCTAATTGAAATTCAAACGTAGATTTTTTAGTTGTTAAACTATCAACAGCCGTTCTAGATAATGAATATTCTAATTTAGTTTGTTGATATGCGTTAGATAAAAATCCATATATACCTAATGAAGTAATTAAAGCAAGTATTATAACTGCAATGGTTAAATATGATTTAAGTACTAATCCTATTTTAGACCAATATCTATATAAAAATGAAGCAGCGACTAATTTAGCAAATTCTAAACAGGTTGCCATGATAATAACAGATAACGCGGCTCCTGCAAATAACATTGATAAACCTGTTATTGAAAAGAATGCCGCGCAACCTGCTAATCCAAATGATAATAAACCTAAAAGTATTTTTAGGGTTAGTTTATTCATCCTTCATCCGATTCAAGCCCTAATCGTTCTGCTACATATTCTAATTCTTTTTGAATTAACTCAATAAACTTAATTGCTTCTGCTCCAGATATATCTGAATTAGCAATACGTTTTTTTAGCGTACTTAATTTAGTATGTTGGGCTTCTAATTTTTCAATAGTAAATCTTTTATGTCTCATATCAGTATTTTTAATAAATATCAAAAATTATATTTTTCACGATAATGTAATAAAGCTAACTCTTTTTGCTTAGCTTCAATCATTACATCTACATCTAAATCATGCGTTTCAATTCTATTAACAATATAATCAGAATGTGCTTGTAATTTTATTTTTGCGTTATTTTCATGAAGGGCTTTAGACTCTGAATAGTGCACAACGGGTTTAATACCCTTAGGCCAAGAACTAGATGCTAATGTCATTGCTTCTTTATGAGTCATATCACCAGTATTAAAATTGTGGTGATGGATATCAAATACAATAGGAACACCAATAGACTGATAAACATTATCATATAATTCCTTAACGCTATACATACTTTCTTTATCATCATTTTCTATAGTTAATCGTTTTTGGCACGTAGGTGATAAACGTTTAAAATTATTTTTCCAACGGTGAATAGCCATTTCTTTATTACCGTATGTAGCACCTATATGTATATTAATTTTATTATATGGACTTGCATCTAATTTAAGTAAATCAAATAAAGTAGAATGCATTTCTAAATCCAATAAAGTATTTTGTACTACATCTTCTTTTTCAGAAGCAAGCAAATTAAATGGACCGGGATGTGTAGTTAAACGAATATTATTTGTACGTGCAAAATCACCGCAATCGTTAAGTACTTTAACTATTTCATTGTAGTCAGGTAATTGTTTAATGTCTATTTTATTTCCCCAAGGAAATAAATCACTTCCTATACGAAAGAAATGTATATTGTTTTTTACATTCCATTCTAAAATAGTTTTAAGATCTTTAGCATTTTCCAAAGCTAATTGAGATGCATAAGGAAGACCTTTAGAATCTAATGTGGACTTGCGCATTGCACGTCCGGTTAATATGCCTTTTTTACCTAAAGTCATATTAATACACGCATAACCTAATTTATTCATTTTCTATAATTTGAGCTTCTTCTATTTTCTGACAGAAATAATATAAACCGTTTTTTGTAAAAACAGTATCACAATTTAAATGTTCTTTCCATGTATCTATAATAGGCTTATGTTCTACATGAACCTTACGCTTAACGATATAAAGGGTATCTTTAACGTTAATTACTTCCCAATTAAACATTTTTTGGTAATATAGGCGTTACTACATCAATTACTTTGAATACTTGATAATGGTCTTGCTTTTTAAAAACGTATTCAATATGTTTTGGTACTTCTAATTTTTCTAATAAAACACCATCAAACGATAAATCTAAAATTGCATAAGACATATATCGTTTTGAATAAGAGTTAAATACTACAATTTCATTTATAAAAATAATATTTACCTGAGAATCATAATCAATAGCTTGATCTAAAACAGTAGATATAATTTTTCTGTAATAGTCACTATCAATATTATTTTGATCTTCTGCAGAATATTCTGATATATCATATGTATCTGCTAAATCCGAGCCTTTTTGGTAATAATCCGAACATATTAAATCATGAAGAAAAATTAACTTTTCGTCATCTGGTAATGACTTGTAAAAGCCAAAGTCCGAGTCACTGATATAATAGCTTTCAAATGGCATATACATATATAAATATTTTAAATATTAATTATTATTTTATTATTATTTATTAATTATAATATTAAATTAAATTTATTAAATATTTTTCAAAAACACAAATTTAATTTAATTATGTATAGGCCTAGTTGTATTTTATTAATACAACATAATATACGCAAGTTATGCTTTAGAAGGCTTGCGGCCGCGCTTTTTAGTCGTTACAATTGTAGTAGGCGTCGGAGCTTTTTTAGCTTTAGCCTTAGTAGGCGTAACTTTTTTCTTATGATCAGAATGACCATTTAATGAATAACGGGTCGAGTCGACTTCGGCCTGTAATGCAGAAACGATCATTTCTAAATCCTGAACGCGTTCAGATGATTCAAACATATCTTTTTGCAAAGATTTATTTTTATTGTATAAGTACATCGCGATAGTACCTAATCCAATACATCCTGAAAATAATCCAATAATTACTGTAGTTTCCATATTTTATTTTTCATTTTTATATAAATCGTACATGTTTAATTTTCTACGTTGACCATATGTTAATTTAACATCAGTTAACGTTTCAATTAATTTATTTACTTCTGATAATGTAATTGGCATTTGATGATTCCCTACGATTAAATTACCGATAACAGGATTTTCTCCGTATGCAGTATTTTTTTCAGTTAAATAATTTGTAAATTCAAAATCAATGTGCCAGAAAAATTTTCCTTTTCGATCGTCTTGCTTACGTTTTTCGTCAACTGCAAATGATTGGTTGACATAAGAGTTCGTATAATTGCTCATAACTTCCTTTATTGTTTAAATATATAAAATGTTGTATCACCTACTAAATAGTCCGATCGTGTAATTACTTTTTTGTATGTGAGATTTAAATAATTTAAAATCTCACCTGCATTATATAAAGAATAATATTGGTCATATTCTTTTTGTATATTTGCTTGATCTGTAATAATATTAAATGCAATCCCATGATTAGATAAATTATACATTTTATCTATACATTTATATAGATATTCGTATTTATCTTCTTTAAATTCATTAAAGAAATTACATGCAAATACCCAATTAAATTTACTGGCATTTTTGAAAGAAACAAAATCATGTACATGTATATTATTTATACCATACCGCTCCTTACCCGCATTGATTAATGGTTCGCTGGTATCGATTCCATAATAATTAGAATCTAAAAATACATCTTCATAACGTTCTTTCAAAAATGCAAATAAATCTCCTCGACCGCACCCGACATCTAAAATACTTTGGCTAGTATTAAAAAACGTTAGCATTGCATTATATGTTAATATTTGTTCGTTAATATTAACATACCCTACTAATTCAGGAGAATCTTGTAAATAGTTTTCTTGTACTAACGTATCGGAATCTTGGGTCGATTCTTTTTTCTTAAAGAATGCAGAAAGAAAATTTTTCAAAACCTTTATTTTTAATAATAAATATATGTATCTGGAGATTTTTCTTTGTTAATTTTACCTTTAAGTTTACGTTTTTCAATACGATCTTGTTTTTCTAAACCAGAATACATATCAACTTTTAAAGGATGAGTACGATTAAAATTCTGTTCTGCTTTAACTGATATAAGAGCAGATTCCCAAGCAGCTTCTTTTGTAGATGTATTAGGTAAAAAGAATTCTGCTAATAAATTAACTACATTACCATCTGAAGATTCGTAACCAATAAAGTAGCCGTTTAAAGCGCTATATAATTTAGCGTTAGGATATTTTTTAAGTACCTTTTTTTGTGATTTCATATACGTATTTTTTATTTACTTAAAAATAAGTAATATCATACGTAATCACAAGTATTTATTAACGTTTAATTAAATCGACTACCATATCAGCAACTACATTCCAATACTTGTCAATCCAAAAATTTCTAGTTTCTTCGCTTCTATTTACAATGGTGCCATCTTGCCAAACGTAATATATATTAAATTCAAAATCGCAATTAATTGGATAATGATTTAATTTATTTAGCTCTCTCCATTTTTTATCCCAATAAAAATAACTGTTCTCTGATATAGGTGGCCATTTGTGTGTAGGATCTTGCACTGCTCTAACAGACTTATAATATGGATGTATCAATCGCATCTTACCTCCTGGTTTTAGTATACGATAACATTCGTCCATAAACTTCATTCGCTCCGTTCCATCTAAATGTTCAACAAAATGTGAGGCATGAATTGCATCAACAGAGTTATCTTCAAATGGATATGGAAATTCAGTTAAATTATGTACTATATCGACACCTTCATCACACTTAACAATATCAACACCAATAACCTTTGTCGGTGTAATTTGCAAGTTGTCTTTGAAAAAATCTACTGTAGCTTTAACTTGTCCGCATCCTAGATCGACTGCAATGACTTCTTGTATTTCTTCTTCGTTTTGTATTTTATTCTCTATCATAACTTTAATATTATATTTTTACCACATTTCATCATTTTCGTAATCATAATGACCAACTCGTATTCTTGAATCGCATGCAAATTTATAACCTAACTTACTAGCGTTTTCAAAAAATCTCAAATCTTGAGTATATGCCTGAACTCCTTGACCC
>Ga0222713_10002941_pt1 | contig 17851 bp, 8 predicted proteins | sample C33_649DmetaG_FD_165061 | JGI IMG/M metagenome (GOLD analysis project Ga0222713, IMG submission 165061) | Estuarine water microbial communities from San Francisco Bay, California, United States - C33_649D | ecosystem: Environmental > Aquatic > Marine > Unclassified | place: USA: California...
GCTATGCAAATGGAGCAAGCGCAATGGCATCTGCACTTAGCAGAATGGCTTCTTATGTCTCTCCAGTTAACAAGGTTGTTTTCAACGTTGCCAAGCTAAGATACAACGCTTCAAGATCAACACTTAATGCCCTTTCAGACAAGTCAGTAAACAGTGTTATTCTTAACTTCAATAGAGCTCCAATCTTTAGTGATGGTCTCACTTACGCAAATCAAACATCCGACTTTACAAGACTTTCTACCCTGAAGATTGTTAACGAAGTTACTCTTCTTGTTCGTCAAGTATGTCAAAAGTTTGTTGGCGAAGCTTCAACCATTCAAACAAGAAACTCAATGGAGACTGCAATTACCTCCGCCCTTAGAGGAATGATGCAGCTTGGCGCTCTTCTAGATGGAGACTTCACCGTAACATATGTCCCAGCCGAAAATAAGGCTATAGTTGACTTGGTTGTTACACCAGCATTTGAACTTAAGAGCATTGAAGTTCAAGTATCAATTAGTCTCGGCGCAGGCTGATTCTAATATTTAAACATATATAAATATACCGAATTGGAGGGTATAATATGGCTAGCGAATACTATGACGGACCAGTAAATAAGTACTTACAGACTTATACTACATTTTCTGGTGCAGACATTGTTGCCACTTTTGGTGGCGTTGAAATTGGTGCTCTTTCGGGAATCACCTTTTCAGTTACAAGAGAAAAGGCTCCCATTTACACAATGGGTTCACCAAACCCACGCTCTTTCTCAAGAGGCAAGAGAGGAATTGCAGGATCACTAATCTTTACTGTTTTTGATCGTCCAGCTCTCTACACAATGCTTGAGACCAACTACAATACACCTAATAGACAAGTTTTCTACACAAGAGCACACAACACTCTTCCAGGAGACTCTGGTCACAAGAGAGGCATTGCAGAGGTTGCAAGCACAGTAAGAGACGTAACTGACAAGATTCCTTTCTATGCAGACCAAATTCCACCATTTGACATTACAATCACATTTGCTAATGAATATGGCCAAGCAGCTGCTAGATCAATCTATGGCGTTGAACTTCTAAACGAAGGTTCTGGCGCTTCGATGGACGACATCGTTATCGAAGAGACAATGACCTACGTTGCCCGCGAAATCGGACCAATGTATAGAATATCAACAGATCAGATGAAGGCAAGATTTAATGACGATGACCTTAGCGCCATCATCAGCAAGGACGCCCCAGCTTCTGCTCAGATGAATACTGCAATTATTCGTCCATAATAACAATTAGCGTTTAGTCGATAAATAGTGGAGGATGGTTATCTGTCCTCCACTATTTATTTTATATAGGAGTAATCATGGCATCTAACGAATTTCCATCAAACCCTTCTACCGATACCGTATACACTATCAATGGAAGAACTTGGAAATGGACGGGTTCTGAATGGGCACTAAATAATGGTGTTAATCCTGATTTAGAAACTCTAACTACTCTTACCTCTAGAACACAAAGAGCATCTTTATATAAAGATAATATAAAGCAGTTTAGAGCAGCAAACCAACTGCCAGATCCATTTTCGGACATGTCTTTTTCTGGTGCAGACATCCATGCCACGATGGTTATACCTAAAATAGGTCAAAATGGTGTTGTTCAAGATGACGGGGAAATACTTGAATTGGCAGAACTGCAAACAATATCATACTCTATACACAGAGAGAACAGCCCCGTAAGAACATTAGGTCACGTTAATCCTAGAGGGTTTGTTAAAGGTGCTCGTACAATAGCCGGTTCAATGGTTTTTACCGTTTTTAATGAATACGCATTTTATAGAATATCTAATTATAAAAAACAATTAGCAAATACAAATGGACTATATTCGCCTTTGGCAGATATGTTACCTCCAATTGATATAGTCTTAAGTTTTTTTAACGAATATGGACTTGCAGCTAAAATGAAGATATTTGGCGTTACTATAATAGACGAAGGTCAGACAATGTCTATTGATGACTTGATCACGGAACAAACGTATACTTTTATGGCAAGGGGAATCCAACCACTTGTTCATTTAGATCCAGCTGATGATTCTTTAAGATATCCAAGCAATCTGGCGCAAGAGCAAAGGGAAAGACTTCAAATTACCCAAAATGCTTTCGGTGATTCTGTCGTTTCAAGTTACAAAAACTTTATTGATATAATAAATAAACTTCCAAGATAATAGGAGATTAAATGAGCGCACCATACAGACCGTTTAGTGCATATATTCCATACGGTGATTATGTTGGGGCTAATAAAATGGTTGGCTCTGGAAGCACTTTTGATCCATTGTCCCCAGAAATAGATTTAATTTGGGCTGGTGGTAAAAGTTCTAATGATCCAAGATTTAGTAATTATTATGATTACTATTTTTCTGGAGAAGATATTAAAGTTTATATTGATGGTTTGTTTGATCCAAAAGATGAACTAGATATTCAAAGTTTTGCTTTTACTGTTAAACAAGAAAAAACACCTGTTTATGGGTTTTGGTCATACAACTTTGACGCCATGATGCACGGCACAAGATTGATAGCTGGATCTTTTACTGTTTATTCAAGATATCCAAGAAGGATGACAGAACTTCTTGAGAAAGCAGCTCAGGAAAGAGTTAATTCAGCTTCCAATAAGTCAAACTCTAGTAGTGTAGTTTCTTTAATGAGATCACAGTCTGAATCTTTAGTTGACGAACAAAACCTAGAAAGATACTGGGGATATAGTCAATTGGATAGAATAACATTTGACCCAGCTAGTCAATCTGCAAGTGAAAAAAATATCTTTAGCTCACATCCTCCATTTAACTTTGTTATTATGTACGGAGTACAGGATTCTAGCTTGACACCAGCAACAACAACTAGAAATGATTCATCTGGGACTTCTCAGCAAATGGATAACCTAGATAGAATAATGGCTACAGACATTAATCAAAGAACTGTTAAAATTAATCCTGGCACCACTCCAATGAAAATAGTTTTACAAAGCGTTCATTTAACTGGTGTTTCTATGGGGTATTCTCCAGGTGGGGCACCCTTGGTAGAGACTTATGACTTTTTAGCTAGAGATCACTACTTCACCGACGCAAATTCCGATACTGATCCATATAAGGGTTTAAGAGCTAATGTTACATCACAGCAATCAAATGGAACAACTACCAATGGAGGTGGAGGTCCAACTGTTTTAAATGTTAGATAAGTCAAATATGAGTATGTTAAAAATGATATAATGTATAGAAATTTAAATTCAAGGAGTTTTTATGGCGCAGGAAAGAAAAGTAGTAGTAAAACAAGCAGATGAAAATTTAGCAGAAATGGCACAAGCAGATTCAGCTGAAGTGTTTTCTGTTAACAATAGTGTAGCTGAAGATCAAGAAGCAGTTATTGCCGTAGATCCAAGTCAGGCAACTAGCGTAGAGCAATTGGCAGATGATGTTGAGATTTTTGACAACGGTCCAACTGCTGGCCAAATCAAGTTCTGGAAGAAGGAATATGGTGAAGTTTATGTAACTTCTATTTCTTTTGATAAGCACATAGTATGGCGAGTTCTATCCAGAATTGAATACAAGCAGCTGGTTAAGAAGATGGAGCAGATGATGCAGGCTGGACAAATGTCTTCAGCTGAAGCAAACATGTGGAACGAGGAAGCTATAGCGGAGCTATGCATTCTATTCCCTTCTTATGACAAGAGAGCCCTTACTGAAGATATGGCTGGCTTGCCTTCTTTGATTTCTCAAGAAGTTCTTGAAGCTTCTGGCTTCGTAGCCTTAGAGGTTAGACAGTTATAAATGATAGACCCGAATACTCTTTATTCGTATAAGAAAAAATACGGAAATGTTTTTTCTGTAAATTTAAAACGGTGAAGAAGTATACTTCAGGGAATTAACATTTGCTGAGTTCGACAAGATAGCAGAATGTCAAAACAGTAACGAATATTCGTCTGTAGATGTCGAAGATCTAATTATAGAATATTCAGTAATACACCCAGAGGGTTATGATACTGGAAGGCTTCCAGCTGGACTAGTTTCTTCTTTAGCTGATCAAATTATAGAATTTTCTGCATTCGCTTCTGCAAAAAGAGCAAAAGCGATTATGGAAGAAAAAAGGATTAACGCTTCTCAGGTTAGAAGCTTAATGAAAGCCTTTGTTTTGGCTACTATATACACTGAAACACCAGATTCTCTAGACGAATTAACGTTTTCTCAACTAGCAGAAAAAGTTGCTCTTTCTGAAAAAATTATAGAAATTAAACAATCTATAAATGGAATACAGCCAACTAATATAACCCTTGCCCTTATTGATCCAGAAGAAGAAGAGCAAAAGAGGCAAGAAGCTATAGAAAAATTTGAAAAGGCTAGAAAAGAAGGCGAAGCCAGAATAGACGATCCAATTGCTCATAAGCTGTGGGGCGCAAGCTAAAAGTAGGTAACATCCATGATAAGAGATAGTCAACCAATACATAATATTGGGTTTGGCGTTACCTCAAGAGATGTTAATGGTAATGGCGGTCAAGAAGTAGAGGGTAAGTCTCCTCATTCTGGCTTTGTTGCTAGAGCTTTAAACGATCATCCTTTATTGAAGATGACTACGGCTTTAGTTGCAACTGGTGTTGCAGCTACAATGGCTGGAAAAGTAGTTAGACAAGGTGGCCTAAAATTAGGCTATAAACTTAGTCAATCTGCCAGGGCAGCAGAAGAAGGCTCCCTAAGTAATAGAGTTGTTCAGCGGCATGCTGAAGATGAGGAATACTCTTGACGAACTTGAGGGCGTAAGTAGAACAAAATTTGGTGGCCAAGAACAACTTGTTTACATGGTTGGATCAGATGGCAGCGTCGTAAGTTCTGGAGGAAGACTCACAACAGGTTATGATGATAATGGCTTAAAAGCAATTACTTCGCTGAGAAGAGGCTTTGGTTATGTTGGCGCTGATGGAAAAAATTGGGCATGGAGAGATCAGCTTCAACAGTCTTTGGTTAGACAGGCGAGAAGACTTCCCTATGAAGTGCCAGCCTTCTACGCTGCTGATAAAGTTATTGGTAGAAAAATATTTGGTCATGGTTCTGATGAAGAAGAGAGTCGATCAGAAGCAAAGTGGTATAACCCAGTACCATTAATAACAGGTTTTGCAAAAGACATAGCAAAAACAGCAGCTTTTCAAATGGGTGGATTTGTTGTACCTGCTGCTCTTGGTTCTGCTTCAACAAAAAGTTCAGCCAACTTTTTCCATATGGCGGACAGAAACATAGATGACATTCGTGGAGTAAAAAGAGCAGCAGCAGAAAGTGGATTTTTTCTCAAAGGTGTTCTCCAAGGTGTTGGTCACGACATTGCCGACATATTGGGTAAGGGAATTGCTGTATCACAAAGATCAACGGGAGCATTGGCAGTTGGTTGGAACGAATTAACAAGGGCAAGAAAAAATCCTGTACAAGAATTATATAGACAAAGACATGGAGAAGTAGATCCTTCTGTAAGGCCTCCTCTAACTAAAAGACAAAGGCTGAGCGGCATTGCCTCAACTATTTTTGGTGGCAACAATCAACCATTAAACCAAAACGCATTAGATGAACATTCTTTATTAGAATTAATTCCTGGATATAAAGCTGTTAAGACATCTGTACAACAGACAAGACAGCAATACAGAACAATCAAAGACGCTCAAACAATATTAAATGATGTAACCCAATTAGATAGAATAGTTACTCAGGGTGGATACACTCAAAGTTCTGGTCAGTTTGACGCTCTTTCTACGGCAATACAGGACATTCAACTAAAGTCTAACTCTCCTCTTACAAGAGTAAATGATTTTTTACAAACCTATTCTAGAGGTTCAAAAGACGGTAGAGTTGCAATACAGCCATTTAGAAAACAGGTAGAAAGAAACGTATATAAAGATACTCTTAGGCAAGAGTTAATAAACAATGGAGTAGAAGAAAACGCCGCTAAAAGCTTTGTAAGTTCACTGAAAATAGAAAAAGATATTTTATTCAGAGACTTAAGAGAAGAGGGTGAGCTCAGGGTAGTTGACGCCGTAAATAGATTTGGGATTGGCAGTGATCCAATACATGAGGATGATTTTTTTAATACTTTAATTAGTAGATATAATTCTGGTAGATATGGTCAACAAAAACCAATAGGCATACAGGGCGATGTTTTACAGCAGGCGATCAGCAACGCAGATGCAAAGTTCCTAGAAACTTCAACTCAAGAGTTTATTGGCAAATTGTCACAAGATAGATGGAATGCTGTATATAATGCGTATACAACTACAGCTGGAGAAACTGTATACAAACAACCAAAACTTTTAAGCGCTAATTATTCAGCAAGCGTAGCCAATGCATCACAAACAAAGCAGTTAACAGATAGAGCAGCACAAGTTCTAGGTCTTAGTCCAGATGATCCAAATTTAATTAACAAACTTCGTTCAGTAGGCTTAAGAGATAATAATGTAGATGACTTAAAGAAGTTTTTAATAGATAACAAACAAATGACTAGAGGGTCTTCTACTGGTCTTCTTGGTTTTCTTGGCATCGAAAGAACTGGATTAAAAGCTCAGTATGATAAGGAATTCTCAACTTTGTCTCAAATTGAGAGAAAGAAGTTTCAAGTACAAGGAACAGACGACCCCTATGCATTAATATCAAAAGATGTAATGGTAGATAGAGGATATCTTGCAACTTGGGAAAAAAACGACATTGCTCAGTACGCTGCAAAAACAAGTCCTTTAGCAACTTTTATAAACAAGCTTACAACAGAACAGGGTTCTGGCGCAACAATTTCTGGATACTACAATTATGGAAATGGTTTAAATCAATCAGTAAATCTTAATCCATTAAAACAATACGCAAGAAAAGTAGTAGACTTTGCAACAAATGAAGTAAAGACTCCAGTAGTAAACTTTAACCCACTAAGACTTTTTGCTGCAAAAGACATGATGCAGATGAGAGAAGCTGGAGACTTTCAGTTAATTTCTGGTTTAACTCAAAATCCTTTTATTAGAAAAGAAACTGCGGACGCAGACTTAATTGCATGGTTTAGAACTGGTGGACTACTGGGCTCTAAGGGCAAAGTAGTAACCTTTGGTGGTTCAAACCCCGCAGAAGGAACTGTTTTGGCTGGTAGATATAGTCCAATATCTACGATGTATGAATCTATGATTTCTAGAACAGCAGAACTTTCAGCTGGTCAAGGAAAAGTAAAACCAATTCACGATACTTCCACTAGAACTGGAAGAATCAAGAGAATGTTCAATTATGACAGAGAACAATCTGGATCAATTTTCCAATTTGCAGGAAGGCTTTTAAATAGAAGATTTGACATAAACAATGAAGCTGTTATGGGCAGAATACTTGCCGATGATATTGATACAGATTTTGTTGTTGGAGGCTTTGGTAGAAAGAAAACATTAAGACTACAAAAGCAGGCTGGTGTTTCTGATGAAGGTGTTGATGTAGCTAGATATACATTAGTAGACGCAGCGGACCCAAATAATATAGTAGCTGGTCACCAAGAGTTAATGGAGGCATTTACTAGGTTTGCCAATACAACATTAAGTCAAGGAACTGGTAGAACAGTTAATGAGGCTATGTATGTTGGTGGCCCACTGCAGGGAGCAGTTGCAAGAAACATTACTAGTGTAGCAAATCCATTCTCTGTTAAAAGAGCTCAGAACGTAAGAAGTATTATTGATGATTTAGAAGGATCGTTAAATAATTACAACCAAAAAGTTCTACAAATGCGCCAAGGCGTTGCTGAAGGAACAGCTACTAGAAATCAACTAGATGAAGCAATTGAGCAGTATGAAATAAGAAAGAAAGCATTTAGTAGACTTAAGAAATATCAATCTATGGATGACATTGAGTTGTCTTCTCAATCATCAATGTTTGATAAGTCTCCATCAATATTAAGTCAAATTGACGAGTTCCAATCGGAATTAATGAGATATCTTACAGTTGATGAAGCATTGATTGGTTCAGATCCGTCGCAGTTAATTGCGAATATGTCAAAAGTTGTTGACGATCTTGTAAAGTCGGGTAGAATTAGTCAGTCTCAAAAAGCAGAAGCTCAAGCTTCTATTTTGTCAACGGTATTTAACCTCTCTGCATTTAAAACCTATAGACACACGGCATCATTTACTGATATATCTGGAGCGCTTCAAACAAATTTTTCAGCAAGATTTGATGCAGCAAAAACAATACTTAATAGCTCAGACGATGCAAGGGCACTATTAGACCCATACGTAAAAGGCACTATAGCATCTCCTAGAACATCAAAATATGGCGGAATAACTGGTAGGGCAGCTTCAGTAGTCAAGAGAAATCTTGCTCCAAGTAAATATCAATTTGAAAGCAAAGTTTCCACATTATCAGGAGACAACGAATATACCTTTGTCCCAACATTTGCAACAGCTTTACAGAGAAACCCTAAGGCAACACTTCTTAGCGCAGCTGGAATTAAAACTTATGGAAATGAAGAAGGCTTTTCTTTAGCTTCAGTTCCTATGTCTCATGGTTTTGAGAGATTAAATAAATACTTTGGAACATTTGGTGCACAGTTAAACGTTAACTCATACAGTGGACCTCTTTCCATGTATGGTGCTGGAATGGTTGGACAAAGAGTTCTTCCAGCAGTAGCTATAGGCTCTACTGCTCTTGCTGTTGATAGAACTGCTGGAGGACTTGTAAACGAAAGAGACGAAAGAGGAGAAAGAGTATATACTCCGTTAGTTGCAACTGGAGCTGCAAGATTAGCTGTAGAAGCTCAGTCAATGATGTCTGGAATAACTCCTGGTGGAATGAGTTATTCAGAAAAGAAACAGCAACTTTTAGAGGGCGAAGTTGCCATAAGACAAGGTAGATTTTGGCTTTTAGGAAATACACCATTTAAGGGTGGTAAGATTCAGTACTTCAGGCCATCTTGGTACAGAAGATTAGAAGGAGCTGCTACATTTACTTCTGATACCTATGGAAGCCCAATGGAAAAACTGGCTTTCTATAACGACTTTTCACCACTTAGGCCACTTGATCCATATAGGTTTGAAAGAAAGCACTATCAAGATAGGCCATATCCATTAACTGGAGAATATTTTAGTGGTCCTTTTGGTCCAGTAACTCCAATACTTAATGCAACTGTAGGTAGAATACTTAAGCCTCAAAGGGCAATGCACGTCGAAGAAGTAACCGCTGCATTAGGATCTTCTCAACCTGTTGGAGAAGGTGGTGCGTACATACCGCCACAAAGAAAACTATATTATGGAGCAAACATACAGGGTAATGCACTAGTTTCTTATCCAGCAGCGCCTCCGCCAAATATACCAGCAAAACCATTTAGACATTTTCCAGTGCAACCGTATGGTGGTAGTGGAAACTTCCAATCTATATTAGCTTCTCATAACTCTTCATATTCTTCTCAGGCAGGAGCTACACAAGCTGCGTCTATGAGGGTTCAAAAACAAATAGGCAGTGTTAATGAGTATATGGGTCAATATCCAAGTAGTGGCTCAGTATTAAGTGGTCAGGCTCAACTTCCAAATGTTGCACAAGCAACGTACGGAATACCCACAGGGCCAATGATTATGCCATCAAAGATAACTCATGCAGGAATGCCCATAAGAACAAGTTCAAACCAGTATCTTAAAGGAGAAACTGCATATAAGCTACAGGAAACTGCAGGTATATATGGTTTCTTGGGTGGCAATGTTAGGTCTGCAATTACTGGTGGAGCATATGACTTTGAGCCAAATAGAGCAGTTCTACAATCTGCTTCAAAAGCCTATGGTACAACTAGGGCTTTTTGGGATCTTAATCTTGGTGGTTTAGGTGACGTTCCTCTTCCAGCAGAGGGTGCTCTTGGAAACATAGAAATATCAGAAGTTGTTAGAAGATTTATTCCAAAAGAAAGAACTAATGTAGACTTCTTAAATCCAATCAAAAATACAATGGGAAGAAGATATCCATTCCTTCCAGGCAATGAGTACTTTACAGATTTTACCAGGGGAGATCCTTTTACTAAAGTTCCAGAAGGAGAAATGAGGCTTCCTGGTGTTGGTTACGAAAGGTTCAACAAACTATATCCAGATGAATCTGGTAGATATGGTGCAGTTAATCAGCTTGATATTCTTGCAGATGTCGCTCCATATTCAAAAGAATATAGGGCAATAAATAAAAAAATAGATTCCATGAATCTTTCTGCTGAAGAAAGAGCAAAAGTAGCGCAAGTAAGAGCTCAAAGAGAAGCAATTGATGCTAGTAAAACAAACTTTTCTGCATATAAAGAAAGAAGTTTATCAGATAAAATCCTCAATCCTTTTGAAACAACAAAAGACGCACTTCTTCATACTGACAACATTATAAATAATAAATTTATTGGAGAAAGAACAGCCACTGAAGATTGGGAAAGAAAACATGTTTATGGTACAACTTTCCCAGAGTGGCAAAATCCAGTTGAGAGTTATATACAACCTATATTTTATAAAGGAACACAAAGAAACCCAATCCTCGCTGGAGTAATTGGTGGAGCTGTTTTTTCCACAATGTTTAAAGGAAGACAGGCAAAAACTGCAGCTGCAATTATTGGTGGAACAGCAACTGGGTTATTTTCTTTAATGAACAAAGGAAAAGAAAGATATATACCACAAGAAAGAAAAAAGCAGCTTGCACTGGAAGAATATGCAGACATATTGACATATGTTAAGTATACTACTGCCGCAGCTAGAGCAGAAAAAGCTGGGGATGTTGAGCAAGCTAAACAGTTTATGTCTATGTCAAAAAAGACAATGTATGGAGCCGATCTCGATACCCAAAACTTAGATGCACTTGCCGTAGCAATACCAAAGAGAAAAAGAGATCACTTTAAGGCAATGCTCCAGGCTCCAGAGGGTGAAAGGTCTAGAATTCTTTCAACAGCTGGAAGGCTTGAAAGAAGAATATATGAAGCAGCTTGGGGTATGAGAGTAGAGAAAAGGCCAGACCTTGTTGAATACTTTCAAAATAGAGAACTACCAGGTGCAGACTGGGAGGGTTGGCATCCAAATACAAACATGGAGCATGTAAAGATAAAGATGGGTCAGTCCATGGGTCTTGAAATGTCTCAAATGGGTTACTATCCACAACAGATCAAGGAAGCTAATTTAGTTAATCCAAGTTACCCCAACTTTGGGGCAAGAATGGGCGACGCAAAAGACGTTCGTAGAAGACTCCAACAACTAATGAATGACAATAATATAAACGGAAGAATAGTTCCCGTTGCTGGATCTAGCAATCCTGGTTCTGTAAATATTTCTGCAGGAGTAATGTAATGGCAATCTTACCACGGTTCTGAGCCACTTAGGCCTACTCTTAGAGGTCCTCTTTTTGATTCTGGACTTCTTAAGTTTATAGAAGATGAAACAACAGGTCAATTAAAAATATTATCAACATTAACAGGTGCACGATTTGATGCAACCAGAAGTGGTTTAGAGCAGGCTTCACGAGCTGCCGCAATGACTGGCGTAAATGAATTTCAACTATTAACTGGATCAGTTACAGATCCAATTGCTTTTAGACACCTAAATGAAGTTGTTGACTTAAATGAACTTTTGCAGAATGCAGCAAGAGGTTCTACGGCTACAACGGCAACAGAGTCTAGACAGCTTTTAAGGTCTCTAGGACTTGGAAGAATAGCGGGAAAAACCTTAGAAGTAGAAAGGCTACAATATTCTGACCTAGCTGATTTGACTGCCCCAATAGGAAAAGACATACCTGGATACAGTCAATTAACAGATTTTATGCAACAAAGGGGAGGGATTACTCTTCCACCAGAATTTATTTCTGGAACTGCAGAATCAAAAGGTGCATATGCAGCGCAATTGTTGTTGGAAGCTCAACAAAACCCCTACATATATGTTACAGATCAGTCTGGGGCTACAAAAAAACTTCAATATAAAACAGTTTTACAAAGGATGCAACTAGATCCATCTAACCCAGATAGTTTGAGTCATCTTAAATTTGAAGACATTAGTACATTTGGTTATTTTTCTTCAAGAGATAACACAGGAACTGTAATGAGGTATAGGGTAACAGACGCAGATGGCGATTTGGTATATTTGACTCAGAGACAAATTGAAAATATTAGAGTAAAAACTGGAGCTGGTTTAATTAATGAATCTTCTTTATTAAAAACTGTTTCAAAAACCTGGAAAACAGATGATGCTACAGGTGCCTTAAAAATGGAAGAATTTGACCCACTTGGTAGTCTTGGTTCATTTTTCCAAAAAAGCGATAAAAGACTTACAGCCTCTACGGCAGACAGAAAGTATGTAGATACTAAAGCTCAAGAATTAATTGAAGCAGTTGTTGAAAAAATGAAAACTGGAAACCCAGAGTTATATTCTAGGCTAGCAGCTGCAGACGCACTTCCTAAAACATTAGACGATGTAATGCTTTCAAGTAATACAAGTACATTAAGACTTTTTGAGGCTATGTCACTTGGTGACGACACAATATTGGGTGACATAGCTAAGCAAGCCGCAAAAGCAGTTCAAGATTTTGAATCAGCTAATGGTATATCTGTTTTATCTGACGGAACTGTTGATCCAACAACTGTTAAAGCTTCGATTAGAGGTGACTACGCTGCCTTAGTTAGGGCACAGCGTCAATCAGAGTTTAACCTTGCCCAGGTTAGACAATTTGGACAACAGGCAGATCAGGTTAGTAGAAACACGCTTCTTGGAAATCTAAATTATTATGGAATGGGAGATTCTTTTGAAACACTTCAGGATATAGCAAGAAGTTATTATGGTGAAGCTGGCCAAAAGTCTTCAATTAGTGGCTTAGTTGAATATTTACAAAAGGCTGTTGATAACGGAGTAATTGATGGCGATACACAAAGATTGTTTTCTTCTATTTTAGATAACTGGGAAAAAGCATATGACGGTTCTGGTGTTTTAGCAGATTATGCAATTAAGTTTAAAGCAAAAATTTCTTTAGAAGAATTGAAAGACCTTAACGCTGCTATAGATGCAGACGATGCCTCTATTCTAACAGCTAAATATGGAGAAGATATTACAGTTGAAGAGGCAAAAAGATTAAGGGGACAACTAATAAAAGAATTAGAACCTTTTGACATAAAAGTAAAAACTGCTGGAGCAAGAAAAGCTCAAAAGATTGATTTTACAAAAGTTACTAGCGAACAAATAGATTCAATATTAACTAGTTCTAGCATAAATGAGTTAGATGACGTAACAGGTAGAGTTCTACTTGGTAGGCAAGGCCAAATTAAGTCGGTGTTTGACTTAAGAAATCTAGATGAAATGTTATCAAGGTTTGGAGTTGTTGGCTATGGTTCTGAAGAGTTGTTTAAAAAAGAAACACTATTTGGAAGAATGACTTTACCTGGAGAATCTATGATTAGAGGTCAAGCAATTACCCTTGATCCAATAGGTCATTTTGGTGAAGAAAGAGTATACGCCGACGTTCAGGCAAATATTTTCCATAGTGCTCACATGAAAAGAAAAACAATGATAGACATGATGAGACAAAATCAACAAATGTGGAAAGAAGAAATACAAGAAATGTTAGATACTGGAGTTGTTCCACAAAGACTTCTTAGAAAATTTGAACAACAAGCAAGACTAGACGTAAATATGTGGGAAGAATATGGCTTTGCTAACAGAAGATTGGCAGAAAGATATAGAGATGAAGCCATGGAGTTAATGAATTTAATTAGAAATGGCGCAAAACCAAGCGAGCTACCAGAATTAGCAAACAGAATAATGAAACAATCTCATAAGAGTGTTATAAGGGAGACCACTAAAGCTGGAGGAAGAGTAAAGGTTTACCAGCCAGTTTTGCCAATGGCACAAAGACAAGCTGTCGACACAGAAGGTGTTGTTGCAACAAGAAATCCACTGAGTAGAGAAAATGCTTATGGAAATTTTGGCGATTACGTTGGCAGGGGTTCAGTAACTGAAGATGATATATTAGCAGATTTAGAAAGAACTGGAATGTTAGACGCAGAAAGTATTACTTCTGCAAAAAACGAAGGAAGATTAATTGGCAAAAACGCATATAAAGACGTAGATGTAATGTTGGGAGAAAATGACGTTAGAGCTATGAGGCTTTTGAGATATAGATCAGATGGACATAAAATGATTACTCCAGACATAGCAGCAATGGGTAGGGTTGGCGTTATGTATTCCGCTGGTGGTGGTTTCGACTTGGACGATAAGTTTATTACTGATTTAAATTATATTACAGATTCAAGTGGAAATAGAAGATTAGCAACTTTTGCATTTAGGCAACCTACAGGACCGCAAGAATATGCAATACTTATGCCGCAACTTGATGAAAAAACATTAATGCGAATTATGGGCAGTGACGATTATATGGGCAGGTCTTTTAGAGGTGCACTTACAGATTTTGGCAAAGAAGTAGATGAAGTATATGGGCTAAATTTAACCAATGCAAATAAGTCAAGATATGCAACTCTAGTAAAAGAATCTGGTATGTCGACTGAAGACAGGGTAATTAAATACCTTGAAGCTTTATCTAGAAATAGGTCTGACATAGCGCAGTATTATTATGGGGGTGGAAGAACAGGCTTACAACAATTGAGTGAAGAAGAAATAGAACAAGGTTTTTTTAGACTTATGGATAGAGAGAGCGAAGTCGCTAAAGCCACTGGTAGATCATCAAGATTTAATATAGCTGCCTTAGATAGATCTACAATGGAAAGAACAGCTCAACTAGGTGATACTAGAACTATTATAAACAAAGCTGGACAAGCTGTTGATCAACCAGTTTATGGTTCAACCTCTTTACAGTTGTCAGTTCAAGAAATAATGTCTGATCAAAATTTAGCGCCTTCATATAGAAATACTTTAATGATGAATATTCACGAAGCTTCTGCAACAATGGAAAGCGACGTAGTTTTTAGAGAGAGAATGAGAAATATATATAGGGGCAATCAGTCTACATTCGATGCAATGAATTTGCCAGATAATGTTAGACAACAGCTTCAAAATTTTGGAACAGCAACCGGTGGAGATAACGCTGAATTCATGATGTTGAGATCTATATTAGAACAGGGTCCACAGGATTTGAGGGAATTGGTTTTAGTTGAAATGGCAGAAATGAAAGTCAGATTAGCAAAACAAGCAACAACAAAAGCTACACCAGCAGCACTTAGTGGATATATTAATACATTAGGTATAGCTAGATCTACAGATGATCAATTTAATGACATTCTTGCAAAAATCTCTGATTTGCCAGGCGGAGATAGAATCTTAGCATTTTTAAATCAACCATACCTTGGGTATAACCCAGAAGGTGCTATCGACCCATCGGTTGGAGGTGCGAGTAGACAGGTAATAACACAAGGGCATATGGATTTAATGGCTCAATTTGACGCATTTAATTCAATTGATGGCGTTGCAATTGATGTAGAAGAATCGATGTACAAAGCTTTGTATCAACTATATAAAGCTCATGGTTCAGATCAAACTGTATTTGGTCAAAACATATCTGATCTATTAGATCCATATTCTGAATTTGATGATTTTGTTACGGCGGTAAAAGATCCTAGTACAAATTTAAGAAGTCTTCTTACAGGAGAGATAGAAGCAGTCAGAACAAACATTTTGTATCAAGAAGGTGCAAAAATGGGTAGAGTTAGGGCTTTGTATCACGCAGGATTAATAGGGGAAGACGAAGCATTAAGGCTCGGTTTAGACGAATTTACTTCATCATTTAAAATGATAGGTGAAGCGGATAAAGTAAAATACCTACAAGGTGTAAGGTTTGGTGCAGAAGAAGCTACTAGCATTTTTGGTTTAGAGACGAAAGATTCTTTCTTTAGTTTTATGGACGATTTATTACAAGACTTTGAAAACGTTGGAATGTCTGGAGAAAAAGCTTCAGTTCAAAGAAAGATGAGAAGACAACTTTTAGAAAAAGCTTTTGGAAAAAATAAATTTGGTTTATTTTTAACAGGTGAAGCACAAAAAACTTATGGTTTAGACGACATGCAAAAAGTTGGCGAAGAAATGATAAAAGAAGCCTTTGCTATGAGAACAAAAATAAAACAAAGCAATGCACATATAACGCGATTATTACACGCAAATCCAGAAACAAGCCTTGACTTAGTTGCCCAGTCCTCTTCTAGTAAAGTTACGAGAATGGTCACTTCTGATATGGCTGGTCAATTAGAGCAGTTTACAAAAAGCTACCAAGCACTGCAGGCCATAAAGCAGGGTGAAGCTTCTGGCGCAATAAATAGAAACGTTGTTGCCTACATTAAAGACAATCTTGGACCAGAATTTGAGACTTTTGCAGACGCTGTAGGTTCCATGGGTCTTCCAAACGAAGCTACAAAATTAGCTTTTACTAAACAAATGTTAGAGGCAAACTTGTCTATTTCTTTAGAAGGCGCATCTCAAGATGTTTATAACATGATTATGTCACAGGTCGAATCTATAGATAATCCGGCAGATCTTAGAAGATTTATGTCTAGGTTGTATATAGATATTGCTGAAATGAAAACAAAAAAAGATACAAGACAAGCTGGAACATTTCTTGAAAATATATTAAAACCTCAAGGAGATTTTTTTGAGAGAGAGGGAAGAGTTAGGCTGGATTTAGCATATGCGCAAGCGGAAAGAGAAGTCTTAAGAAGTACAGCTGATCAAAATCTTATTAGATCACAGCAACAACTAGCTAAGCTGGCAGAAGCTTTCGACCCAACTGGATCTTTGGGGGGGGGAGGATCCGCTAATAATTTAGCAAGGGTTAGAAGGTCGATAAGAAGTAAAGGGGTCAAAGACCTTCTTAGAGGAGATTTCTTAGACGAACTCGCCGTAGAAGAAAATGAAATGTTTAGAGATATGTTTGGCGGAGGACTCAGAAGTGTTGATGACGTAATGCCAAACATACATACGGCAGATGGAATACCTATAGCACAAGCTATAGAGGCGGCATTAGGTGGAGACTTAGTTGGCGACGATGCAAGAGTCTTGGAAGATCTTCTTTCATTATCTGCTTTTGGTCAAATTGGAGAAGATGGAAATATTCGATATGATGAACAAAGCTATGAAAATGCTCAAAGATTAGTTAGACAAAGAAAGTTAAATCAGCTTATAGCACAAGGTAACCTAGTTGAAGGAACGGATGAGTACACTGCAGCAGAAAGACAAGCTGATGATTATTTGAATAGACTTGGAAGAATTGCTGATAGAGACGCTGCTTTACAAATAGCAGATGACGCAGACGCACTAGCCTTGTTTGATAACTACGCAGTAGATTTAGACTCCACTATTCCAACAGCAGATAGTATTCTAGATGATATTTTAAGAGACGTAAGACCAGCCAGTACAACTGCAGACAGTGTGATGGCAGATGTTTTAAATCCTTCCGATATTCCTTATAAAAGACTTTCAGAAAAGTTTAGTTCAGTTAATGATTTATTTAGTATGGTTTCTAGAAATAAGGGAAAGTTTGCTGTTGCAGCCGCAGCTTTAGCAGGAGGTGCATACTTATATTCAAAACACAAACAAAACGATGTTAGTTCTGACACAATCGGTGGCCCACCTCTTCTTCCGGGGGGCAGTGCTTACGAAATGCCTCCAACAGAAATCATTCAATATCCAAATTTTACAGGTACTAGTAATACAGGTGGCTTAGGTGAGTCTTATGAGCTTCAAATGGCCGGTTCTCAAGAGCAAGTTCAGAGATTTATAGATAGTGCGTCTGCAATAGGGTCAGGCACAAATGCTAGCGTATATTCTACTATAAGAAACGCAGGAGCAGATCCGTATGCGTAAGGGGTAAATAGGATTTTAAATGGATAAAAATATAAGCCAATCTAATGCTAATTTAAAAA
>Ga0222713_10002942_pt1 | contig 17840 bp, 13 predicted proteins | sample C33_649DmetaG_FD_165061 | JGI IMG/M metagenome (GOLD analysis project Ga0222713, IMG submission 165061) | Estuarine water microbial communities from San Francisco Bay, California, United States - C33_649D | ecosystem: Environmental > Aquatic > Marine > Unclassified | place: USA: California...
GCAGAAGTTGGATCAACTCTTCCTACTGTAAGGTCTACTTCCCTTACAACAATACCAGGAGATGCTAAGTTTAATGGCATCTTGTGTTTCCTCGCAGTCCAAATTTATCTAAAAATATTTATGGAAAGGGGTATTTTCAGTGGGGAAACCGTGCGTGATATCTACCAATCAGGATATTCCCATGAGGTACTTCTTTTCTTCTTTGATTTTATTCTAGAAACAGTGCATTCTTTACATTCGTATGAATATGCCGATGGTAAAGTTTTTCTATCTTTTCTTGTCAAATAATAGTCATCTATTAAATTTTTGACTTTACCACAAACACGACATTTTCTTTGAGTGAACAATAGATGCTCTAGTTCTATTTCATCATCAAAGGACATTACATGTATTCCCACATATAAGATTTGTCACCATATTCATCCGTATACCATCTATCGCCATCATTATCAACGAAAGTTTGTTCATCATTTATTCCGTCAAGAATAAATCCGAAAGGTGCCATATCCTGTTCAATTTGATTTTTCTGTTCCTCATAAATTCTCTTACGAACATCATTGTTCGTCATTTCTTTGAAATAGTCCTGAGCGACTAACCAAGAGAATATAACAAGGCACATTGCCAAGTCATCATTACATCCTTCTTCTGCCTCAAAGGAGTTATGTCTTTGAGCAAATGTTGTTAACTCCGAAATAATTTCATAATCTAAGGTAAGAAGTTTATATTCTTCTATAAGAGTTTTTAAGTTTGAACAACCCAACTTTTTGACTGCTGCCGTCATTCTTACGCCGAGTTGGGATTTTTTGCCACTAAAACCAGAACCGACAATCTGTCCAGCACGTCCCCTCATGGCACACATTAGTACGTTATCGTATTCCAAATCAAAGTGAAGAATATTTGCAACCTGATCTCCAATGTCATTGATTTCTATTAGCAGCCATGCTCCATTATATGCTTTTGCAACATCGTGAATTATATTTGGAAACAACATCGGTTTGATTTCGTTGTTTCGATATTTTGCAACTGCTTTATATGGAAAATCAGTTATGTCAAAAACAATAAATGCAGAATAGTCATTGCCAAGTCCCCTGGCAACGTCAACCGTGATTAGATAATTATGTTCTTCAATAGGATTCTCATAAACATCCAATCCTGCATTTCTTCTAATAGGATCTTCATATATGAGGGTTTTTAATATCGTTGGGTTGATAAGTGTATTAACAGAACCTAAGAATTCGCATTCAAACTCAACCTTGAACTGTTGTTCCGAAGTGTTGGCAATGGTTGTAGATTTCCATGCCTTGTCTCTACCAGGAACTTCTGACCAGTGAACATCTGTTGGCACATATTCATTTCTACCTTGCTCCGCATCGTGCCACATACGGTAGAAATGATTCATACCATGTGGCGTGGATACGATAATTACTTTGGTGTTTTTACCAGAAGTAATAGTAGGATACACAGAGGCAAAGAACGAGTCAGCAACGTGATTTGGGACGAACGCGAACTCGTCGAGAAAGAGGATGTTAAATGACATACCTCGGACAGCACTTGCAGACGTAGAAGCTGCCAATATCTTACTGCCATTCTCCAACTCCATTGAACCTTTGTTCCATGACAGGATACCCTGCTGCATCCATTTAGGCAAGTTTTCGTAAGCAGTTTGCAATCTTTGTAATAATTCTCTTGCGGTTGCTGCTTTGTTTGCCAGGATGCCAATGTTTACGCTGTCATTAAATACAGCATAATGTAAAAGATACGATACGACTGTAGTGGATTTACCAGTCTGTCGTGGCATCTTACAGATATTAAATCTGTTCTCGTGGAAGTTATTGATTAACTTCTCTTGGAAGTGATAGGGATGAAACTGTGTTAAACCTTCATCGAGAGAAACAATCTTAATGTAATTGTTTGCAAAGTAAACAGGATCTTCCTTACACTTGATAAACTCAAGAATCTGTTCTTGAGTAAATTCAATTGAAGTGTTTGCCTTTTTTAAATTAGGATTACCAAGATAAACTTCACTCATAATAAATCTCCTTTTTAAAAATTACCTTTGTTCAATCCAGTTAAGTACTGCGAGTGCTTTTTTGTTGGTGTTGGGAGATGCACAGGCAAGAGTGTAAGTATCGCTAATTGTACCAATACCACTTCTACCAATTTGTAGTGCTGCCTTATCATCAACATTAACCAGAGAGGCACCACCAGAAATCGTAAATCCTGAAAGAAGTGCTTGTCCTCCAGTGACTGCAGTTGCTGTAGTATCATATTGCATAAAGGAGTTTGGATCTGGATGGTTTGTCCAACTCGCACCAGTCAAAGTTGCATTCTCAAAAAGTCTCCAATATACATTCGTGTTATCGTTCGTTACTGCCTGTAGAGATCTCAGTAACATAACTGCCTGAAGTGCAGATGACTTAAGACGCAGACTCACAATCGGATAAAAAGTGTTTGCGTCAGTCATCGTTGTTCCAGTGATGTCATTTGAGACACTCAACAACGTACCAAGTTTTTCTGGCTCACCTTCTTGGATCAGAGAGTTAGATCCCTGATAAAGATAATGAGTGCCAGCAACTCCTGTTACATTCTCAATCTCCACACGAATTGGAAGGAATGGACTTCTACACCAAACTAAATCATTGACATTTGAGTTTTCAAATTCATGACTAATAATAGTCTCATTTTTCATTAACCAATTAAATGTTACACTACCTGCACCATACCATTCATAGTTAATGGAAATCATCTGCTGTTTTGTAGCATCAGCAGTTACACCAGTGTATCCATTACCATCAAACTTTTCACCGTTCCAGTTTTCTCTGGTTACTCTTCTTTCTGTAGTGATACCAGATGCACTGCTGCGAATTACATAAGAATATGTGCCACCATCATCCTCAAAGTAAGCACCATCAGTCTCATCAAACAATCCAAATCTTCTGCGAATACCGACTTGTGGTGCTTCCAGACGAATTGCAAATGCGAGAGTTGCTGGTCTGCCAGGAATGTATCTCATTACCTGTTTAGTCTGTCTGACAACCTTACTACCAGCAGTAGAGCCAACCTCCATAACCACATTACTGGAAGCGGTATTATGAGTAGCAGTTGCTCCAACTCCAACTAAACTCTCATCCCAAACATCAGTCTCCTTACCATATTGGAAGGTGTTAAAGAAAACTGTTTGGAAAGGAGCAACCTTTAGTCTGTTAGTGTCAGAAAACTGAGGTCTCCAGTCTGTTTGGTTTCCCCAGTGATCTGCAATGTTATAAACCTCAAAGAGACTTCTCTCCTGGTTTAGATAATCTTGTTCGTTTTTATTCCACTGAGCCATTAGTCACTCCACGATAATCTTTCTGGTTGATATCTTTGTGCGTTTTTGATTCTAGAAGTATTTACCTCACCAGGATAAACGTTGTGAACAATCGCTCCAGGATATTCTCCTTGAATCTGTTCTGCAAGTTCGTTTTTGGAAAGCATTTTGCCTTCTACTTCTAAACGATACATTTTTCCTTCCCAGACAACATCGGCAAAGAAAGACTCTTGTGCCTGTTCTGGTTGAGAAGCACCAACATTTAAGGTGCCATTAAAATCACCATTGATGGTGATGCTTTCTGATAAGAATTGATTGAAACTTTTCATTGATTAGCACTTCCAACGACGACGAGCTTTGCAGATTGCTTTATCGGGATCTTTTGAGCAATCGATATTATGCATGTCTTGCTGCCCCTTAGAGCGGGAGCAGAAGGACTTTCTACGCTTGGCATCCTTACTACCTGGTTTTGGATCACCAGTTACAGCAGTTTTAAGTTTGGAACCTGGGTTCTCACGACGATATGCCTTAACTGCTGCGGGACTCATGCCATCAGTTTTATCGGATTTGTTGACTTTTTGCCAATCTTCTTTTTGGCAAGAACCTTTTTCTCCGGGAACTTTTCCTGGAACTCTTTTAAATCCTTTCCAACACTTAAGCTCATCGATCGACTCTAACTCTTCTCTCCAGTCAGAGAAACTTTCTTTTGCAGTTTTTGTTCTAGTCGATGAATAAAGTCTCTTGTTCCCTACTCCAGGAATAAACTCTCCAAGTTCGCCCTTTGTCTTATCATTGTGATCTGTGTCACCATCAACATCAGTATCGATTCTCTTTACTGCTTTTTTAACAAGTTTCTTTAAATCTTTTGATGGAACTTCGTGTGGTGTATGTGCAGATGAATGAATCTCATCAATCTGAACACCCTTGATTGGTTCTGGTTTGATGATATCTACAAACTCATATTCCATTGCTTGGAAATCATCTCTCCAGTTAGAGAACTCGAAGGACTCTGATTTATTTCCCCAGTTATCAGCACCTTTTTTACGGCACTGAACTAATGCACCAGAAGCATATGCCGATGGAAATACTTTAAAACGTGATTTTACTTTGTGGTAACAAGCGTCCTTTGTTCCACTACCCGTACCTTTCTTATCCGCTGTTGCCTCTGTAGTGTATTCCATAGATTCTTGAGTTTTGGTGTCTCCTGAAGGATGTTTCTTATAATCTTTTTTGTCTTTAAAAGTTCTTACCATTGTGGGTTTTGCGCCACCACTCTTTTGCTGTTGTCCAGAATCTTGTCTACTCTTGCGAGCATCGGCACTTCTAATCTTTTTCTTGCCCTCTTTGGTTTTTTTCAAACCAGCAAGTCTTCTGGAAGAATAGCACTTAGGAGTTTTGGTTTCTCCTGGTTCATTGGCACAAGGAGAACCATCTGATTGTACCCAACCAGGTTTTCCATCTTTTGATTTAGACTTGCCAAACCATGCATGAAGTGAACCACCTTCATTTACCTCCGTTTCTTCATTGGCAACATAGTCTGCCGCAGTATCGATATAGTCTGCTGCTTTGGTGATTTTAGATTGAACCCATGCTTGCAATTCACCTTCGCCCTTTTTCCCCATTTTTTTATTGAGGCGCTTAGTGGCATTATTAATAGTTTTCAATTCAGAGCGAGCCATTGAATATTCATGATCTTTTTCTTCTTTTCTTGCCTTACGCTTGGCAAAATCCATATAAGATTCACCTGGTTTTAGTCTTCTGCTGTAATCAGGTTTTGTTTGTGCCGAGGTTGATTGTCCTCTATCTTCACGCGCTCTCATCTGTGGACCTTTGCCAGGAAGTTTTTTGTCCTTTTCTGGATCTGGATGCCAAAAGTCTCCTTCTGACATATAATCTAAAGTTTCTTCTTTCATTTTCTTTTTACGTCCTTGACAATGAGCACGCTGACTAAAACCTTTTGGGTTGTCACAATCAATAGATTTTTTATATTTTTCGGACCAACCCATTATAGGAAAAGATTATTCTTTATTATTTAGAAAACCTTGCTTGAGTAACTTTTGAAGTTCTGATGTTGAACCAACAAACAAGGCGTTATTCGTGACATTGTTTGTTGTTTTCTTGGTATCTTCTTCAACGTCTTTGAGTTTTTTCTGCAAATCAATCAACTTGTCCGTTGTATCGGCAACGCTCTTAATCAACTGACCAGCAACTTCATATGCTCTGGGACTACCACCTTCGCCAGCAAGTTCCATGATACCATTGATTGCTTCCTGTCCCTTTTCAATCAATGAGTATAAGTTGGCACGAGTATACTCATAATCCTTTTCAATATCATTTTTTGATTTGTCGGCAGGTTTTAATTGAGATGGTTTATCCACCTTAACAATGTCACTCTCAATATTGAGTGCATCGTCTATAGAATCATAATTATCAGACATAGTTATTAAATATCAGTTTGTCTTGTAGGACTATATTCTTTAGAATCTGAGAAGAACTCCCAATTCTCAGTAAATCCAAAGTTATCCTCTGGATCTGCATTAATTGGGTCTGGTTGAACCGTGTAACGAACTTCGCGCTTGGCAGTTTGTGTATTTGTATCGGCATATACATCAACCAGAACCTTACGAATAAGTCCATCGGTGGAGTCTGCAATGGGACCAAACATATAGGTTTTTGCAGTAAACCTCAATGTGTAAATTAATGCTCTTCTAGTGGAAAAATCACCCTCATAATCATCCTGCATATCTATACTATCTAATACTATAGGAACATCTCTTTTTTCCCCAATAGAATCAACCAAGTCTACAGTTAAATTAAAGGATGGTTGAAAGAAAGGTAAAATCTGTTCAATAATTTGTAAAACATCATCACTCAACTTTGCATATATGCTCAGTTCAAATCCGATGTTATATGGAACTGGCATATAAACTTTTTTCACATTACCAGCATCATCACTAGATTTAAAGGTTTGAGTAACACTCGTCTTTCTAGTTGAATCATACTGAATGCTAGTCATCTCAAATGACATTCTTGGCAGAGTAATTGCAATCGGTTTTTGCAAATCTGCTTGCTGTTGAATTTTTGCCAGAAACTTTTGAGATGGACCATATGATAATCCTACCTTAGTTTCATCCGCAACACTGCCATCTTTATTCAGATGTCTAATATAAATGTTGTTAAAAAGTGTTCCGAAACTAATGATAGTTTTACGTATAATTTCGTGATAAAAATAAGTTCCTAACATTAGTATTCTCCAAATGGATTAGATTCTGTAAAATCTAATATTGAATCTGCTTCAGTTTCAATTTCCTCATTTATGTCATATGACTCCTCATGACTGTTATTGTCATATGATTTAAGTATATAGGAAGCCGAAGATGCCGAACCAACTATAGATTCTCCTGGATAGAATTGTCCATCATTAATAGCAACATAGAGTTCGTATGGAGGATCTGAGACACTAATATCGTCTCTAATCTTAAATCCTCTAACTTGTGCTGTAGTGCTGCTGATTGTTCCAGTAACAGTTTCGTTGTACAAGAATGTGCCAATTCCAGTCGAGCCTGCTGTAGAAATTGCAACTGTTGGGGATTGAGTATATCCAAGTCCAGCATTGGACATTTGTAGTGCTGTTATAGTTCCTTCAACTTTCTCTATAATAGCCACAGCAGTTGCCGTAACCCCTATCGAAGGTCCACTAATAGTAACTGTTGGGGGAACAAAATATCCATTACCATTATTTGTTATTGTAAAGGATTGAATTGCATCATCAACAATGACTGCTGTTGCCGCTGCTCCAACGCCATTTCCACCGGTTATTGTTACTAATGGGGGATTTGTTGATGTATATCCAGAACCAGCATTTGTAATTCTAATAGAATCGATTGAATAAACTCCACCAGATGCAGTTGTAATGGCAACTGCTGTAGCAGTTATTCCACCACCAACAACTGGATCTGCAATTGTCACGACGGGAGTAGAAGTATATCCCTTTCCATCATTATTTAATATGATTTGTCCAACCATACCGTTACCACCACCAACGTCTAATACTGCGGTAGCAGTGGCATTTATTGCACTACTTTCTAATATTAGTGTAGTAATGTATCCTTCATCTTCTACAGTTCTATCAACTTCATCAACACCAGTATCAATGTCCTCATTTTCATATTCGAACAGTTCACAAAGAAGTTCATAAACGTATGTTTTGTTTAATTGATAAAATGGTTTTTCTGCTTCTACTCTTTTAATTTCAAATAACCTCTGTCCAAGAGGGAAGTAAATTAAATCTCCCTCTCTAGGGCGTGTAATTAAATTAATATCATAATCGGTGATATTTCCATCATCAATTCCTTGTTGAATACCATCCAAAAATGGTGTGATAAATTCTTCGAACCTTTCTTGAGAAATAATCAAATTAATTTCATTTTTCAATCTAAGTCCAAACTTAGTCATCAAATCGCTACCCGGAGCATATCCTTCATAATTGTCAAGATACGCCTCAATGATGAAATTATCATCAAACTTTGAAGTTTCTACTTCCTTTAGAATATTATCAGTTCTTATAAATTTTCTAGGAATGTAGTATACATCAATTCCATAAATTTTCAACTGCTCATTAATCAAATCTTGTATTAAATACTGCTCATTAGCAGAACCTTGTAGAAAAAAAGGATTTAGTGCCATAATAATTAACCAATAAAGTCCAGAGGTGGCAATTCGTATTCCATTGACATTCTCTGTTTAATGTCTTCTAATTCTCTTTCAGCATCTTCATAAAGTTGTCTTCCGTTCAGTTCAATTCCTCCAGGAAGTTTGACGCCATTAAACTTGATAAGGTTTTGTCCCCATTGCCTCTTAATCAATGCTGTCAGATACTTTTTCACAAAACTATCATTGTATATTTTAGAAAAATCTTCTGGATCTAATGCTCTATAGCAGTCAATAACAAAGAAAGTATCTTTAGATTGAGAACTCCAATCAATATCTAAATACAATCTATTTTGTCTCTTGTTAAATCTTATTTGCTTGTCTGTGGTAAGAAGAAAATCAATATCTTCAAGATATGATTTTGTCATCGCATATTGCAGAAGTTCAACCGAATTGAAGTAGTATAAGTCATTCAAGAACAATTGATATTTAATACTAAACATTCCACCAGAAATCGAACTGGTATCAAATTTAAATATTCTTTCAATACCAATTACAGAATCTGGAACCTGAACATAGTTCGATGCTTCATAGAAATTAAACGTAGTTGCTGCGCCAACTATAGTTGATGTTCCAGTTGTTGTGACAATACCAACTCCAGATGTTCCGTTCGAAATGGATGATCCAGAACTTGAAGCGGATCTACCTCTATCAAGATCTTCTTGTGAAACTTTATATTTTAAGTACATTCTTTCAACACCGTCATAGTGACGTTCATTGAAATATTGAATAGCATCATCGACTAAATCGTCTATTTGTTCATCATCTACGTTAATTTCAAGAACAGGTGCTCCTAATCTTCTCAGACAATAATCAATTAATCCTTGTCTCGTGTTTGGCTTAGCCATTAGAATGTTCCTCCATCAATAGTGTCCGTCCATACGGGAGTTCCTATTCCTGATGTTACTTGTGTTGTTAATATATATTCGCTAGTGCTAATTGCAGATATAGTGCTAGCAGAACTTACCAACTTTCCGGAAGTATTGAAGTACGCTACTCCAGTTTCGGCACTAAAATCATCATCATAAAATAGTCCTTCAGTTACACTCAGGAATCCAACAATGCTTGTATCACCGGTGAGGGATAAATCTCCAGAAAGATCTACATCACCAGTAAACGTTGATACTCCAGAAACAAATAAATTAGTTGTAGTTACAAGTCCAGAGAATTTGGCATCTCTCCATCTCTGAGTTGTAATGCCCAAATCAAAAGCATTATCAGCATTTGGAACAAGATTTGATGTAAATTCACCGCCAACATTAATATCGTCACTGGTAGAATCTCCAATTCCAATGGTGCCACCTCTAAAAGTGGCATTTCCAATAAAGTTTGATGTGCCAGCAACTTCAAAATTACCACCAACAAATAAATCCCCACCTGTAGTTGTTATACCACCTTGAGAAGCAAGAGTAGTAGCTCCACCAACAGTTAATCCGTTAAGTATATCAACAGCAGCGTTTATATCAATATCTGATGCAAATGTTGCTATTCCAACTATAGAAACACCTGCACCAACATGTAAATTTTTACCGACTCCTACGCCACCGCTAACAACTAATGCTCCGTTTGTTGGAAATGTTGAATCTGTGGTATTGGTAAAAAATGCAATTCCTTCAATTGTGGTTGATGCAGAATCAATCACACTTGTCATTATAAATGCTGATGATCCCGAATCCCAAACGAGAATCATCCCATCTTCAGTCTTTAACGTTGAGTTTAAGTCTGAAGCCTCAATAAGACGTGTTGCTGCAGTTGCAGAACTTGATAGTACGCGAACTGTATTTTGTGTGCCAACCCTAGCTTTTATGGTAGCCATTACCTAGTTACTCCCGCTCTTACCAACGCAGCGCCTTCTACTGGTTTTGAAATGGCTCCTCCACTAGTGGTTAATTTCACATCATAAACATATCTGCCAGGTTTTAAATTTGCAGTAGTTGTTGATGCCATAGATATTTGAACTTTACCTTTAGTGGCATCCGTGATAGTTGAAGCAAAAGAAACTGCTGTAGAACTGGTGTATGTTTTTCTAAGTTGAGATTCAACTGTATATCCAGTTAAATTGAGAAGGGTGGCAGTTGCCGTGTCCTCCAACTGAAAAGTGGTATCAAAATCAAATCCCTGCTCTATTACTATATTTGATACAAATATTGCCATTATTCAGATGAGCACGTATTCCTTTAGATATTTATATTTGATTCACTCCCATTGAATTCGCTATTTAGACAAAAACTCTTTCAGTAGGGATTTAATTTCTTCAATATCACGTTTCATATTATCAAGTTCTTTTCTCTCTAAATTTTTTCTCTCAGTTCTTTTCACATAATTATTGTAGGCAACTGTATCACAATTTACAATTGCCCCCGTCTCCTCATCTCTGTATAGATGAGGATGATCCTTCACCTTAATTAACTTACTCATTTCAGTGCGATGGTTCTAAGGTCTCTGATTCTTGGAGGATATGCTTGATTTGTTCCTGCCATAACAATCTTAATTCTATATCCAGTGAAGTTGCCAAGATTATTGGCAGTAAATTCATATTCTAAGAACTGATTTTCTTCACTGGCAGGAACTCTTACATCAGGTCTTCCGCTATTATTTGCAGCATTTACAACAACAAGTTCACCATCTCCAGTAAATGTTAGATTATCATATCCTGGGAATAATTCAAACTCCTGTTCGACTGCAGCAGAATCATCTCTTACCAAACTATAAAGAACTCTAATGTCTGCGGATTGATGTCTATATGCAGTCAACAATACTTTGAGTGAAGATGCGGGTTGTGCTAGATTTACAACATTTGAAACATATGTTGCAGTGTGAGGATCGTTCAAGAACGATTTGACTGCGGCATTAGATGTGTAATCGCTTACAGGATTATTTACATTATTACTTGTGAATTCAACTGTAGAATCATCCAAGTAAATAATTGGCGAAAGATTTTCATCTTCAGTATTTAATGTTAATGCTGCAGTGAAAGATCTTCTTCCAGCAACACTATCAAACGCGGTTTGATTCAATTCATTTACCCTTGAGCAAACAATTCTTGCAGAATCTAGAGAATTTGATTCATTTAATAGTAATGTATCTACAGTATTAAGTCTCTGGAACGAAGTTTCGCTGCCATCGATACTGGTTCCTGTGGTAGTTCTAACTGCCGCAGTTACTGATGTAAGTTTTCCAGGAGCGCTGATATCAAATCTTGGCGTAACTTCATTGTATAAAATATTTTCCGAAGCTTTGATTTTATCTCCTCCACCAATTACGCCCGTAAATGATAGTTGAGGTCCAGTAGCGGTATCTGCGCTTCTATCAAGTCCATGTGTAGAACTTCTATCAATTTCAACATAGTAGCGATTTGCTTCAATTTCAGTATCAGAAATATCATAGGTTACTCCATTGATTCTTCTGAGCGAAACACCACCAAATTCATACTTCATAACTTTGGAATTGACAGCATGTGTTTGAGTTATTGTATTGCCAAATCCTCTAGCATTAATTGTTAATTGATTTGAAGCTGCCGCAGTGTATTCAATAATTTCACCTCCAACTTTAACATAACCTTTATTTGTTGCACTTACGGAAAGTCCTTCAAAGGTTGTAAAATTACTAGAATCTGCAACATTAATAGTTGTTGTTTCTGTTGAGGACAATTCTGCAGATAGTGTTGTTGGTGCAATATCAGATTCAACTCCATTAAGAGTCAGTTTATTATTATTTGCATACATTCCGTGGTTGAAATGATTTACATTCAAATAATTTCCTGAGTTTGCTCCCGTACCTTCTGATGTTCTGTCTGTAATAGTTGTTGATGCGGCACTGACGATAGTAGAGTCTGTGGCATAGTAACTGAGTCCTGCACCAACTTGGAATGCCTTACCAGAACCTTTTTCGCCCTGAACATTGGTTAGATATAATGTATCAACACCACCGATCGCGGTGATTGTAAGGGCAGAATTTCTGCCAGTAAAGCTTCCGTCAGAATTATCAATCGAAACAACATCACCTACTGCATATCCATTTCCTCTATTTGTTATTGTGGTTCCTGAAATAGCGCCAGATGTAGTTGTAATATCAAGTCTCAATCCAGAACCACTTCCAACAACAGTTGTGGTTGGAACGTCTGACTGGTTGGTATAGTTTGTACCACCATCAGTAATGCTCAGCGTTGATACTGAACTTCCTACAGAAACAATGTTTCCATATCCACCAACACCATTATTTCCTGCAATTCTTCTTCCAACTGATAATACGTCAATGAGAGGATCGCCAGATGTAATTGTTGTAATTCCTAATGTTAATGTTTTTGGAGTAGCGGTTAAAGCATTCTCTTCGAGTGTCTGTATGTATCCATTACTTTCATCAAGAGGTGGATTGCCAAAATATGCAATGCCATTGGTTGCTGTAAAGTTTGCCTTATAGAGTTTAAATTTGAGATCTAACTCTTGTGTGGCAGTCCATATCGAACCATTTTGGGATTTAAATAGGCTTCCCATTGCAAACTGCTTGGAATAAATCACAGCTTCTGCATTTGGAAGAGACTGAGTATTTGCAGTCTTTTCTCCCATCTTTGCAATCCATACCTCATATTGATCTGTGGTTGGTGCGAGAAGAACTACTGCATATTCTCTTCCTGGTGCAAGATAAATTGGATAATCAAATGTGACTGTAGTAGCAGTTTCACCCGTTGTTGATGTTGTAATATCAGAAGGAATAAGTGTCTTGGGTTCTCCAACAATAGTTAATGTTGGCGTTCCAAGTTCTACTGTTCTTATCTGAACGATTAATGGTTCATTGCCAGTTGGTTTATTTGCAAAGTACAAATCAACCTTTGTCAGGTAAGCACCATTATCATCATCACTTTCTCCATTTAAATCTGGAGCATCAATGTCCTTACCAACAACAAATGATTGTGCCAGAGGGTCGTACCTGACAGCAAGATTCTCAGTTACAGTTTGTCTAACTTGGAAAGTTCCTGTTGCGGTGTAAGATGTATTTCCTGATGAAATAAGTTTACTGCCTGGGAGTGGTTTTGCATTAGAACTGCTGCTGCTTATTGTGTAAGTCTTCTTACCAGTAAGAATTCTGGGATCTGGAGCAGGAACTGTGTGTGGGTCTCTGATGAAGAACGAACCGAGCAAATCGCCATAATTATCAGTAATTATTCTGAGATTTTTCACATACGCAACAGCACCACTTGTTTGTCCTACTAACTTTGCTCCAACTAAAAGATATCCAAAGAATGCTCCCTGAGCTTCTTGTGATAAAGATGTTATATCAATATTCAAAACTTTAGAAGATTGACTATATGAAGTTGGAATATTTTCTAACTTTGCATATGGGTTAATGTTATAAGTTCTTGATGGAGAATTGAATGCCCCTTCTTTATGATTTGAGTTGGCGAGTCTGAATCTTATAATTGTTTCACCTTCAAAGTATCCTATTACAGTTTCTCCAGCAGAAAATACTCCACTAGAACCATAATTTTGTAAAGTTGTGTCGGTTGCAATTTCAACAAGTTTTGGTACAAAATCAACATTACTATGATTATCTAAGAATTGATAATGTAATGACAGTGGTCTAAGATTTGTAGCAGTAACAGAAACGTTTCTTGAGCGAATGTATTTTTCGGCGGAAGAAGAAACAATAACATCTCTGGTTCTGGATCCTACTATTCTTGTTGCAAGTGCTGCTCCCTCTGAACCAACGATAGAAGTGCTGCTTCTACCAGGAATTCTAACAGTTCTAGTCCAAACATCAGATGCTGGTGAAAGTTTGATAAATCCGGTATATTCAATGACGTGGAAAGGATTAACGTTTTCAACTCTTGTTGCAAGTGGTTGTTCTATCCACCCAACAGAATTATATTTTAAAGTTATTGCCTTACCAGTTTTTTGAACATTAGAGTCTAGCAGAGTAAAATTAGTTGATAAATCTAAATCACTTTCGGCAATTTCAGTTGCTGGCAGAGGTCTCATCTGCAGTGAGTTTCTAAAGATGCGAGGTCTTAACTCACCATTAATAACATCAGCAGTTGTCAAATCTGCATCCAGAAGAGTTTTATCGTTAAAATCATCAACAAAGAAACCGGATTTGAATCTATTATTGCCATCAATGTCTTCAATACGAAGAGATTCTGTATTTACCTCTAACAAACTTAAAGAAGTTACTCTCTCAAGGTTTTCTACTCTATCTTCAAGTTTTCCAATATCGCGCATCGTATATCTTCTATTGTCAAATAAAGCAATAGAAGCACTATCAGTATCATATAAGTATGGTGGTAAAACGATGGTTGCCAATTCCATCAATTCGGTGTCATTTACAACGGGCTCTTTTGGATTTCTGGAAGAAACACCCCGACTTACTATAAAGTTTCCAAATTTGTCAAGATATAATTTATCAATTCTTGGTAAGTAGAAGTCATATCCGACTAAAGAACTTTCTCCAGGTTTCAAACTATATCTTGGTTCCGTTCCAAAATCTCTAGAATCGAAATCAAATGGAGATTTATCGGTTGCCGTAAATTCTTGTACTCTTGGTCTAAAGTCAAGAGTATCCGAAGCTCTAACGTTATTAACGCCAATACTTGGAATATCATCTTTGAATCTATCGGCACCGTAACTCAGTACAGTAAATACGTCGCCATCATCTGAAGAAGGAACTGTATAATGATCGAATACAATCAACAATCTTCTAGATGGCTCTAAATTTGTGTTCCTTACAAGTCTTGAATAATCATAATATTCATCTTTCTGCCCCTTATCAAGGGTATAATTATTTTTAATATTTTTGTATTTTCCTAAAGTAATAGATTGAATCGTTGATGTGATGTTTGATTCTTCAAAGGTTACATCTTCACCAGCAGTAAATCTGAGTCTATTTAAATAGACTATTCCCAAATTATTCGATGGTACTGATGGAGTTGTTGATGCATTTAATACTACTCTAGCAATAGCACCACTTGAAGATCCGATAATGTTTTCACCAACAATAGCATCTGAGTCTACATTTGATGCTGAAGAGAACTCAACTCTATCCAATACTGGATCACTAGTGTCGGTAGATTCATAAACTGCAAGAACATTTGCAACATCGGGGAATCCAAGAGATATTTCTTTATCTTGAACTCTTAATCCATAGTAATCATTGAAAGTTAAACCATCAGAAATAGAAGTGCTTGTTGCAGATCCTGATTGTGAAAGTTTGGAAAGATTAATAATCTTGACGGCACTTCTTGTGTACTCTTTTATTTTACTTCTAATGCCATTCTTTTTAAGAGTGGTATTTACGACAATGCTGCTTTCCGATGTTTCTAAACCTCTAATAGTAACAGTGTTTGTTGAAGAGTTTAGAGTAAATGCATCAGAGGTTACTGTTCCGATTCCGCCACCAGTATAGTGAACAGAATATCTTTCCTGATCGAACGTATCGAAGAATGCACTAGTAATTCCAGTGATTGCTGTCAAATCAAAGGTGAGAACGCCCGCCCCGTCTGTAGTTTCTCCTGTAATTTGTCTGGATATTGAAAGTTGTGAATCTGTAAAATTGACAGAAGAAATATTTGACTCTGGAAGTTTTGCATAAAGGTATGCATTCTCATTGTTTCTGAGTTCTGGAATACCAAGTTCTGCTTTAAATTTTCCATCATGAATACCGCCATCAAAAACGCCCGAAACAGTGGCAATACCGGCAACTGTTAATGATGATAAATCTGACGAAACTGCGGTTACTCTATTGAATGTTTCATCACCACTACTTTCTTGATATCTAAGAATATCACCTACTTCGACTCCCGAGAATAATTTACCTGGGCTCGTAATTGTAGAACCACTAATATTAACTTCACTGATACCATTTCCTAATTTTTTTCTACTTAAAACGGTATCTGCAGTAAATGCTGGAAATCCACCTCCAGAGGATGTGGAAACAGATTTAATTTCTTTGATTCCATTAACAGTGAAACTTGATACTGTTAATGGAGAATCGATGCCATTAATTATAATTTGCTCATTGGTAACAAAAGTTCCTGACGTTTGATTTAAGTTGAGTGTGCTTCCAGATCCTGCTGCTACTGCATATCCACTAGCACCACTACTTTTACCTTGAATATAAGAAGATTTTGGAACTTCTGAAGAAGTGACGCTTCTATTAAATGTTAAAGACGTGTATGTTTGAATATCATACAAATACAAATCCCATTGTGTGGAAGCATTATCATATGCGGCATCAGTCAGGTTAAAAGTATATACGCGAGCAGAACCAATACCTGATGGTGAATCACCTGTAAATTGATTGTTTAATGTAACAACTACGTTCTCTTGAACTGCACCTGAAACATTATTAACTCTCAGCAAATGTCCCATTTCAAAGGGAATATTTGAATTTACAACTGTCTCAGTTTCCCTTGGTTTAATAACATCTAGTACTTTTGTAGACTGGTTTTCGACATCATATCCAGCAACATATGCCTTTCCAGGAGAGATTTGAACACACAACAAATCGTCTGTTGGAGTATTTCCGCTGTCAGTGGTTTCTCCCTCCAAAAACAGTCCATCATTACCAAGTCTATCATTCAAAGAATCTACAATTTTTATATCAAATGGTTCGACTGAATAGTGTCCAGATTCATCATAAGTTCTTTCTGCAATGTAATCTCTAATTACATTATATACAGTTTTGTCTTGTATTTTTTTAATCTTACCATCATCTACTCTCAACAATTCAATAAAGTCAGTATCATTGAAATCTGTGAGAGATTTTTTAGTCAGTGTTAATGATAATTTGAACCTATCAGCTCCAGGGGCTGCAAAGTTAGTAAATCCTTTTGCATTATCATACAGTGAATCATCATCTTTTGCATTGATGATTTTTTCTTCTATTTTCAGTCCTACTCTATATGATGGAGTATTTGAGTAATAATCTAAAATAAGAGTTTGCTTATTGACATTAGCAAATATTCCTCTAACAAAATAAACGCCATTGTCAATTGATGCAGCCGAACCCGTGCTAGTTGCATTTTCTCCAATTAATGTAGCAAATGGAGTTCCTGCATTAATTGTGGTGTTTCCATAGGTTACATTTTCACTGGCAAATAGTGATTCCCCATCTTGGAAAGTTTCTGTAACATAGTCATTGCCAGAATCAGAATACTTTACATATATTGTTAAATTTTCTACAAGGTTACTGTCTGATGTGAGAGCAACATATTGAATCGATGCTGAAACACCAGATAATTGACCTGTAACTTTTTTGCCAATAAAATTCTTAATGTATAATGCTACGTCTACCCCCAGATTCGTAGCATCAACTTTTACTGATGAGAATTGGTTGTCAAAAGTAATGGCTCCAGGTAGTACCATGGAACCTTCTTTAAAAATATTTTTTCCAAAATACTCTACTTGATTCTGAAATATCGATTGAAGAGTCGTTAATTCTCTAGCTTGTACTGGATATCCTGGTTTAAACAGAACTTTGTAAAAATCTTTATTGCGATCGAAATCGTCGTAATATGGGCTGATATTTAAATCTGTTTTTTGTGCCATCTTTTTTTAGAATTCCAGAATGATTTTAACGTCTTCTTTTTGTCGAATGTTCCTTTAAATCCAGGGTCTATTGTTGATGTAAATAACATCACCCGTCTTTTTATTTATCTCTGGATTTGAATATCCACCAGAAAAAGTAACTCCCAAATTAATTTGCTTATTACCAACGGTCACGGAACTATCACTGAAACTTGTATTGATGGAAGCCGATCCACCAGCATCAAAACTGATGTTGTTGCTGCCAGAGAAACTTAGAACTTTTGAGACAGTTCCAACATCGTTAG
>Ga0222713_10002950_pt1 | contig 17816 bp, 20 predicted proteins | sample C33_649DmetaG_FD_165061 | JGI IMG/M metagenome (GOLD analysis project Ga0222713, IMG submission 165061) | Estuarine water microbial communities from San Francisco Bay, California, United States - C33_649D | ecosystem: Environmental > Aquatic > Marine > Unclassified | place: USA: California...
TTTGCAAATATTCATAAAGCGAAAACTAAGCAAGATCTGCAGTCAATCCTACCATATAACATCGATCCAGGTTTTTTAAATCCTTAATTAGGTGCAGATAAATTTACGCTTACCTTGTATCTAATGAATGCTTAATACTTAAAACCGAAGAATAACTTGCTACCATTATCCTTGAGCTTGGAGATAAAGAAAGAATCCAAGCTGGCCAAGCCACACTCACGCATACAGATTTTAAAGCCCTAGGAGGCATGTTAATTATCAAACGTTTAATTTGCCCAAGACGCACAGCTTCTAAATATTGGGCTATCAAATCTATATGCCAGTTAGCATGATATTCAGCTCCTGGGTTTATCAATGAAAAAACCTTAGCAATAAAACTAGGAAAATCATCACGCAATATTGCTTCAAGAAATTCTTCTTTATCATTCATTATTTGATATTTTATTTTCTAAATTATATTTTTCTACAAAACGTTTTATAATATTGTTATCTTCTTTACTTATTGCACATTCTCCCTCTATCTCTTCCTTGCTCAGTTTATTTAGCTGAATAATTAAACAGACAAGCTTGTTCAATGTATCAGTTATATTTTTTTTTACATTTATAGCATTTTTTGATTTATTTGATCCTATTTCATCAATCTCTTGTTCTAATAGCGAAATAATTCTTGCAATAAAAACATATAATTTATCAACTGTATTTTTCATTATATTTATTCATTCTCATTAAAAATCTTATTCCCCCCTTCCAAAGATCCTAATCCGACAAAAGCTCTTTTTTCATTTAATGTCATGAAAGAAGCGCTGGATATTTTAGACCATAGATTTTCTCTTCGCTCTGTAAGGGCCGATATTGCATCACGATCAAAATCAATTACTAAATCTTCTTCAAACCAGTATGAAAACCAATTACTCAAACCATCGGATAATTTATCTAATAGCGGAACAATATTTTCTTCCCAAAGAGCAAGCCTTGCTTCTTGCATGTTGCTATATGTATTATCACCATTTATACCAAGCAATTGAGGGGGGATGTTAAAAGCTATAGCTATGTCTCTTGCACTGGAATCTTTTAATTCTAAGAATTTTTCAAATCTTTCAGCATTATTTGTTTCTTGCCATTTCAAACCTCCTTCAAGCACAAGAGGCTTGCCTGAATTAGAAGATCCACTAAAATTATCATAAAATTGCTGTTGCAGCCTTTCAAATTGCTCGTCATTTAAATAACCATTACCATCTTGAAAAACTAAAGCACCGCTTGGTTTAACAGAATTTTTTAAAAGAGCCTTGTTCCAAGCCAAAGTTTGCGAATATAAATTTATAGATTTTGCCGCTGCCGCAAGTGAAGATAATCCATAAAAATTATTAGATGGGTGATAATTCTTAAAATGCAAAACACGACTCATTCTACTAAAATTATCAATTGGATATGTTTTTTCAGAACTAGAGTTTCTGTGTCTATAAGCAACAGCTCTATCTTCTTTGATTATAACTTCAACGGCCTTTGGATGTAAACTATATATGCCGGAAGCAGAAGAAGGTTCAAAACCTGCCAAAAAAATGTAGCTATTACCGTGAAGTAGCAAATTAGAAATCAATTCGGTAAAAAAATCTGCACCTGAAATTTCAGGATTAGGTTTTTTTAACAATTTTGCAGCGAAATGATTAGAAGACAAAACCATCTTGCTACCATGATTTTTATATATCAACCACGGAACATGACTAGCAGATGAAGCTATTAAACTCACACATCGGTGAACTATTACATTATCAAAATACTGCTCAGAACCAACTTTAGTTTCAGAAGAAAAAATAGAATCTGGAATATCCAGAATAGATGATGTTTTTTTTTGCCCAGAATTACGTAACTTTTTGATATAATTTTTAAACATAAGCTTATATTTTTTGTTTGTAATAATTTGTTATATATCATTAAACTCCTTGCACTAATGCTTAAAATCAATCTTTGATATAATTAATCAAATACTTGGAATAACTAATTCTTTAGATTGATTTCAAAAAATATTATCTGTATTATATTTACAATCAGATATATAAAATTATTAGGAGATAGATAATGACAGTATTTATAGGTAATTTTGCTCCAGATTTTACAGCAAAAACAGTTATGCCAGATAACTCAATAGATAGTAATTTTAATCTAAAAAATTATTTAAAAGGACATAAAGGTATTTTATTTTTTTATCCTCTCGATTTTACTTTTGTTTGCCCTTCAGAAATTCTTGCTTTCAATAATAGACTTGGTGATTTTCATTCCAGAAACACAAAAGTAATCGCTGTAAGCGTTGATTCCCATTTTTCTCATCACGCTTGGAAATCAATGCCAATTAACAAAGGTGGAATAGGAGATGTACAATTTCCATTAGTGTCTGATCTAAGCAAAGAAATTTCAAAAAATTATAATGTTCTCAGCGATGAGAGTATCTCATTCAGAGGAACATTTTTAATTGATGAAAATTTTAAAATAAGACATTATCTGGTAAATGACTTGCCACTTGGAAGAAATGTTGATGAAACTATTAGAATGATAGATGCATTAGACCATCATGAAGCTTATGGAGAAGTTTGCCCTGCTGGTTGGAAAAAAGGCGACCAAGCTATGCAAGCCTCAAAACAAGGCGTCTCTGATTACTTAACTTCTAATGCTGAAAATCTATAAATATATTTTGTTAAGAGTAAGACTATGTTTGGAAATATTTTTACGAATAACAAACCTCTTTCTTATTCTAACGAAACTATAGACATATTAAGGCTAATTAGAAGCGAGAATATTGGACCTAAAACTTTTTTTAGCTTGATAAAATTTTTTGGCTCTGCCACCAACGCTTTAGAGAATGCACAAGATTTTTCACTCAGAGGTGGCAAATCAAAGCCAATAAAACTTTATTCTAAGGAACATGCATTAAAAGAGCTTGAATCGTTAGAAAAGCATAAATGTTCTTTAATAACATACAAAGATTCAAACTATTCAGAATTATTATCACAAATATCAGATCCACCACCTGTTTTATCATATAAGGGAAATATATCTCTGCTTAATCATAATAAAATTATTGCGATAGTGGGGGCAAGAAACAGTTCAGTTAATGCCAGATCTTTTGCATCTAACTTATCTAAAGATTTAACAAAATCTGGGTATGTTACAACTTCAGGACTCGCAAGGGGGATAGACACATCTGTTCACTCTAGTAGTATTAGCAGCACAATTGCTGTAATAGCTGGGGGCATAGATCACATATACCCACCAGAAAATAAAAATTTATATGCTGAAATAGCAGAAAATGGTTTGCTTTTAGCTGAGCTACCTGTAGGATCCAAACCGCTTAGTCAACATTTTCCTCAACGTAATAGGATCATATCGGGATTAGCGCTTGCAACAATAGTGATTGAAGCTGGTTTGAAATCTGGATCACTTATTACAGCAAATTTTGCCTTAGAACAAAATAGAGAGGTTTTTGCTGCACCTGGTTTTCCTCTTGATCCAAGATGTATTGGCAGTAATAGATTGATAAAAAATGGTGCTTATTTACTTGAAAATGCTGATGATATAATCTTAAATGTATTATCTAATGATAGGTTAAAGGAATCTCTAAAAGAAGGAGACAAATATTTTAATAGCTTAAATCTTAATATGGGAAACAATAATATTCAAATAACTGATAAAGATCGTAAGCTAGTAATAGAATTACTTTCCGCTTCAGACACAACAATTGACCTAATAGCAAAAGAGTCAAAATTAGATTTACCTATCCTCTATACAATATTCCTTGAACTTGAACTTGCAGGTAAAATCATTAGATCTGCTGGTAATAAAATTTCCTTAATATATTAATTTAAATTTGTATGAAACTAGTAATCGTTGAATCTCCTGCGAAAGCAAAAACTATAAACAAATATTTAGGTAGTGAATATAAAGTTATAGCCTCATTTGGTCATATCAGAGACTTACCGTCAAAAAATGGCTCTGTATTACCAGAAGAAGATTTTGCAATGAAATATGAAATCTCCGACAAATCATCTAAATATGTTAATGAAATTATTAGTTCGGCAAAAAATGCTAGTGAGATTTATCTAGCAACCGATCCTGACCGAGAAGGTGAGTCTATTTCTTGGCACATAATGGAAGTATTGAAAACAAAAAAAATAATCAAGGACAATAGTAAATTTAAGCGTATCGCTTTTAATGAAATCACTAAAAAAGCAGTACTTGATGCAGTAGCTAATCCACGAATAGTTGATAGTAACTTAGTTGATGCCCAACAGGCAAGAAGAGCTTTAGATTATTTAGTCGGCTTTACATTATCACCAATTTTGTGGCGCAAATTACCAGGATGCAAATCAGCTGGACGCGTTCAGTCGGTAGCTCTTCGTTTAATTTGTGAAAGAGAAGATGAAATTGAACGTTTTTTATCTAGAGAATTCTGGGATATTAAACTTGATGTGCTTGGTAGCAACAACGATCCTTTTATTGCTAAACTAACATATATAAACAATGAAAAATTAGAAAAATTTTCTATTACTAATCAAGAACAAGCTGAAAAAATAGTAAAAGAAATAAAAAATCGAAAATTTCATGTTTTATCAATTGAGAAGAAAAAGCAAAAAAGAAATCCATCAGCCCCATTTATCACTTCTTCATTACAGCAAGAAGCTTCCAGAAAACTTGGATTTAGCGCAAAAAAAACGATGCAGGTTGCTCAGAAATTATATGAAGGTATAGATCTTGATGGCGAAACTATAGGACTTATCACCTATATGAGAACAGATGGTGTAACACTTGCTAATGATGCCGTAACTAGTATAAGAGAACTTATTGAAAAGCAATATGGCGCCAATTATTTACCAAGCAAAGCAATTATTTATAAATCTAAATCTAAGAATGCTCAAGAAGCTCATGAAGCAATAAGACCAACAGATGTCAAATTGTTACCACAAAAAATAGCCAAAAACTTAGATAACGATCAATTTAAACTTTATGATTTAATCTGGAAAAGAACAGTTGCCTGTCAAATGGAAGCTGTAATAATAGACATGGTAGGAGCCGATCTTATCTCTGATGATAAAAACTTCGTAGCCAGATCTACTGGTTCAACAATTGCATTTGATGGTTTTTATAAAATTTACCAAGAAGGATTAGATGATAGTAAAGAAGAAAATAGCAAACTATTGCCTCCTTTAACGGAAGGAGAAAATATTACTACAAAAAAAATCAGTCCAGAACAACATTTTACAGAACCTCCACCAAGATATTCAGAAGCAACATTAGTAAAAAAGCTGGAAGAACTTGGCATTGGTAGACCATCAACTTATGCAACAATAATCTCTGTTTTGCAAGATAGAAAATATGCAGTTACAGAGAAAAAAAGATTTGTACCAAGTGAGCTTGGTAGATTTTTAACAGCATTTTTAGTTGGGTTTTTTGAAAAATACGTACAATATGATTTCACTGCCGAGCTAGAATCTGACCTTGATAAAATTGCTGATGGGACAATGGCATGGAAATCTTTATTATCTGAATTTTGGAATGGATTTAATGATAATATTAACAAAGTTAGTGATCGCAAAATCGGCGAAGTAATAGAATATGTCGAAAAATCCCTTGATTACCATTTATTTGGGGATAAAAATACTAATGAGGAAATATACAATAAAAACAAAAAATGCTCAACATGTACAGATGGAATGCTAAGTTTAAAACTTGGGAAATTTGGAGCTTTTTTAGCGTGTAATAATTATCCTACTTGTACATATAAAAAACAAATTTCAAAATCTACAGATCAAGGCTCTGATGATGATATAGCAATCACAAATCCAGCAGATCTCAATAAAGAACTCGGTCTTGATAAAAATGGTACTATGGTCACACTAAAAAAAGGTCCTTATGGCTGGTATGTACAGCTTGGAGAAGCAACTTTATCAAAAGACAAGAAAAAAGCAGCCAAACCAAAAAGATCTACTATTCCGCCAACTATAACACCAGATACTATGACACTAGACATAGCTTTAAAATTGTTAAACTTGCCTATTCTAGTTGGTTCTAATTTAAAATCTGGGGAAGAAGTTTTTATGGGTATAGGTCGTTTTGGTCCATATTTAAAACATCAAAACAGTTTTACTTCTATTCCTAAAAATATCGATCCATTTAGCATTGATATTGAGCAAGCTACTTTACTAATTGATCAAAAAATTCAAAAAACTATAGCTAAGTCTGAAAATCCAAAAACATTACCAAAGAAAAAAGCCCCACCTAAAAAAGTTAAAAAATGATTTATACTTGAACTATTTTAATATCTCTAAAGCTCTGGATAAATTATTTATATTAGTTTTCAGATCAGAGGGATTGTACTGTACAAAATCGCTTCCCCAGACAGTTTTAGGAAATAAAATATCAGTTTTAAATCTTGCTATAATATGCATATGAAATTGCAAAACAATATTACCAATTGTTGCAATATTCAGTTTATCTGGTTTAAATAAATCTTGCATTATTTTAGCTACATTTTTTACTTCCGTATTAAATAAATCATAATCTATTTTACCAAAATCTGTAATTTCTATTATATCATTTTTCATAGGAATCAAAATAATCCATGGATAATTAAAATTATCCATTAATCGGACCTGACACAAGCTCAGTTCTGTTACATAATGACTATCCCTACTAAGAACTTCATCGATCTTAAAATTCATAATATTTTTTATCTTTTAATTAAAAAATCTTTTTTTACAATTTCAACAACTTTGTCTATTTCACGCAATGGTTCATAGTGATATTTATCTAGAAAATTTATGTTATGATCTAATATTCTTACAATACCAAGATCTACAAGTTGTTGAATAAAAAATCTATGTTTTTTTAGTTGAAAATTTTCTGGATAAAATACATAAATTGACTTACCTGTACTTGCAGCTTCACTACACATTGAAATTGAATCAGCTGTAGTAATTATATATTCTGCTTCCCCTATAATAGCAGGATAAGGATTTGGTAAATTTTCTTTTGGATCATAGAATATATTAGAACTTAATAATTTCTTTTTAAATATTGATTTTACTTTTTCAGGCGTTCTTCTACTAAAAGTTACAAAAAGCGGTATAGAGTGATTATCTGATATGAAGCAAATTATATCGGATAATAATTCTGCATCTTCAAGTCTAAATTTATATTTCTTAGTTGATCCCCCAATAATTACAGCAATAAATTTTTTCAATTCTGGATAGTTATTTTTCAGCAAATCTTTTGATTCAATAATAGATTTTTGCACATCATTTAAGGCACCAATTATTCTCACTATATTAGGTAAAATATATCTATAATTATCATGTTGCGGTAATATTATTAAGTCAAATCCTTTTGGATTTAAACTTGGACGCATAATTTGAATAAGCTTAGTTTTATTTTTGTATATTTTTTTTAAGTAAACAGCCAAAGAAGCCGTTCTTCTACCAGAAGATATAATAATATCTGGCGCATCTTCATTTTTTAAGCTATCAAGTAATGATTTTTTGACATGTATTGGCCATAATCCGAGTAAAAAATTTGGCAACATTACTAAAATGTTATAACGAACCTTTTTCACCTGATATTCAAATCCAATTTTAGAAGCCAAAGCTAAAGCTTGATTAGCATTGCCTGTACGATTATCAATTAACACCCAAATTCGTGGACTCGATATATTATTTAAATCTGCGGTCATATTAATTTGCATTAATTCATGTTAATATTTTATTTAAACCAAAAAAACAAAATATTAGCTAATATTTTGTTATACTAAAACTTTTTATATCAACTTCTACAGCAATAAGCTGTGGTATTTATACTACATAAGATTTCTCAAAGATTAATTAAGGCAATTTCTTATAATGTAAGGGTTTATTATAACAAATAAATTGCTATAATTCATTATTATTATTATCTTGTACTGAAAATACGAAATATTAAAACGATTAAGGAATCAGTATTTGAAATAATAAGTTTTTAAGTTAATTTATGGAGATTTTAGTTATGATAAAAAAAATTGCATTAACCTTCTGCACAATGCTTTTACTTGCTGGTTGTAGTTCTTCTGCTGGAAAGCATGAAAGCGCTAATAATTCCGAAATCATGGAATTTGAAAAGAAAATTGGGGATAGAATATTCTTCGCTTATGATAGCTCTTCACTCTCTCATGAAGCAAGAGAAGTTTTAACCCACCAATCTACATGGTTAAAAGCACACTCAAATTTTAGCATGACTGTTGAAGGTCATTGCGATGAAAGAGGAACAAGGGAATACAACATTGCTTTAGGAGAAAGAAGAGCTAACGCTGTTAAAAACTTCTTAGTAAAACATGGTGTTGATTCAAATCGTATCGAAACAATTTCCTATGGTAAAGAAAGACCAGCTGTTATTGGTGATAACGAAGCATCATGGAGTAAAAATCGTAGAGGTGTAACTGCTCTTAAATAATAATTAAATAAATCTATCGATTTATATAATTGAAGGCTGGCTATGATTTTTATTAGCTAGCCTTTTTCATACTCTATCAAACAAGCATATGAATCTTTAAAACTCAAAATACCTGATTTATATATTTCGTACAAATAAAATGAATACTCCTTTTTCCTTTCTCTGGTCAGTAATCAAACCATATAAATACTCATATGCGATCATGATGATTGCCCCCTGTGCAAATGGTATTTATCCAATTATGTATAATTATGCTGTAAAGCTTTTAATTGATTTATTTACACAGAATCAACATATTACCTTCACGCAAAGTTGCCAACCGATAGCATTATTTGTTGGTGCACAAATTATGCTTGACGGCGCATGGCGTGCACATAATTTTGCTCAATTAAAATGTATGCCGTATATTTTACAAAACATGTTGGAGAAAGTTTGCAAACATTGTTTTAATCTATCATATAGTTTTTTTCAAAATAGTCTTTCTGGCTCTATCGTTGGGAAAATAAAGGGAGTTGGTGATAATTATTTTAAGATCCATCAAGCGCTTGAGTATCAACTTAGTGTCCCAATATTGGTTATGTTATTTTCCGGCATTTCTTTAGCTTTTACTAATTTAAAAATATTTCTTTTTATTGTAGTATTTACCGCTATTTACTCACCTATAGCATTGATATTTTTTACAAAACTTGCCAAAATAGAGCAAGCAAAACAGGATTCTTGGTATCATTTATTTGGAACGGTAGCAGATCGTATTGGCAACATCTTCACAATTTTTTCTTTTGCTACCAAAAAGCGTGAATTACAAAAAATACAAAATTATTATTATGATACACATAATCCATTAGTTATCAGCTATTATAAATATGATTTAATTATATCGCTAATATTAGCTCTATTTTATTGGGTATTTTTAATATCGCTATTTTGTTATGTTATTTACATGCGAAATAAAGGCGAGATTTCAATTGGTGACATTGCTTTTGTTATGTCCATGACATTTTTATTTACGGAAAACTCTTGGAGTACCACAATGGAGATCAAAGATTTCCTGCAAGATGTTGCTGCGTTTCGTTCTGCTTTTGCAATTATGCAAACTCCTCAAGATACGATCGATAAAACTAATGCAACTGAACTAAAGATTTCAAAAGGTGATATTATATTCCAAAACCTATCTTTCAATTATGCAGACAATCGTAAAATATTTAAAAATCTAAATCTTTATATTAAAGCGGGTCAAAAAATTGGAATAATCGGGCATTCTGGATCTGGAAAGTCAACATTAATATCTTTGTTACTCAAAAATTTTAAAGCAACAAATGGTGATATTATCATTGATAACCAAAGTATTTATGATGTTTCTTCTGATAGTTTACGCTCTCAAATATCACTAATTCCACAAGATATCTTGCTTTTTCATCGCTCTATTGCTGAGAATATTGGATATGCCGTTGAGCATGCAACGCAAACTGAAATAGAAAATGCAAGCATTGCTGCGAACATTCATAAATTTATTGAAACTTTGCCAGAAAAATACGACACTCTAGTTGGTGAAAGAGGCGTTAAACTAAGTGGAGGACAGCGCCAACGTATAGCAATTGCAAGGGCTATTCTTAAAAACGCCCCTATTTTAATTTTAGATGAAGCAACTTCTGCACTTGACAGTAAAACTGAACAAGAAATTCAGAAATCCATCAATAAGATGATTGAAACAAGCAATGTAACTGTAATTGCTATAGCGCATCGTCTTTCAACTATAAAACATTTAGACAGAATTATTGTCATGGAAAACGGTTCAATTATTGAAGATGGAAGCTTTGCAGAACTAATTTCAATTCCTAATAGTAAGTTTAAGGATCTTTGGGATCATCAAGTAAATGGTATGGTAGTTTAGTGATTTAATAGATTTAGGTAATTATCACTTTAGATTAATATAAATTCTTATTTTTAAATAGCTTTTGCCAAAGATAAATAATCTTGAGGTGATAGATTTTCAGCACGCAAAGTATTCTTAATAGAAAGTTTTATTAATATATTACCAATCTCTGGAGACAATGATTTCAAAGACGATTTAATCATCTTCCTACGTCCAGAAAAAGCAACATTTGTAATTTTTTCAATTTTCGATAATAAATTTTGATTAGGAACATCTTCTTTAGGTTTTAATCTAACTACACTAGACCAGATTTTTGGCTCTGGATAGAAAGCTTTTGGGCTAACGTCAAAACATTTTTTTACATCACAGACAATTTGACAAATAACAGATAACCTACCGTAAGCACTAGTTCCTGGTTTAGCAACGATTCGATCTACCACCTCTTTTTGCAACATCAAAGTCATGCTATTTACCATTTCGAATTGATGTAACCATGAAATTAACAATACACTTCCAATATTATAAGGTAAGTTAGAAATTATATTTATCTTTGTATTACTAATAAGATCATTCAGCTTTATCTTTAGAGCATCGGCATATTTTATCGTAAGAGCTGGATAAATATTTTTGATTTCAACAAGCAAAGGCATGCATCTCTCATCCATTTCAATAACTATTAATTCCTTAGGATGAAAATTTAAAATCGATCTAGTAAGACCAGCAGGACCGGGACCTACTTCTAAAATTAGATCATCATTTTCTATGCCACTTGCTTTAACAATCTTATCACATAAATTTTCATCAAAAATAAAATTTTGACCTAATTTTTTTAAAGGAATGATTCCATGTTTAGCAGCTAATTTAGCAATTGATGGTAGATTGTCTTTATACATTAAAGGAGCTTCCACAACCACATTTACCCTTTTCATTAGGGTTAGAAAAAGTAAAACCAGATTTAAATTGCTCGCTAACATAATCCATTTGAGTACCAAGAAGATACATAAGGGCTTTTGGGTCAATTAAGATTGTTATATCTTGATCCTGAACCACTTCATCATATTTTCCTTTTTCGTCAGCATATTCTACGAAATATTTCAATCCAGAACAACCACCAGATTTAACTCCAATTCTTATGCCAACAGATGGCTTTCCTCTTTTTTTAAGTAGATTTTTTATCTGAGAAACAGCGCTATCAGTTAAAACCATGATTTGTTTCTTTTGAGGTAAATTACTTTGCGAAGCAGCTTTCATGAGTTTTAATTTTGCTTTTGTTTATAATCATTAATTGCAGCTTTAATAGCATCTTCCGCAAGTAAAGAACAGTGTAATTTTACTGGTGGTAGAGATAAATGCTTAGCAATTTCTGTATTTTTTATCTCCATTGCTTCATCAATATTTTTACCCTTAACCCATTCACTCACAAGAGAGCTTGATGCAATAGCTGAGCCACAACCGAATGCTTTGAATTTTGCATCAGTAATTACACCTTCTTGATTAACTTTGATTTGCAATTTTAATACATCACCACAAGCTGGCGCTCCTACCAAACCAGTACCAACAGTAATATCTTGCTTGTCAAGAACTCCTACATTTCTTGGATTTTCATAATGATCGATTACTTCTTTACTATATGCCATAATTTTCCCTTTCTAGTTTTAATTTAATGAGCCGCCCATTGGATTTCTTTTATATCAACACCTTCTTGCACCATTTCCCATAAAGGACTAAGTTCTCGGAGTTTGTTTATTTTTGATAACAACAATTCTATTGCATAATCAACTTCTTCTTCTGTCGTAAAACGACCAATTCCAAAACGAATGGAAGTATGAGCAAGAGCTTCATCTAAACCTATCGCTCGCAAAACATAAGAAGGTTCAAGTGAAGTTGAAGTGCAAGCCGAACCAGAAGAAACTGCTAGATCTTTTATAGCAAGAATCATTGACTCCCCTTCAATATAGGCAAAACTTAAATTTAAATTACCTGGATATCTCTTGTGCTTGTCGCCATTTAAATAGATATCTTTTGCCTCAGAAGTAATTTTATTTAAGAATTTATCAAAAAGTTTTTTAACATGTTGATAATCTTTTTCTATTTCCTGATTAGCAATTAATGCAGCTTTGCCAAGACCAACCGTTAGAAATGGTGCCAAAGTCCCAGAACGAAGACCTCTTTCTTGACCTCCGCCATTAAATAAAGGAGCAAGACGAACTCTTGGTTTTTTTCGCAAATATAAAGCCCCAATGCCTTTTGGACCATAAATTTTATGTCCAGAAATACTTGCCAGATCAATGTTTAAATCATTTACATTAATAGGGATTTTACCAAAAGCTTGTGCTATATCAGAATGAAAAAACACTTTATGTTTTCGACAAATTTTTCCTATTTCTTGTAAAGGTTGTATTACTCCAATTTCGTTATTTACAGCCATTATAGAAACTAATATTGTTTGATCAGTAATTGCGTTTTCAAAAACCGAAAGATCAACAATCCCATTTGCCATAACTGGTAGATAAGTAACTGAAAAACCTTCTTGCTCAAGATGCCTTAAACTATCTAAAATACATTTATGCTCAGTAATAAGAGTTATAATATGTTTCTTTTTTTCGCCATAAAATTTAGCAATTCCTTTTACAGCTAAATTATTCGCTTCAGTCGCACCAGAGGTAAAAATTATTTCCTTTGGTTCTGCACCAATTAAATCTGCAACTTCTTTTCTAGCAATCTCACAAGCCTCTTCTGCATCCCACCCATAAGCATGACTTCTAGAATGAGGATTACCAAAATTTGTAGTTAAATAAGGTATCATTGCTTCAAAAACTCTTGGATCAATTTGAGTAGTTGCTTGATTATCGAGATAAATTGGAAATCTACAATTTTTATTAAGAAGCTTTTGTTTTAATTCTTCTATATTTCTTATATCCATAATATTTAACTATTTAGTTCCCTGTATATTTCTAAAAATTTAACTACATCTTTTTTTGTCGTCATATTACCAAGCGATACTCTAATAGCACAATTTTTTTCCTCTTCACTAAAACCCATTGCAGCTAAAGTTTTCGACGAACCTACTTTTCCTGAAGAACAAGCAGCTCCAGAACTTATTGCTATATCTTTTAGGTCAAAAGCAATAATTTGTGTTTCTGCCTTTTTATTGATATTAATAATTAAACTAGTATTCGGCAGACGAGGAGAATTAAAATTTACTATTTTTATATTAGGAAAATCTTTAACTATTTCTTTTTCTAAATAATCTCTTAATTCTTTTAAATGTTCATATCTTGATATTTGTTCTTTTGCCACAATTTCTGCTGCCACTCCAAAACCAGCAATAGCAGCTATATTTTCCGTGCCAGAACGAAGATTTTTTTCTTGCCCACCTCCGATAATATGAGGAATTAAATGAATTTTTGCTTTGCTAATTAAAGCACCAGAGCCTATTGGACCACCTATTTTATGAGCAGAGATTGTTGCGAAATCAATGTCTACATCTAATAAATCGAGTGATATTTTGCCAATCGCTTGGACAGAATCACTATGAATAAAAGCCCCGAATTCACGAGCTATTTTTGCGATAGCTTTTATATCTTGAATAACTCCTGTTTCATTATTAGCAAATATCACTGAAACCAATTTTCTGTTAGCTTCACTTTTAGAAAGCTTATCTTTTAGATCTTCTTGATCCAAAATGCCATTTTCACCGACTTTAATTACCTGAATATTATTTTCAAATTCAGAGTGTTTTAAAATAGAAGCATGCTCAATAGCCGAGATAAACACATCATCATCTTTAAAATTAGACAATATTAGATTATTTGCCTCTGTGCCAGAGGAGGTAAAAGTAATATTATAATCACGAAAATTATTTGCTATACCCAAAAGCACAGCTATTTGTTTTCTTGCTTTTTCAATTATTCTTTTTCCTTCTCTGCCAAAACCATGTATAGCAGAAGCATTCAAGGGCTTACTAAGCACAGCTATCATTGCATGCTTAGCTTCTTCTAAAAGATTTGTTGTAGAATTATGATCAAGGTAAATCATAGTTTGATCACCCTTTTATTATATGGAAATCTATTTTCCCAGATATAACATCAGCAACTGAAATAGATGAAAAATAATTACGAATCTGGTTGCCAAGACCTTTCCATAAATCATGGGTCATACATTTAGCACCATTTTTTCTACATGTTTTATCAACAGAACATCTAGTCATTTTCGTGTTTTCTTCAACAGCATCTATTATTTCAATAATATTAAGCAATTCAGAGGCGGAATTAAGACAATATCCCCCGCCGGGTCCTTTAACTGATTTAACTATATTAGCATTTTTTAATTTCAGAAAAATCTGTTCTAAATAGTTTAAAGGTATAGTTTGTTTTTCAGAAATATCAGAGAGCCTCATTGGCTTTTTCGAATCACTAGCTGCAACTTCTAAAATCGCCATAACTGCATATCTGCTTTTAGTTGTGAGCATCATATTAATTAACCCTTTAAAACCTCAAAATAACAACCTTGAGAGTAACTTACACAACTAAAATAGTCAAGTATTTATCTATATTTCAAATCATTGCTTCTTGTTGTTACAAGATTTCAGATTCAGCTATCAAATTTTCTAAAGCTTTTTGACAAACACCATAATCTTTCCATGAACATCCATCACAAGCATAATCAAATTTCTTAACCGTCATGTGTTTTTTTATTCTAATCTTTGAGCTTTTCCAGCTTAATATCTCACCATCTTGGAGTTGCAGAATTTCTCTATGTCTATTATCTAATTTAGTAATTTTATCTTGGGTTTTGCATAATATTTCATTTAATTTATTGGGGCAAGAGGAGCATATAGCATCCATATTACCCACTACCTCAATCATTGCAGTTTCATCTAAATTTAGTTTTTCTACTATTTTTTTATAATTTTTTACAAAACCAAGAGAATAGCCATGACCTTGAAAACCAAGAGAATAGCCATGACCTTGAAAACCAAGAGTACACATAAAATGATGAGGTCGAAATTTTATTATTCCTTCCATTTGATGTTTCTTTTTAATAACTGAACGGAAGAAGCGGTAAATATAGCTTTGACTATTCCAGGAATAATAAATGGTAACAAACCAAATTTTATAGCTTTTTCCAAGCCAACAAATAATGCAAGCTGTGTTATGCCAAATACAAATATACAAGAAGAGCCAATCACACTATATGTCAATAATTTTAGCATCGTATCTTCACCGAATTTTTCTCTCATAGTTACAACTAAATAAACACAGAAAAGCATTCCAAAAATATATCCACCACTAGTACCAAGCAATATAGTTAATCCAGATGAGAAACCTGAAAACATCGGAAAGCCGATTGCTCCGAGTAATACATATCCAATCATTGACTGAACCGCTTCTTTTTTATCATAACAAAGAGCAATTATTAAAGCCCCAACTGTTTGAAGCGTTATAGGTACTGGCTCCAAAGGAATTTGCACTTGAGCACAGAGAAATATTAACAATATACCAAAAACAACTTTTGCAATTCTAGAATCTAGAATTGCTTTTTTTATAACATTATTTAAATTCATAAAGACCCCTAATAATTTAAAGCATACGAGTAAGTATATTATCTTTTCGTATAAAATGATGATACAATCCAGCAATTATATGCAAACTTATTAATCCTGCAAACACAACAGCAGTAATCCCATGTATATTATTAAAGAAATGGGCTAAAGGAATATTTTTTTCTGCTAAAGCTGGAATAGTAAATAAACTAAATACATTTATTTCCTTACCTTTTAATATACACATCAATGCACCGCTAATTGGCATAAGAAACATAAAGACATAAAGTAGATAATGGGTTACCCTAGAAGCTACTTTCTGCCATAAAGGCAAGTCTGTTGGCAAGTCCAATCTAGCATTACTTAGGCGCCATAAGAATCTTAAACTTACTAATGAAAGAACAACAATCCCTGTCGCCTTATGCATGGAGTATAATTCCCATTTATCAGGTGAATTTTCCATTGAAGTCATAGTAAATCCTACTATTAACATGCTAATAATCAACAAACTTATAGACCAGTGAAATATCTTAGTAATTAACCCATAAGATGATGAAGTGTTTCTTAACATATATCTTTATTTTTAATTTTGATTTATTAAAACTTATTTTGCCAATAAAAGCAATAGGCTTCAATCTACCACATAGTTTTTTAATGTATAAGCTACATTTTCATTTGGTCAACGACTAAAAATATCAATAATTGAAATTAGTTTGACAATAATGGTTTTGAAGCATAGAATTTAAACATAAATTTTTAAATATTAATCATGAGATGTTCGTCTTATTGCACTGCTGAAGAATATACGCTAACTCCGGAAACAATTTCTATATTAGCAAAAACAGTCTCTAATCCAGAATTTATTGACAAAGTCCTGCATTATCAAATAAACAATGACAAATCTGATAATCCAATAGACGTGTTCCTATTTACTTTTGGATGTGTAATTATTTGGGGAGCAACTGAAACCCAAGAAGAAGAAATTTTACAGAATCTTACTTTTATAGAAAAAAGAAAACTAAAAGAAGCTCACTCCGAGTTTATTGATTTTGACTATAATAGCACAGAAGACAGAACTTACATCAATGAAGAAAAAAATATAATAATCCTTGGGGACAAATCTACATTAGTAAAATTATCAGTATCGCATGCACTTGCGCAATCTGTAAAACTAAATGAACTTGAAGAGTCAGTGATTAAATTATTGAAGCATACAAAACCTATACAGAAAGAATTGGCGCAAACAGGTCGTGTTTCCTTGTCTAGATCACAACTATCAAAGCAATTAGGGAAATTATTCAATGCCAGATTTTCAATAAATCTACATAGCGATATTTTAGATATTCCAGAATTTTTCTGGCGCAGACCAAGTTTTGAGCCTATCTACAATATGACTGTTGAATTTCAAGATATTATTTTAAGACAAGGTATATTAAATAACTATCTAAATCTAATTCACGAGCTTTACACCGTTCTATCAAGCGATCTTAATCACAGACATTCAAATAGACTAGAAGTGATAATTGTTCTTTTAATTACTATTGAAGTTCTGCTTGCCATTACAAATCACCATAATATTATTGATAGTTTACTTGGGCTATTCTAAGGATTAAATTTTGATTTGTACAAGTTATCGTTTGTTTTTAAGTTTGTTTAATTCATCTTGAGAAAAACCGGTAACTGATTGAATCAAAGAATCATCTATCTTTTGTGTTAACATAGACATTGCTACTTTCTCAATGCCCTTTTCAATGCCTCTAGTTTCTCCGATAGCAATCCCTTCTTCTCTTGCTTCTTCTCTCGTTTTTTTGAGTGTATTAGTTTCTATTCTAAGCCATTTTAGGTGATCTTCATAAAATTCTCGTTCTTCTGGATTAAAATTCATCACTTGCAATACTTCAAGAGCTTTTTTGATGCTTTTATCATTTA
>Ga0222713_10002953_pt1 | contig 17812 bp, 12 predicted proteins | sample C33_649DmetaG_FD_165061 | JGI IMG/M metagenome (GOLD analysis project Ga0222713, IMG submission 165061) | Estuarine water microbial communities from San Francisco Bay, California, United States - C33_649D | ecosystem: Environmental > Aquatic > Marine > Unclassified | place: USA: California...
AACCCATGGTTTGGCATGAAAATGCTCAGCTCTCTGGCGATACTCTGACCCTATATTTTAAGGATACTATTTTGGACTGGATCCACATCAGAAATAACTCAATTACTATAATGGAAGTAGACTCTGGCTTGTATTATAATCAGATTGGCGGAAAGGAGCTTTTCGCATATTTCAATAATGATAATAACCTTTACAGAGCGGATGTTTCAGGAAATGCCTCAACCATCTTCTTCCCTTTAAAAGAGAAAAATGAAGATTCTGCTTTGATTGTGCAGCGAATCGGTATGAACCGACTGTACTCAAGTGATCTCAAATTCTACTTAGATAGTGGAGAAATTTCGGGAATCACTTATTTTGATCATCCCGACGGTGTTTTCTACCCCATGGATCAGATCAATGAAAAAGAATGGCTTTTGAAAGGTTTCAACTGGTCTCCTGGACTGCGTCCAAGAGAAATCCTAATTGAAAAGTATCGATAGTCAATTAATTAGCTCCTCGTCTGTATCCCAACGAGAAACACTTTTCACCCCTTCGACCTGTTCAAATTTTCGCATTAGCTGCTCAAGATGCTCAGTATCATATACGAGTACTTTGATCTTCCCTTCAAATATTCCATCATCTGTTTCAAAGGAAATAGATCTCATGTTGACATTATGCTGATTGGAGATTATCTCGGTAAGCTTATTTACTAGTCCTAGGGTATCTATACCTGAGATGCGAATCGCCGCAATGCGCTCAATCAACTCCTGAGACTTCCATCTTGATTTGATACAGCGATAGGCCATTTTAGACATCAGATGCTCAGCATTTGGGCAATTATATCGATGGATTTTAATCCCCTCATTGATCGTAATGAAACCGAACACTTTATCTCCAGGTAGTGGATTGCAACACTTAGCCAGCTGGTATTGAATATTCTTAAAGTCTTCTCCGATGATTATCGTGTCGGCCTTGCTTCCCAACTTGGTGTAAATCTGCTTTTCATGTTTCTCCTTCGGAACATTTGATTTCTTTGGAAGTTGGAACATACCATGCTCGGTATCAATATCTCTCAATTTCGATAACTCTACTTTTCCTTTTGCAATGCGTATATAAAGATCGGTAGCTGAGCTAAGACCATAGTGTTTTTCAAGGAAGGAAATATTTTCAGATACAAATCGAATATTGTATTGCTTGAATTTACGCTCCAAAATTTCCTTACCATCCAGTGCAATGAGCTTTTTCTCTTCGTTCAATGAAGACTTGATCTTCTGTTTTGCGCGTGCTGTAACCACAAAACGAAGCCATTCCTCATTCGGTTTTTGTTTAGCTGAGGTAATAATCTCTAACTGGTCTCCATTTTGCAACTGATAACTTAAAGGCACCAGTCGATTATTCACCTTTGCTCCGATGCACTTGTCTCCTATGTCCGTGTGAATATCGTAAGCAAAATCAAGTATCGTGGAACCAGTCGGTAGAACTCTAAGTTCCCCTCTTGGTGTAAAAACATATATCTCGTCATTGAACAAGTTCAGTTTGAACTCATTCACAAAATCCATGGCATTTAGATCGGGATTTTCAAGCAATTCTCTTACTTCAGCTATCCATCTGTCAAATTTACTCTCCTCAGAGTTAGACTCTTTGTATTTGTAATGCGCGGCAAGTCCTTTTTCAGCGATCTCGTCCATCCTTTTGGAACGGATCTGAACTTCAACCCACTTTCCTTGAGGAGACATTACCGTCGTATGCAAAGATTCATAGCCGTTTGCTCTAGGCGTAGATATCCAGTCACGCAATCTGTCTGGGCTTGGCTGATAAAAATCAGTGACAATACTATAGATCCTCCAACAATCCGGTTTTTCTAGTTCTACAGGAGTATCAACAATTATTCGAATTGCAAAAACATCAAAAACTTCTTCAAAAGGAACATCTTTGGAAGACATTTTCCGTTGGATCGAAGAAATCGACTTCGTGCGTGCTTTTATATCAAATACATAGCCTTCTTGAATTAAAGACTCTTTAACGGGGTGAATAAATCGTCGTATGAATCGATTTCTGGCATCCTTGGTAGACTTCAATTTCTCTTCAATGCCATTATAGGTCTCAGGCTCACTGTACATCAATGCCAGATCTTCCAATTCACTTTTAATGGAGTATAATCCAAGACGATGAGCAAGCGGCGCGTAAAGGAATTTGGTCTCTGATGCAATCTTTAATTGTTTGTCTGGCCTCATTGAACCGAGAGTCCTCATGTTGTGAAGTCGATCCGCGAGTTTCACCAAAACTACTCTAAGGTCATCAGAGATCGTCAAGATCATTTTTCTGAAATTCTCAGCCTGAATTGAAGCATTCTCATCAAATACTTCAGGGATTTTTGTCAACCCGTCAATGATGATCCGTACTTTTTTTCCGAAAAGATCTTCAACATCTTGAAGAGTGATGTAAGTATCTTCGACTGTGTCATGCAAAAGAGCGCATGCGATTGCAGTAGCGCCCAATCCCATCTCTTCAGAACAAATTCTTGCTACGGCAATCGGATGATAAATATAGGGCTCGCCAGACTTTCGTCGCATATCCTTGTGGGCTTCAACTGCAACGTCGAACGCCTTACGGATCATTTTCGTATCTTCCCTGTTTCGGTTTTTGACAGATCGAAGTAAACCACGAAACGCATTAAGGATCTCCCTGCGTTCCTTTTCCAGATCAATATCCGGAAATCTTGGATCTACTGCCTGACTCATATTTATTTCTTTGACGGTAGTACCTTAGTAGATACCTCACCAAAACCAATTCGAATTCCATTCTTTTCGCAAAATCCTCTCATGGTTACCGTATCATTGTCTATAATGAATTTACGATCTGAACCGTCATTCATTGGAAGTGGTTTGGTTCCTTTCCATGCTAGCTCAAGCATTGAGCCATAAGAGTCTTCAGTCGGACCTGAAATAGTACCAGAACCCATTAGATCTCCACAACGAACGTTGCACCCGTTAACTGTATGATGCGCTAATTGCTGAGCCATATTCCAATACATGTATTTGAAATTTGATCTACTAACTATCGTCTCTTCAGAATTATCGGGTTTGATCGCTACTTCAAGATGAATGTCATATGATTTCTCTCCAGTGAATTTTAGGTATTCAAGAACTTCAGGCTCTTGTTTCGGTGTTTCTGTTTTAAAAGGCTGTAATGCATCCAAAGTAACGATCCAGGATGAAATACTAGAAGCAAAGTTCTTCGCCAGGAAAGGTCCTAGAGGAACATATTCCCATTTCTGAATATCTCTTGCCGACCAGTCATTGAACAAGCACATTCCAAAAATATAATCTTCAGCCTCTTCAGTCGAAACCGAATCACCAAGAGGCTTTCCGTCAAACGTGAAAAAGCCCATTTCCAACTCGAAATCCAATTGTCTGGAAGGTCCATAGATTGGATCCTCATTATCAACTGGTTTGATCTGACCTTTTGGTCGATGAATCGCTTCACCTGAAATGATGATCGAGCTTGAACGCCCGTGATATCCAACAGGAATCCATAGCCAATTCGGAAGAAGCGCATTAGCAGGGTCTCTGAACATAACTCCAACATTTGTGGCGTGCTCTTTACTGGAGTAGAAGTCGGTGTAATCACCAATTTGAATTGGCATACACATTTCGACCTGATCAATTGGAATTAATACTTGTACTACATGGTGCTCATTCTTCTTCAGATCATCATGCCTCACATCTAGTAATTTGGAAATCCTGTTGCGCAACTCTCTTGTAGCTTTTTTTCCCTTTTTCATCATTGGATTCAAATACTGAGAATCAAAGTCAGAAAGTTCGAATGCCAGGTTCTCAAGATATCCAAGAACAAAAAGAGTTTTCAGATCCAATACAAAATCACCAATCCTAACACCTACTCTTGGAGTTAATCCATTTGTTTTGAAAATTCCGAATGGAAGGTTTTGTATCGGGAAATCTGACCCTTGTTTTACCTCAACCCATGATCTTAGTTCAGGATTATTGGCTGCAATATTCATTTTTCGTTTTTTTTCGAATAAGACCTAAATTAAACATTAAAACGGAAATGCATGACGTCTCCATCCTCGACAACGTACTCTTTCCCCTCTACTTTAAATTTCCCTGCTTCTTTGACAGCAGCTTCAGAACCAAGTGTTGTGAAATCATTGTATTTCATGACTTCAGCACGAATAAATCCTTTTTCAAAATCCGTATGGATAACTCCAGCAGCTTGCGGTGCTGTCATCCCTTTTCTGATAGTCCAGGCACGCACTTCTTTAACTCCTGCAGTGAAATATGTTTGAAGATTCAAAAGGGCATATGCAGATCTGATCAAACGGTTCACTCCTGGCTCATCCAGTCCTAATTCTTCAAGGAACATTTGTCGCTCCTCATACGTATCCAATTCAGTGATATCAGCTTCGATCTTTGCTCCGATGACCAATACCTCGGCATCTTCATTTTTTACTGCTTCTTTAACAAGATCGACATATTTATTACCAGTTTTCACAGCTGACTCCTCTACGTTACACAAGTAAAGCACAGGTTTTGAAGTAATCAGCTGGAATCTACCAACAATCTCCTTCTCTTTTTCATCGAACGGAATTGAACGCACAGAATTCCCTTTTTCAAGTTCCAGTTTGATCCTTTGAGCAACGTCATTTTCCTTAACGATCTCTTTATCTCCAGATTTAAGTTGTCTGGCAATCGAAGTAATTCTTTTTTCGATCGTCTCAAGATCTTTCAGCTGAAGTTCAATATCAATGATCTCTTTATCCCTAACCGGATCAACACTTCCGTCAACGTGAACGATATTACCGTCATCAAAGCATCTCAAAACATGAATGATCGCATCCGTCTCTCTGATATTCGCAAGAAATTGATTCCCTAAACCTTCACCTTTTGAAGCCCCTTTCACCAATCCGGCAATATCCACGATTTCCATCGTTGTTGGCACCACTTTTTCCGGATTGACGATCTTCTCCAAGACCTCCAGACGGGTATCAGGAACTGAGATGGTTCCTATATTCGGTTCTATCGTGCAAAAGGGAAAATTTGCTGATTGTGCCTTTGCATTTGATAGACAATTGAAAAGAGTTGATTTCCCCACATTTGGTAAACCTACAATTCCACACTTTAATGACATGCTTCGATTATTTTTGGGCAAAGATAACTATTCATTAAGGATTAAAAAGGATTTGAAATGTTCTCATCCAATTCTTCTATCTTCGTAAAAAACACTTTATGTCTGTTTCACTTATTCTACTCCTAGTTTTAGCAGTTTTAATCTTGCTAACATTGGCGATTGGATGGATGTTACCTTCAGACGTGCACGTCGAAAGGTCGATCTCGATTCGTGCTGAACCGGAGACCGTTTTTAAACATTTAGGAGACTTTGAAATGTTTGTGATCTGGAGTCCATGGTCGGGAAAAGACCCTGCAATGAAAACCACTTTTTCAGGAGACCAATTTTCGGTCGGACATCGTTACGAATGGAAAGGAAACAGAAAAGTTGGTGTCGGAAGCATGGAGATCAGCCATATTGAAGCGAATCGAAAGCTGAATATTGATCTTAATTTTGGTCCAAGGGGCAACTCATTGACCTCTTTTGAATTGATAACTGAAGAAACAGGTACAAAAGTCATTTGGTCATTCGATATGTATATGGGTAGTAACCCAACATCAAAATTAATGGGAAGCATGATGGATAATTTCATTGGCAGGGATTTCTCTCTTGGATTAAACAACCTTAAAAACACAATCGAAAAATGAGACATTTATTGTTTACCTTTTTATCGACCTCTTTCTTGTCAATAGGACAACAAACTTCAGATAGTCTTTTTATTCGATCGATATACAATGAGGCATTAAGCCATGGAATGTCTTACGATAACCTTAGAAGTCTTTGCAAAGATGTGGGTGCTCGTCTATCAGGAAGTGCTGAAGCAGAAATGGCTGTAGAATGGTCTTTTCAGAAGATGAAAGAGTATGGTTTTGATAAAGTATACAAGCAAGAGATCATGGTCCCTCACTGGGAAAGAGGAACAACAGAAGCTGCGTGGATCACTCCTGAGAAGGGTAACATGATCAAAATAAATGTGCTGGCTCTGGGTGGATCGATTGGAACAAATGGATTACTGAAGGGTGAGGTTATAGAATTTAGTCATCTGGATGAACTGAAAAAAGCTAAAAGATCTCAGGTAGAAGGGAAAATTGTCTTCCTCAACCAGCCGATGAATGAACAAGAGATCAACACATTCAAAGCTTACGGGGGATGTTACGCCATAAGGGGATTTGGTGCTGTTGAAGCAGCAAAACTTGGAGCAAAAGCAGTTGTCATCCGGTCTCTTGGATTGCCTGTGGATGACCACCCACATACTGGATCGATGCATTACGAAGACAGTGTTCCGAGAATTCCTGCTGCTGCTGTTTCTACAATAGATGCAGAAATGATTTCAGAAATATTAGCAATGAAAAAAGCGAATCTGTCATTAGAAATGGATTGCAGAAACTACGAGGATGCTCCATCCTTCAATGTTATTGCTGAGTTAACCGGAACAGAAGCTTCCAAAGAGATCATCACATTTGGAGGTCATTTGGATTCATGGGACACAGGAGAAGGGGCTCACGATGATGGTGCTGGTGTAATTCACTGTTTGGAAGCACTAAGAATTCTGAAAACGCTGGGATACAAACCAAAGCATACACTGCGTGTGGTCTTTTTCATGAATGAAGAAAATGGAAATATGGGTGGTAAAACTTATGCAAAGTGGTCAAAAGAAAAAGGAGAACTTCAGATCGCTGCATTAGAGAGTGACCGCGGAGGCTTCTCCCCAAGGGGATTTCAATGTGATGGAACTGAAGAACAGATAAAATTCCTTGAAAGTTTTGCACCTCATTTCAAAGACTATGAACTTCACATATTCGAAAAAGGATATGGAGGAGTTGATATTGGTCCGTTAAAATCGGAGTTTGAGGGAATTCCTTTATTTGGTTTTGTGCCTGATAGTCAGCGTTATTTCGATTTTCATCATGCTCCAAGCGATGTGTTCGAAAACGTAAACAAGCGAGAACTCGAACTTGGTGCAGCAGCAATTGCGGCGATGATCTATCTTCTCGATAAAAACTTATAACTGACAAAAGGCTTTTCAGCTTACCTTAACAGGCTGCTATTCACTTAAAGCGTGTTAATAAGTTCATAGCATTATCTACTTTAAAAACAGAATTTTTCCACTACTTTTGCGGCTGTAAAGCTTCTCTGCTAGGAGAATAAAAAAAGAGTATGGCGCAAGATATTTTTGAAAGAATCAAGAAAGACAGAGGTCCAATTGGTATCCATGCGAAAGAGTCGCATGGATATTTTACATTCCCCAAATTGGAAGGTGACATTGGTCCTCACATGATATTCAGAGGAAAGAAGAGACTAAACTGGAGTTTGAACAATTATCTGGGATTAGCCAACCATCCTGAAGTTAGAAAAGCAGATACCGATGGTGCTGCACAATTTGGATTAGCAGCTCCAATGGGTGCACGTATGATGAGTGGTAACTCTAATTATCATGAACAATTAGAGAATGAACTTTCTTCATTTGTAGGAAAAGAAGATACGATCCTGTGTAACTTCGGTTATCAGGCAATGGTGTCAGCCATCGACTGTTTGGTTGACCGAAGAGACGTTATCGTTTATGATGCTGAATCACACGCTTGTATCCTTGATGGAGTTCGCCTACACATGGGAAAAAGATATGTATTCAAACACAATGATGTAGAAGATTGTGAAAAGCAGCTCCAAAGAGCCACAAAATTAGTTGAAGAAACCGGAGGTGGTATTCTTGTGATCACAGAAGGTGTTTTCGGAATGCGTGGAGATCAAGGTAAATTAAAGGAGATCGTTGATCTAAAAAAGAAGTTCAATTTCCGACTATTCGTGGATGATGCTCATGGAATCGGGACTCTTGGTGCTACAGGTGCTGGTACTGGTGAAGAGCAAGGATGTCAGGATGGTGTGGATGTTTACTTTGGAACTTTCGCTAAGTCTTTTGCTCTTGTTGGAGGATTCATTTCCAGTGAGGAGCAAGTTGTAGAATATTTAAGATACAACATGCGTTCTCAAATCTTTGCTAAGGCATTACCTCTTCCTCTAGTATATGGAGCTTTGAAAAGACTTGAGTTGATGAGAACTCAACCTCAATTCAAAGAAAAGCTTTGGACAATAACAAATGCTCTTCAATCAGGTTTGAAAGAAGCAGGTTTTGAGATTGGACCAACTGACTCTTGTGTTACTCCGGTTTATATGAATGGTTCTATTCCTGAATCTACGAACCTGATCTTCGATCTACGCGAGAATTACAATATTTTCTGTTCAATGGTGGTTTATCCTGTTGTTCCCAAAGGAATGATCATTCTTAGATTGATCCCTACAGCGGTACACACAATGGAAGATGTTCAGTACACCATTGAATCTTTCTCTAAGATTGTTGGCAAGCTCAAGGCTGGAGAATACATGTCAGATAAGATTGCATCCGTATAATTACGGTTTTTGAATAAATAGAAAAGCCCCGATTGGGGCTTTTTTTTTATAGAATATTTTTTTGCATCACTTGTGTACCGAATTTCAGCACATGGAACTACAGTCCACCTTCTTCTTTCATGTCAAGTTCTTTTCTGTGCTCATAATCATTCAAAATACATTTTATTCAATATCTCAAAATTACTATACCATACCTTCGAGTAATTGTTGTCAAGGGTGAGTTGGTCTTCTCCTGTAATAAGAGCAAAGTATATTGGGATAACTTTTGATTAATTTATTTATTCCCAAATTGAGATAATGATTCCATTATTAGGAATTTATTACTCACTAACTTTAACATTTCCGCATGATTGATGAGAATTCTATTTGAGTCATCGAGTATTTACTTATGGCATATTTTTTATCGAGTTCAAAGAAATCTTCGCTATGCAAAATAGAAATATCAAAATTACTATTCTAGACGACGATCTGTTTTTCGGAACGCTGATCAGTCGATTTTTAGCGAATCTTGGCTATTCAGATATTACTCATTTCATTAATGAGGATGAATGTTTGGCAGAGGCTCAGGAAGATTTGTATTGCATTTACATTCTAGATCAGGAATTAGATGCTACCTCAGGAATTGAAATCATGAAAGAGATTCAGAAGATCAATAATAAGGCTGTGTTTATTTTCTTGTCAGGACAAGAATATTGTCATATTGCGATTAAAGCCTTGAGAGAAGGTGCAACAGACTACATTGAAAAAAACAATTCAACCCTCAGTGACCTTGATAAGATTCTCAATTTCGTGATTGATTCAGGATATGAAGATTCCAAAGAATATAATAGATTAGCTGTATAAGCGTCTTATTTCTTTTGCCAATTGACAGATTTCTGCAGGCGTATTAAATGAATGAAGATTAATTCGAAGGCATTCGTTCGCTTCGGAAACAGTTGGGGAATAAATCGCTTTGACTGCGAATCCCTTCTTTCTTAAATCTTCTTGCCCCTTTTGAAGTTTTTCTCGATTTCCCAATCTTAATCCCTGAATCTGAGATTCCTTTGATGAAAACATCCAAATGCCGTCCGTTAATGTGTTGAAGATTTCAATATTCTTCTTTAATATTTCCCGTTCTTCAGTGAGGTCAGACTTCAATATCTTTTCTAAGCGTTGCCAATTTGAAACAGGTAGAGCAGTCGTGTAAATGAATGGACGAGAAAAATTAATCAAATATTCTCTAAGGTCATCAGTACCCAAAACTGCTGCACCATGTGCCCCAAATGCCTTTCCAAACGTTATAATTCTGGCAAAGATCTCCTTACAGAATTCAGCTGACAGTCCTACCCCATTTTCACCAAAAATTCCAATTGAATGTGCCTCATCTACAACGAGAAAAACTCTTTCATTATCACATATTTTTGTCAATTCTGATAATGGTGCAAAATCACCATGCATGGAATACAGACTTTCAACGACAATATAAATGCAATCGTACTTTTCAGATGCCCTTCTCAATTTGTCAGTTAGATCATTCAAATCGTTATGCCTGAAACCAATTCCTGAAGCAAAACTCAATCGAATTCCATCACGAATACTGGCATGAATTTGTTCGTCATAAAGGACTAAATCACCCTTTTGAGGAACAGCACTGAAAAACCCAAGATTAGCGTCATATCCTGAATTAAAACAAAGCGCCGCTTCGCTGCGAAAATATCGGGACAAAAAACCCTCAAAAGAAACTATTACATCTGAATTTCCAGAGATCAATCGAGAACCTGTAGATCCGTGGGTCTTCTCTTGATACTCAACGCTGATTTTTTTCTTAGAAAGACCTAAATAATCGTTGGACCAGAAATCAACCAAATCATCCAAACAAATAAGGGAACGTAACGTTCCCTCCTTTTTTCTTTGATTCAATTTATCCTGTAACGATCTTTTCACGAATTCACGATAATTTTTCTTGGCTCAAAACCAGTGTAACGCGCCTCTCTTGAAGCTTCCTCCAATTCTTCTTTACGCTTTGCCTCCATCGCTTTTCTGGCTTCAATCTTTTCGTCAGGATAAGAGATTGGTTGTTCACCTTCTATGAATGGTGCCTTAGGGATCAATCCAAGAATATCAAACATTTCCTTGTCCTCATTAAACTCAGGATTTGGTGTTGTCAACAATTTATCTCCTGCAAAAATAGAACCTGCTCCGGCAAGGAAACACATGGCCTGACCTTCCATATTCATTTTCGTGCGTCCTGCAGATAACCTGATTACAGACTGAGGGAATACAATTCTTGAAGTTGCTACCATTCTGATCATCTCCCATTGCTCAATAGGTTTCTGATCCTCAAGGGGAGTGCCTCCAACAGCAACCAAAGCATTAATTGGAATTGATTCAGGAGGAGTTTCCATGGCCATATAAGACATCAATAATCCAATTCTATCTTCCACGGCTTCTCCCATTCCAATAATACCACCTGAGCATACGGTAAGTCCTGCTTTTCTGGCATTCTCGATCGTTTCCAGTCGCTCATCATACTCTCTTGTAGATATGATATCACTGTAAAAATCCTTTGAAGAATCAAGATTGTGATTGTAGGCGAACAATCCAGCATTTTTTAATCTTTTTGCTTGATCTTCGGACATCATTCCTAAGGTCGCGCAAACTTCCATACCCATATTGTTCACCGCCTGAACCATTTCAATTACTGTATCGAAATCTCTGTTATCTCTAACTTCCCTCCAGGCAGCCCCCATGCATAATCTACTTGATCCGTTAGATTTTGCATTATTGGCTTGCTCTATTACAGAATCAACAGAAAGTATTTTATGAGCTTCAACATCAGTGCTATATCTCGCGGCCTGAGGACAATAGCCGCAATCTTCAGGACAACCACCTGTTTTTATACTTAACAAAGAGGACATTTGGACCTCTCTTGGATTATGAAATTGCCTATGAATAGTGGCAGCCTCAAAAACAAGTTCCAGTAAAGGCTTGTTGTATAGTTCGAGCAGCTGTTCTTTCGTGGAATATGTAGGATTAATCTTCATATTGGTCATTTGAAAGCAAATATACTGAATCAGTAGCACTTGACTGAATAGATATACATTTCATTGAAAACATTTTAGCTCTGAAGGATTTAGAAACTGAAGGTTGAATTCAGCTTAACGATCTCAACATATCCTACCCTAGTAAAATCTATTACTTTGTATCTTTAACTTTGAACCGTAACTGCGAGCAATCAAATAGAGGACAACAAGCAAACAGCATAAGCTTTTACTGCCATTCTCAATCCAAAAGAATCAACTTTTTCGTGCGTTGTCGCCTTTATGGATACTCTATCTTTTGACATCTCCAAAATGTCAGCGATGATGGCCTGCATTCCCGGTATATAAGGATTAAGTTTCGGTAATTCCAGGATTACGGTCGAATCAATATTGATTATTTTGTATCCTCGATCTTTTATCAATGCGTAGGTTTCCTTTAATAAGATCTTCGAGTCGATGCCTTTGTATTTGAGATCCTGATCAGAGAAATGATACCCGATATCTCTCAAATTTAACGCCCCCAGCATTGCATCACAAATAGCATGGAGCAAAACATCTGCATCTGAATGACCAACAGCCCCGAGATCCGATTCAATCTTTAGTCCGCCAATAAAAAGTTCATGAGTCGAAGCAAGTTGATGAACATCAACGCCAAACCCGATCCGAATATCCATAGATTATTTGGTGTTATCTATATCTGTTTTTGGAGTAGATCCTCCTGAAGACTTACCCCCTCCGTCTAGATTTAAACGAAGCGTGAATCTAAGTGTGTTCGCTAATGGACTTTGTCTTCCTGATACTGAAGCCAAATAGGAGATATCAATTCCAAACATATTGTATTTAAAGCCTACTCCAAAATTTAGATATTGTCTGTTTCCTTTGGTTTTAGCCTCATAAAAGAATCCTCCACGAATTGCCAAAACATTGTTGTACCAATATTCAAGACCCGTTGCGATATTGATCTCATTCAGCTCTTCCTTCAGCTTTGATCCCTTCTTGATTTGATATGATCCATCAGTATTCAGGATATAATCGCCATCTTCATCCTTCAGCGCAACCCCAGGAGCGTCATAAAACGACTGAAGCATACCAGAAATCACTCCTACATCATTTGTTCTTCCGCTTATCAAATTGTATGAATTGGTAGAAGGATCAAATTCATAAATTGCTGGTGTCGGTACTAGTAATTTTTGAAGATCAAAAGCGAATAATAACTTGTTATACTTATCAAGATCAGCATTGAATGAATTACCAATTTTAAGGTTCATCGGAAGAAAATCTCTTGATCCCAACTGAGAATATGCGATCTTATTCCCGATGTTATTAATGGTTGCTCCAAAAGTATAAGTACCACTTGTTTTGCCAATTTTGGCATCATCGTTAAAGTAAGAAAATGAAATATCTGATGCTCCTGCGACACCTGCCTTTGTGTTTACACCCTGAACGGTCAATCCTCCCGTAAGATTTGAATAAACAAATTTACCATTGATACCAATCGACAATCGTTCGCTTAGTCGGAAAGCGTACCCTCCAGTTACTTCAAATTCACTTGGTTTATCATCTCTGATAACGTTCCCGCTTGGGTCAGTGAATGTAATCTCACCCAAACTAAAGTAACGAAGCGCCCCAGCAATGGAATGCTTGTCATTCACCCTGTAATAACCTGACAAATATGAAAGATGTATATCGTTAGTAAGTTGCCTTAACCAAGGGGTGTAAGAGAGGCTCAACTCAGACTTTTGTTTTGCAAAATTCAAAAGAGAAGTATTCCAATAGATTGAATTTCCATCAGGACTTAATGCTGTTCCTGCATCTCCCATACCACCGGAACGCGAATCCGGGGTTATCGACATGAACGGAACGGCCGTAGTAATTGTGTTTAATTGAAGGTCATTTTGAGTCACTCCGCTACCTGAAGTAGGCTGAGCGTACGTTGTGAAACTACCAGCTAAAAAAGCAACTAAAATTGTTATTTTGTTAATCATAATACTCAATGACAGAAATGCAAATATACGCTTAAACCTTTGTTTTATTGCATCCTTATTTTAATAAAACTAATTTTTCAAGTTTTTCAGCTTTCTCGCCATCAGTGGTTTTTACTGAAAGACGATATATGTAAACTCCTTTTGCAAGCTGATCGCCGAAATCATCTTTTCCATCCCAAGGAATGCCTTCACTGCGAAAACCTTCCGTATGAACATATTTATTTATCGTTTTTACCAGCTTTCCGGATACTGTCATGATTTGCAATTGAACTTCCATCTGATCACAAGCTTGATTATGTTCAAAATAGAATTCAGTATGTGTCGTAAAGGGATTCGGATAATTCAAAACGTGCTCCAAGAATATCTCATTTTTTGCTTGAACCACAAAATCTATTGACTTTTCAGATGAATTATTATTAACGTCCCAAACTTTTAATGTTAAGGTATGTTCGCCAGCCGACAGAGAAGGCAACTGATATCGAATTGAACCACTTTGATAAGAGTCCACGTCAGAAGTGTAATAATCATTCAACACATAAGGATTTGATGATTCTGCGTCAATTATAGCCGTAATGTCATGACCAATACCGTTCCCAACAGTGTTCACTCCATTTTGATCAAAAATATTCGCCAAAAGTATTGGAGTTTCATCAGATAATCCTCCGTCGACAAAAGACTCATCATTTAGGTACAACTCAATTGTTGGACCTTGATTATCATTTATACCATTTGGATCGATACCGCCAATAAAAAACCGAATGTCAGACCCAGAAGCATCAGTTTGATTATTGTCCCCATAATAAGAAATTTTACCCTGACCATAGGATAGATTGATATCCTTCGGAACAACAAAGCTAAACTCAAAATACCCGTTATTGATACTTGCTTGTCCTTTGTAAACGATATTACGCTGAATCTCAAATGGAATAACCGGAGAATCAGGGTCCTGTCCTAATGTGTTCTGAACTTTGGGCTTATCAAAAACCGAAGGTGCTAGAATTCCATTGAATCCGTTCAACACCATTCCCGACTGATCCTCAACATGTCCTTTAATAGTTACCATACTTAGTGCTCGGACTGTGTCCATTTCAATTGAAGGGTCCAACCCATTAATGCTGTCCGTCACAATTTTCAGTCTAGGCATTGCCAATTTCAGGGCTGGGTCTCCTATAAGCGTAAAGCTTCTTTTATTGTCGGAAGATCCTGAGGCGTTTTTGGTTAGCCTCATGATCTCACCAAAACTCAAAGGTTCGTTATTTGCATCAAGCATGAAAACTGTTTCAAAAAATCTTTTCCCAGTAATTGAATTAACTCCAAAGAATACAGATCTAGTAGTGGTCATCAAAGCAATAGCCCCTCCCGTAGGATTCAATGATGCCCACTCTCCAGCTGAGACACGAGCCGGATCATCATATTTGGTAAATTCACATGTCGCTGATACAAAAACATTTAGATGATCAATATTATTCCAGGATTGAATTTGAGGTACAGTTACAATTCGTTCTTCTGCAAGGCCCACCTCGCCACCATGTCCTACATAATTTACAACCAAAGCCCCTCTTTCAACTCTGTTCGTTATTCCATCATAAACATCCGGATATCTCTGACCTCCAGCCGTAGTTACCTGCATGTAGGCGTCGGTATACAGTTTATCACAATTCATGTCAGGATGATTGGCCTTAACATGCTCAAACTGAGGTTCTGTATCATTAACCAAAAAATATCCTGTTTCCTCATCATCAGCAATTTGGACATATTTTAATCTCCAATCACCAAACGTATTTCCTACGGTCAAGGCATCGTTTGAGCAGGTTGAAGTATTTGGAAATAAACCCGAACCATTTTTCATGTAATGCTCGATCTTGTCAACTTGCTGTTTTGCAGTCAGAACATCAGATATTAGCAAACGACCAACTCCTATGTCCTGCAGATCTGAAGGACTGATAGCATCATCATCTGAAAGCATTCCATAATAATCATCTGTTACCATGGCAGAAATATGATTCTCAGAATTCAGTAGTTGAAACGTTGGAATAAAATAATTGTTATTCGCTACCCTATTTTTTGGATCATAGGTACCATCACCAAACAGCAACAATTGTTTTATTCCATTCGTGGGATCGACCAATGAACGATCGTAGAACATTTTGGCAATCATCTTGATCGCGGTAGGATCTTGCATTCCTGAACTGAATTCATTATACACATGGTCAAGATTCGCAACATTGACCGTTAATCCTTCTGAACGATGAAGCTCTGCTAACCTTTCTGCCTGAGATATAAAATTCCTGTGAGAAACGATCAACAACTCAGCATTATCCAACCCATGTAAATTTTGATAACTTACATCTCCCACCTTTTCAGGAAGGAAATAACTGAATCCGTTGGAGACTGCGAATTCTCTCAATGAATCGATCTCCTGAACGAATGCATAAACACTACCCGATAGTGATCCCTCAATAATTTTTGGGATGTGCCTGTCGGTAACATCCCAGACAAAGCCGTTGGTTGGAAAGTTAGAAATCTCAAACTTGCCTACATTTCCGGCACCCACAGATTGAAGGTCTCTAAAATTGAACTGTGAACTGTAAAATTTCAACTTTCTACGAGCATTAAGAGCGATTCTATCCAGGTAAACGAGAACATTGGGATTATTCCTTGTTATGTTTACCTTGAAAGATAATGTCGAGGAAGGACTCGGAACATCAAATGACTTCACGTTTCGAACATAATCTGCTGAAACTGAAGGCAACAATGAATTATGGTATGACGTACCATTAACTGAATAACGCTGTTCAGTCCCTGCTGAGCTTGTAGCATTGGTAGCAATAGAAACACTAAAAGAAGCAGGGCTTGTAGGTTCGATATCCGGAACACTAAAGTTGAACGTTCTTTCAAGATCAGTATCAAATAATTCACCATACCAACGCTGGCCTCCGCCAACCAGGGATACAAGGTCCAGTTCATGTTGGTCATAATAACTGTAACTGTCTATGAAATGTGTTTCTGTTAGGCCACTCTGTGAAATACTAGAAACATATAGAGGAAGTGTTCCGGAATGTACATTAATAAAGTAGCAGGAAATATCACTATATATATGTCTATCCTGATCCAATGACGAAAGACCGTTTGCATAGAGTCGATCAGGTCCCCAACCATAGAAGAGGAGGAAATCTCCATCGTCAAAAGTACCATCACCACCATCATTCATAAAAATGGCATTTTGAGCAAGGTCATCTGTTCTCGAAACATTATTGCTCTCTGGTAATCTTCCATCTCCATTCCCGAATATATGAATGCTTGATGAGGAGAGTCCATCAGCACTGATCCCGCATGACTCGAGGAATGCTTTATCTATTTTATAAATACCATCTTCCTTCACACTTATTTTGTACCAAATACCACTTCCTTCATTCAAAACTGAAGATGCCACAAAGTCTTTTTGAAATTCAATTGCAGTGCTAACGTTAAGATCGAAAATAAGATTAGTAATTCTTCGAATCGATTTTCCTTGTCGAATAAATGGTAAAACACTGACAACTGCATAGGACTCATTGCCTCCTTTCGTTACTTTAAATTCACCTTCCAAATTTTCTGAAACTTCGATGTTGTTTAATTTCAGATAATTAATCTCCTCCAGCAATGCAGGAGTTGTTTGTAAATCTGAAAGGACCATTGTAAACATATTATTGGACAATGGAATCGTATTAAAATAATGTGGAATTCCATTATTTAAGGCTTGATCTTTTAGAACAGGAATCACAATTAACTTCCCATCACGCATCACTTCCACAGGATTTTCCCAAAGGATTTCAAATGAGATTTTCTTTTGCCCGAAACTAAAATTAGCAACCCAGATTATCAGAAAAAGAATGAAGCTATTAAATCTCATTTGAAAAAAAGTATATAAAATAGTTAAGATTATAAAAATACACACGGTTAAAAAACGGAACAAGGTTTTGATTATTTTGTTCGAAAACTAAAATTTGTAACCTTAAATTAATTTTTACGTTATCTTTGGTCAGTTTATATCGTTCCACAATTTAAGAAATGAAAGGACTTAGACGTTTATTGACAGTGTGTGTTCTCGTTTTTATTAGCCAACAAGGTATGGCACAGGACCCGAACTTCACTCAATTTTATGCGAATCCATTATACCTGAATCCAGCTTTGGCGGGTTCATACGGATGTCCTCGATTTGCGCTGAATTACCGTAATGAGTGGCCAAGTCTTTCTGGGAACTATGTCACTTATAGTGCATCTTACGATCAGTATTTCAAGCAGATCTCTGGAGGT
>Ga0222713_10002955_pt1 | contig 17810 bp, 19 predicted proteins | sample C33_649DmetaG_FD_165061 | JGI IMG/M metagenome (GOLD analysis project Ga0222713, IMG submission 165061) | Estuarine water microbial communities from San Francisco Bay, California, United States - C33_649D | ecosystem: Environmental > Aquatic > Marine > Unclassified | place: USA: California...
GCGAACGTGCGGGCGTGGCCGACGTGCAGATAGCCGGTCGGGGTCGGGGCTATCCGTCCGCGGCGCATCAGAGCGGATTGCCGGTCGGGATGAATTCCCATTTCACGCCGAACTCCGCGGCCACCGCGGCGGCGAGGGCCTTCACGCCCCAGGTCTCGGTCGCGTAATGTCCGCAAGGGTAGAGGTTCCAGCCTTGTTCGTGGGCTTCGTTGAAATGCTCTTCGCGCAGCTCGCCGGTGATGAGCGTGTCGCAGCCTTCGGCCTTCAGGTGGCCGAGCGCGCTGCGTCCGCTGCCGCTGAGGATCGCGATCTTCTTCGGCTTGGCGGCGCCGAACTCGATGCCCTTGAAGGTCTGCGGGTAGGAGGCCTTCAGGCGCTGGCGCAGCGTGGCGCGTGGGATGCCTTGGCAGATGCAGGCGATGGGCAGGCCTTCGTAATCGACGAACCAGTCGACGACCTTGAGGCCGAGGTCCTGGGCGATGAGCGCGTTGTTGCCGATGGCCGGATGCGCGTCGAGGGGCAGGTGGCTGGAGTAGAGCGAAAGACCGGTCTTCTTCAGCGCGGCCTTGCGCCGGGCGCGGACTTCGCGTTCGGGCGAGACCGGGCGCCAGTACATGCCGTGGTGGACGATCAGGAAATCCACGCCGCGGCGGGCGGCGGCGGCGAAGACCTCGGCGCCGGCATCGACGGCCGCGCCGACCTTGCGCACCGGGCGCGTGCCCTTGTGCTGCAGGCCGTTGTGGGAGCCTTCGAAGTCGGCGATATGCTTGCGGTTCGTGAGCAGGTCGCAGAAGCGCGCGACCTGGGCGGCGGTGACGGCGGGCTTCACAGTTTCTCGAAGTTCGTGGGTTGCGCGGCGGGGCGGGTGAGCGTCGCGGGCTCGAAGGTCTCGGGCGCGAGCTTCGCGTCGAGGGCGGCTTCGGTGATGCGGAGGAGGTCGGTGTCGCGGCTGGCTTCGTCGCGCACGCTGCATTCGGCCAGCATCCATTGGTCGCCGACCTTGGAGAACTCCTCGACCTGCATCAGGCGGGTCGGTTCGCCGCGGACATCGTGGCAGGTCGCCTGGATGAGGATGCCGTAGACGCGGTCGATGGCGAAGGTCACCTTGGCCGGTTCGGCGCCGGCCGGGTTGGCGGCTTCGTAGACGTTCACCGGACGGCGGCGGCGTTCCGTCGTGACGTAAGTCGTCTTGGGCCAGTGCGTGAACGGCATCTGCAGGTCAAACGGCGAGATCAGCAGTCCGTCGGCCAAAGGCACGAGCGGGGAACGGTCATCGAGTTCCTTGGTCGGCGCGCCTTTGAGCGAAACCCAGACGCGGCGTTCCTTCGCCGACTTGAAGGCGATGAACGAGAGAGCAGGTCGTCCTTGGGTATCCTTGATTTCTCCGCGGATCAGTTGGCCGCCGGCGGCCGAGCTCGCCCAGAGCGTGCCGGGAACCGGGGCCGAGGCTTCGCCGCGACGGGGTTTATGCGTGATCTCGAAACGTAGGCAAAGGTCGCCGCTGAGGCGTGAGTTGCGGAAGCTGGCTAGGAATTGCGTCGACTCCTCCTCCGTCAGCTTACGGAAGCCGGAGTTGGTGTTAGGCTGGGCGAGGGCGCCGAGCACGACGAGGCAGGCCAGCCAGCGAACGGTCAGGCTGAGCAGTCCGGGCTTCACTGCGGCTTACTTGGCCGGGGCCGGGGCGACGGGCTTGGCCGGAGTCGATGCGGCCGGGGCCGGGGTGGACTGGGGCTGGGCAGCCGGAGCGGCGACAGGGGCGGGGGCGGCGGCGGCAGCGGCGGCCGGAGCAGCCGGGGCGGCGGTAGCGGCGGCGTCGAGGGCCTTGACGGTCGGCTTTTCGCGGGCGACGTAGCCCAGATACAGGCCGAAGCTGAGGATGAAGAGGACGACCGTGAGGGTCGTGGTCATCTTCGAAAGGACGTTGGCGGATTCGCCACCGAAGACGGTTTCGGCCGCGCCACCGCCAAGGGCCGCGCCCATGCCGGCGTTGGCGCTGGGGCGCTGCATCAGGATCACGAGGACCACGAGGATGCAGACGATGAAGAGGGCCACCACGGAGGCGGAGAGAAGGAAGTCCGACATGGCCCTATCCAAGGGGTCGTTTCCCCATAAAACAACGCCAAAATCAGGCCTGGAGGTAGCTGCCCCCGGAGACCCGGTAGGTCAGCCACTCGCCGGAAGGCGGCGGGACGGTGCCTGTCGCGATAACCTGATGCTTTTCGCCGACTTCTTCCCAGAAGGCCCGGCGGCGGGTGTCGTCCAGTTCGCCGAGGACATCGTCGGCCAGGATGACGGGCGGGGTCGGGGCGCGTTGGGTGTCGCGTTGCAGGCGGGCGAGGCAGAGGGCCAGGACCAGGAGGCGTTGCTGGCCTTCCGAGGCGTAGTCGGCGGCGTCCTGTCCTCCGAAGATCATCGAGAAATCATCCCGCTGCAGGCCGCGGAGGGTCGTGCCCGTCGCGAGGTCGGCGCCGCGGGTCTTCGTCCAGACTTCGGCGAGCTGGTCGGCCGGAACGTCGGGCGCATAGCGGAGGTCGGCGCCCTTGTCGGGGAAGCCGGCGCGGGCGCAGGTCTCGCGCAGCGTCGCGGCGAGTTCTGGCAGCACGCGCGCGCGGGTGGCGGCGATCAGCTGGGCCGGAGCGAGCATCGCCTTTTCGAAGGCGCGGAGTTCTTCGTCGGAACGCACGTCGGACTTCAGCAGCGCGTTGCGTCCTTCGAGCGCGCGGCCATAGTCGCGCACCGCGGTCAGGTAGGAGGCGTCGGTGCCGCCGATCGCGGCGTCGAGCCAGCGCCGACGGTTGGAGGGGGAGCCGCGAACGAGCCGGAGGTCGTCGGAGCAGAAGACGATGGTCGGGAACTGGCCGAGATGCTGGGCGACGGACGCGACGGGCGTGCCGTTGAGCAGGGCTTTGCGCGAGCCCTTGGCCAGGCGGAGCTCGATCTCGGCGTGCTCCGTCGGCGAGAGGCGGACGTCGAGGCGGAGGCGGGCTTCCGTGCAGCCGGCCCGGACGAGCGGGGCGATGTCGGTCGTGCGGAATGAGCGGAAAGAGGACACCAGCGCGGCGGCTTCGAGCAGGTTGGTCTTCCCTTGCCCGTTGTCGCCGAGCAGGAAGACGCGCGGGGCGTCGGTGACGACGTCGGCGAAGGTGAGGTTACGGAAATCGGCCGCCCGGATGCGGGTCAGGCGCATGGCTTATTCCGGGAGGAGGATGACCGTCCCGATCTTCGGCAGGTTGTTCACCGAGGTCATCTTGTCGCGATTGGCGTTGAAGATGGCCGAGACGCGGGTCGCGCTGGCGTCGCCGTAGACCTTGCGGGCGATGCCCGTGAGGCTGTCGCCTTTCACGATCGTATACTGGCGGTAGCGTTGCGGCGCGCCGTCGGCGGCGGTCGCCGGCTTGTCAGCCGGTTTGTCGCCGGTGGTCTTGGGCGGAAGGACGAGGCCTTTCTGCGTGCGGTTGTAATCGGCGAGCTCCCGCTTGAGTTTCTCGTTCTCGAGCTGCAGCGCGCGGAGGCGGGCGTTGAGGTCGGCGTTGCCGAGGGCGTCGGGTTCCATCGGCCGGCCGGGCAGCTGCTGCATGAACTGCTTCTCGGCCGTCTTGATCATCTGGCGCACGATGTTCGACTGTTGGGAGGTCGGCTTCATGCGGATATACTGGTTGAAGTGGTAGATTGCCGGGAGCGGGTCCTGCAGCTCGAGGTACATGCGGCCGGCTTCGAGGTGGGATTCCGCGGCGCCCTTCTGGTTGTCGATGACCTTGAGGAAGCTTTCGAGGGCCTTACGGACTTCGCCTTGCTTGTGGAACGTCTGGCCCTGGCGGAATTCCGGGTCGTCGACGTCGAGGGTGCGGGAGTCGGCCCGCGAGCCGTCTTCGCAGCCGACGAGCAGGAGGAAAGAGAGGGCGAAAACGACGCGGACCATGGTCCGGACAATCTTCGTCAGCGTAGTCTCCTTCAATCCCAAATCATTCACCGAGCGCCCGTGCCAAGGCCGTGGGCAGGTCGGGTGTCTCGAAGCGGAAGCCTGCCTGGAGCGCGACGGCCGGCAGCACGCGGAGGTCGCCGAGGACGGTTTCGTCGCCCATCTGGCCGAAGAGCAGGCGGACGGCCCAGGCGGGGGCGGGGAGGAAGGCGGGGCGACGCAGGACCTTGCCAAGGGCGCGGGCGAAGTCGGCTTGGGCGCAGGGTTCGGGGCTGACGGCGTTGACGGCCGGCGGCAAGGACGGCTGCGACAGGCACCAGGCGATCAGGCGGACGAGGTCCCCGAGGCGGATCCAGCTCATCTGTTGGCGCCCGTCCCCGATGGGTCCGCCGAGTCCGCAGCGGAAGGCGGGCAGCATCGCCTTCAGGGCGCCGCTTGAGGCCGCGAGCACGACTCCGGTGCGAAGGCAGGTCGTGCGGATGCCGGCCTGGCGGGCGGGTTCGACGGACGCTTCCCAAGCCGCGGAGACCTCGCCCAGGAAACCTTCGGAGGAGACGGGGGAGGATTCGTCAAGTTCCTCGGGACGGCGGATGCCGTAACGTCCGATGCCGGACATGGAAAGGAAGAGCTGGGGCCTGGCCTTAAGTCCGGCCAAGGCCTCGGCGAGGAGACGGGTGCCGTCGCGGCGGCTCGCCATGATGCGTTCCTTGGCGGCGGCGGACCAGCGTTGCGCGATGGGTTCTCCCGCGAGGTGGATGACGGCGTAGGCGCCTTCGAGCGCGGGGCGGTCGATCTGGCCGGTCAGGTGATTCATCCCGCCAGGTCCGTCATGACGGGAGCGGAAGGGCACGACCGCATAACCGAGCGCGGCGAGGTGACGGGCCACGGCCTTGCCGACCAATCCCGTGGCGCCGGTCAGGATGACTTTACGCGGTGCGCTCATGAACCTTGGGTAATCTGAACGTCCCGGAAGGCAAGCGGGCGGCCCGAATGATCGGTCAGTTCGCCGCCGGCTTGTTCACGACGAGGATCCACGGCTTACCCGGGGTCGGGTAATAACCGATCTTCTCGACGCGGAGGCCTTCGGTGGCGCGGGCATCGGCGAACTGCAGCACGATGTCCGATTCTTCGGGGCCGCCCGGATGTCCCGTGTAGGACACGCAGATGAGACGTCCGCCGGGGCGCAGCGAGGCGAAGGCGGCGTCGAGGGCCGTCTGCGTGGAGTCGGGGCGCGTGATGATGTCAGGGTTGCCTCCGGGCAGATAACCCAGGTTGAAGATCGCGACGCCGACCTTGCCGGCTTGCGCGGGCGTGAGGACGGCGGCGAGTTCGGCGTGGCTGCGGAGATGCACCGAGACGCGGTCGAGCAGGCCGGCGACCTCGAGGAGGTTGCGGGTGGAGGCGACGGCTTCCGGCTGGATGTCGAAAGCATGCACGTGGCCCGTGGGGCCGACGGCCTGGGCGAGGCAGGCGGTGTCACGTCCTTTGCCGGCCGTGCCGTCGATGGCGACGTCGCCGGGGCGGAGGATTTCCGTCGCGAGCTTCTGGGCGCGTTCGGTGACGCGGACCGGGTTTACGGGAGCCACGGGAATTTCCGGAAGTTCGGAGCGCGTTTCTCGTTCCAAGCGGCGCGACCTTCGTCGCCCTCTTCCGAAAGATAATAGAGCAGGGTGGCGTTGCCCGAGAGTTCCTGGATGCCGGCCTGGCCGTCGAGCTCGGCGTTGAAGGCGGACTTCAGGCAGCGGATGGCGAGCGGGCTCTTCGTCAGGATTTCCTGGGCCCACTTCACGCCTTCGGCGTCGAGCTGCTCGTAAGGCACGACCGTGTTGACGAGCCCCATCTCGAGGGCCTGCTGGGCGTCGTATTGGCGGCAGAGATACCAGATCTCGCGGGCCTTCTTCTGGCCGACGATGCGGGCGAGGTAGGAGGCACCGAAGCCGCCGTCGAAGCTGCCAACCTTCGGGCCGGTCTGGCCGAAGACCGCGTTGTCGGCGGCGATGGTGAGGTCGCAGATGACGTGGAGCACGTGGCCGCCGCCTATGGCGTAGCCGGCCACCAGGGCGATGACGACCTTGGGCATCGAGCGGATGAGGCGCTGGAGGTCGAGCACGTTGAGGCGGGGCACGCCGTCCTTGCCGACGTAGCCGCCTTTCTTGTCGCCGCGGATCTTCTGGTCGCCGCCGGCGCAGAAGGCGAACTTGCCGTCGTGCTGGGGGTTGGCTCCGCGGAGGAGCACCACGCCGATGGTGGCGTCGTCGCGGGCGTCGGCGAAGGCCTTCAGCAGTTCGGAAACCGTGTCGGGCGTGAAGGCGTTGCGGCGGCTCGGGCGGTTGATGGTCACGCGCGCGATGCCATCGGCCTTCTCATAGACGATATCGGCAAACTCGCCGCACTTCTGCCAACGGAGGTCGGGCTGCATGGGGCTTAAGTTGGAGGGAGGGGGGACGTTTTCAAACGATTAAGCGACGGGACGCTTGAAAATCGGCGGAGGTTCCCGCACTTTGGCCTCCTATGGCCAAACTGACTCCCGAACAGATCACCAAGGTCTCCGCCTGGGTGACCGAAGGTGCGACGCTCTCGCAGATCCAGGAGCGCCTGTCCTCCCAGCTTGAAGTCTCGATGACCTACATGGACGTCCGTTTCCTCGTCGACGACCTCAACCTTTCCCTCATCGAGAAGGAGGAGCCCAAGAAGCCGGAAGAAGCCGCCGCCGAAGCCGCTCCCGCCGAGGAGGCCGCGCCGGCCCCCGAAACCGCCCAGGGCGCCGGGGTCGTCACCGTCGAGGTCGACACGATCGCCCAGCCGCATGCGATGGTCAGCGGACACGTCACTTTCTCCGACGGTGAAAAGGCCGACTGGTATATCGACCATCAGGGCCGTCCGGGCATGGCCGCGCGCACCCCGGGTTATCGTCCGACGCCGCAGGACATCACGGACTTCCAGGTCAAGCTGGACGCCGCTCTCCGTCAGGCCGGCTACTGAGCGCTCAGCGCGTCTTCAGGATCGCTTCCGCCAGGACGAAGTCCGCGGGACGCGTCAGCTTGAGGTTCACCGAGGGGTTCTCGACCAAGGACACGTCCTGGCCGACGAACTCCACGGCGGAACTGTCGTCGGTGACCTTGCGCTGCAGTTCGGCGACCTTGCGGTAGGCCTTGAGCACGACGGCCGTGCGGAAGACCTGCGGCGTCTCGGCCGTCCAGACCAGTCCGCGGTCGGGCGAAGTCTCGACGGAAGCCGAATTCGCCTTGGCGATCTTGACGGTATCGGCGGCGCGGCCGGCGAGGATGGCGGCGCCGGTCTCGGAGGCCTTCGCGCGCACCTTGCGGATCGCGTCGGCGGAGACCAGCGGTCGGGCGCCGTCGTGGATGTGCACCAGGCCGGCGTGGCCTTCGCAGGTGTTCAAGGCCGCGAGCACGGAATCCTGGCGGGATTCGCCGCCGGGCACGAACCTGACCGCGGAGGCGGACGGGAGGTGGGTGGCGAGCAGTTCCTGCAGCTTGGCGAGCTGGGCGGCGTCGCGATACGTGATGACGACTTGGCCGATGAGGCCGGTGCTGAGGAAGGACTGGAGCGAATGCACGAAGACCGGCTTGCCGGCGAGGAGCGCGGTGGTCTTGTCGTCGACGACGGACTGCATGCGCCGGGCGGAACCCGCGGCGAGGAGGATGAGGATGTCGTCGCCGGCGCTCATGCGCTCTCGCCGATGTCGCGGCGGATACGGAGCGTCTCGGCGGCGGGATCCTCGGCCTTGAGGATCGGGCGACCCACCACGATGAAGCTCGCGCCCGCGGCGGCGGCCTGGGCGGGCGTCATGATGCGGTTCTGGTCGTCGCCGGCGGCGTCAGGGTAACGGATGCCCGGGGTCACGAGCGTCGGGCCGGCGCCGAGGTCGCCGCGGAGGACGGGAAGTTCGAGGGGCGAGCAGACGAGGCCGCCGATGCCGGCGCCGATGGCCATGCGGCCGAGGAGGCGGACCTGTTCTTCCGGCGTGCGGGCGACGCCCGTGGCGGAAAGCTGAGCCTGATCCATGGACGTGAGGACCGTGACGCCGAGCACCGTGCAATGAGGCAGGGCGGACTTCGCGGCTTCGGCCGCACGGGCGATCATCTCGGGGCCGCCGCAGGCGTGGATGGTGAGGAGCGAGCAGGGGCGACCCTTGAGGCTCTTGATCGCGGACGAGACCGTGTTCGGGATGTCGTGGAACTTCAGGTCGAGGAAGACCTTGAAGCCGAGCGCGTGGAATTCGTCGACGATGCCCGGGCCGTGGCGGGTGAAGAGCTGCAGGCCGAGCTTCACCCAGGCGAGGTTGCCGGCGAGGGGGCGGGCGAGCGCCAAGGCTTCCTCCTTGGTCTCGACGTCGAGGGCGAGGATGAGTCGGCAAGGCGAAACCATGCCGTCTTTATGGAAACAGCCGGGCTTTCCTGCCAGCGTAAACCTATCCGCCGACGGGCCTTACTTCTTGGCCTTCTTGGGCGCCGGCGTGCTGGGCAGGGTGTGCACGTCGAACGTGAAGGGCTTGGCCGGCTGCTGACCGAGGAGGTGCAGGCTGAACCATTCGGCCATGCGGACGTTGTCGTCGGCCATCTCGACCCAGCCGCCGTGGGCGGCGCCGAGACGGATGAGGACGTCGCTCTGGGCGCCGACTTCCTTGGCACGGGCGTGGTAGCGACGGGCCTGGGAGTCGGGCACCAGCGGGTCGGCGTCGCCTTGGACGATGAACGTCGGGGGCGTCTGGGCGCTGATCCAGTAGAGAGGCGAGAGCTCACGTCCGGCGCGTTCGCGTCCTTCGGCGGTGGTGACGATCGGGCCGAAAGCCGGGGCGCGGGTGGTGAGCGGACCGATGCCCTCCTTGCTGTCGCCTTCCTTGGCCCAGTTGAGGAAGTCGACCGGGGGGTAATAGCAGGCCACGGCGTTCACGGCCGAGCTCACGTGTTCGACCGGGTCCTTGGACTTCGGGTTGGCCGCGAGCACGCGGGTGCCGAGCATCAGGCTGAGGTGTCCGCCGGCGCTGCCGCCGGTGACGCCGATCTTGTTGGGGTCGATGCCGAACCTGGCGGCGTTGGCGCGGACGAAGCGGACGGAGCGCTGCAGGTCCGCGACGATCTCGTCGATGTGGAAGCGCGGCTGCGTGCCGTGCACCACGACGAAGGTCGTGAAGCCGTGCTTCGGCCAGCCGCCGTCGTTGATGCCGTTGTGGTTGGAGTTCCAGCCGCCGCTGACGATCTTGATGACGGCCGCGCCATTGGGCTTGGCCGGCGTGAAGACGTCCAACGTCAGCGCCACGCCGTCGTGCTTGGCGTAGATGACATCGGAGACGCGGGTGACTTCTTGGGCGCCGGCGAGCGCGCAGGTCAGGACGAGGGCCAGGAGGGAGAGCAGGGAGCGGCGCATGGGGTTGTCCTTAGGACACCGCCAAGCGGCCGAAGTTGCAAGCCGCTCAGACCTTGAGGCGGAACTTGATGACCACCTTAAGGATCTCGGCCGGGGCGCCGACCTGCACGCCGGGCTGGTGGCCGTCCTGCGGATGGAAGACCGCGAAATTGCCACGACCGAGGGTCAGGAGCGCGGAAGGGGTCGTCGGTGCGGCATATTTCTCGACGTCCTTTTCGGCGATATAAGGCTTCGTCACGACGAGCGTCTTCTGGTCGGTATGGCCGCAAAGTTCGAGGCCTTGATAGACGACTTGGATATCGCCGTAGACCTGATGGGCTTCCCACATCTTGTCGGCGGAAGGAGCCGTCTGGTAACGCTGGACGATCGCGACGAGGTCCTGACCTTGGAGCTCATATTTGCCGTCGGGCGTGTTCACGTCGAAGGCGCGGAGGTAAGCGAAAGCCTTCGGAAAGAGCGGGTGTAGCGACTCGTAGGCGGCGGAGGCGGAGAGTTGGTCGAGGAGCATGGAGAAAGGGCTAGGGGCAGGGCTAGGGCTTGGGCCAGTTTATTTAGGCCTCGTCGGGGAGGCTTTCGACGTCGTCGAGCGGGAGTTCGACGGGTTGGTCGGAGCCGAGGATCGAGAGCAGGAGCGCGATGCGTTTCTGCGGGGACTCCAGACGGATGACCTCGCCTGCGGAGCCGGCGAAGATGCCGCGGATCACGCGGGCTTTGGCGCCGATCTTCAGTTCCTCGTCGAGCATCGACAAGATGGCCTCCGGTCCGAGCGCGTTGAGTTCGTCGATGACGGCCTGCGCGACGTCGACCGGTCGGCCTTCGCGGCTGACGAGGTGAAGGACGCCGCGGGTGCTGCGGATCGTCGATTGGAATTCCATCGGGTCGAAGCGCGCGAACACGTAGCCAGGGAAAAGCGGTTCGACGACGACCTTGTTCTTGTCGTGGCCGCGCCGCGTGCGTCGCAGGCGGGGGAAGACGAGTTCCTCGACGCCGATGGCCCGTAGGTTCTGCACCGCCACCGCCTCCTGGCGAGGCTTGGCCTTGATGCAGAACCAGGTCGGGCCGACGGCTTCGGTCATGCGCTCTGATGCACGGACTTCGAGCGGTCCGGGAGCCAGCCGAGCGCGATGAGCGCGAGCTGGGAGGGGACGAAGACGTAGTAGAGCCAGAAGGAACCCTGTTCGGTGAAGCCGTAGCTGTGGAGGCCGACCCCGAGGAGGTTGGTGCCGAACCAGGACCAGGCCGTCACGATGTTGCCGAAGACGAGGAGCTGCATGAGGCCTTCGCGGCGGACGAGCCCGCCCCAGCGGGCGTGCAGGCAGATGGCGCACCAGAGCACGATGAGGATCGCGCCGTTCTCCTTGGGGTCCCAGCCCCAGAAGCGGCCCCAGCTCTGGTCGGCCCAGATGCCCCCCAGCATCGTGCCGATGAAGCTCGCGAGGACCGCGAAGGCGAGGATGCCGTAAGCCGCGCGGGCCACGCTGTCGCCCCAGTGGTAGTCGGCCTTGAAGGCGCGGAGGCCGAGGTGCAGGGCGCCGAGGAGGCCCGCCACGAAGGTGGCCGAGTAGCCCAAGGTCACGATGGTCACGTGGGTCGCCAGCCAGAAGTTGGAGTCGAGCACCGCGCGGACGCTCTCGAGGTTGTCTTCGCCGGAGAGGCCGAGGTTATGGGCCACGATCAGCGAGACGAAGCCCGTGAGCCCGGTGGCGGCGGCGCCGATGCCGTTCTTCCAGACGCGTTCGAGCATGATGCCGAGGGCGACGGCGCCCCAGGCGACGAAGATGCCCGACGAGTAGAGGTTCGTCACCGGCGGGCGGCCGTGGAGCCACATGCGGTAGCCGAGGGCGAGCGTGTGCAGCACGAAGCAGAGGACGAGCAGGCGGTAGGCCCACGCGCGCATGGGCTCGGATCCGGTCAGCCAAGAACCGAGGACCAAGGTGACCGTGATGAAGTAGGCGATGAGCAGCCAGTAGAAGGGCTGCAGGCGGCCGAAGGCGGCTTCGGCTTCGGCCTTGGGCGTCCACCTTCCCTTGAGGGAGGCGGAGATGGCGGACGTCAGGCGGGCGCACTCGTCGTCCTTGCCCTCGCGCCAGGCCATGGAGAAGTCGGCGTAGCGCGTGATCAGGCCGTCCTCGGCGAGGCCGGCGCGATGGGTCTTCTGGTCTTTGATGATGCCCAGCAGGGAGCCGCCGAGGTTGTCCCAGCGTTCGACGGAATCCGGATCCTTGGGCGGCATGAGGCCGATGGCGCCTTCGCGTTCGAATTCCTGGTAGCGTTCGACGAACGTGCGGACGGTCTTCTGCAGCTCGGGGTCGAAGGCCTGGCCGGAGCGGCTGGCGTTCATCTCGGCCAGCGCGCGGTTGAGCGCGGAGATCCACGCGGCGTATTCGCGGCGGGCGGGGACGTCGGCCGGGAGGTCGCCGGGGATGAACGTCATGCTGAGCGCCGCATACTGGCGGGCGGCGCCTTCGAGGTTGAGGAGGGCGCGGTCTTCGGCGTCGCGGTCGGCCTGGGCGGTCTTGCGGGCCTTTTCGGCGGCCTTGCTGAGCTCGGCGCTGTTCTTCAGGATGCCGTCCCAGCTCACGTAGAGGCTCTTCTCCGGGTCGCCGCCGACGCGCTTGAGCACGTTGGGGTGTTCGACGCGGAACGTCGGCAGGTGGCGCGCGACGGGGGCGCGGAAGGAGACTTCGATCAGCCAGTCGATCGCCGAGACCGAGCCGCCGGTCAGGCGGACCGGCCGCTTCTCGAGCATCGCCTGAAGGTTGGTGTCGAGGGCCGGGAGTTCCTTGGCGATCTCGGCGCGCTGTTCGGCGGTCCAGGTGGACGGACGCTGGCCGAAGGCGACGCGCTCGAGCTTGGAGAGCGCGACGGACGTGCGGGCGCGCATCTGCAGGAGCGAGCCGGTGGCGAGGGTCTCGATCGGCACGATGCGTCCGCCGCTCTGCACGGGGATTTCGCCGAGCTCACGGGTGTTCCAGCCGGCGGCGGCGGCCTCGGCGGTCGCCGAGAGGAAGCCGAGCGCGAGGACCGCGGCGGCCTTGGCGGCGCGGCCGCGCAGGAAGCGGAGCAGCGAGAAGCCGAAGTGCCAGAGGAGGCCGAGCGACATCACCGCGACGGAGACGTAAGGGATGAGCCAGCCCGGATTGCGGACGACCTGGAGGACGCTGAGGTCCTTGCCGTCCTTGGTGCTGCCGAAGCTGGACTGGAAGAACGTCAGGCCGGCGTGCCGGAGCGGCTGGTTCATCGAGATGTTGTAGGCGAAGGAGCCGGCGCCTTCCTTGATCGTCACGTCGCTCGCGAAGCGGCGAGGCGTGTTCGTCCCCGGGTATTTCTCGTGGGTGAACTTGTCGAGGCGCAGGGTGAAGGGGACGTAATAGCGGACGCGACGCAGCGAGACCTGGTAGGTCTTGCCGGCGTCCTCGAACGACTGGGCGTCGAAGTTCTCGGTCAGGTTGAGGTTCACGATCCAGACGCCGGCGGACTGGGCGCCCTTGAGCAGTTCGACGATGGCCGTCGGCGCGTTGGGCTTGTTGTCGTCGTAGCTTTCGGGCTCCGGCTTGTAGGCCAGCTCGGTGCGGGCGCCGATGCCTTGGGTCGCCTTGATCGCGATGCCGTCGGGCATCTGGGACTTGGCGCGGAGCATCGCGTTGGGGTGATACGCGTGCACCTTCAGCTTGAAGGGCGTGCCGGGCAGTTCGACCGTGTCGGGCGACTGCTTGGCGGCGATGGCGCGGAAGATCGAATCAGGCACGACCACGACCTGGTCGGCTTTCTCGCCTTTCTCGACGAGGGCGAATTCGAACTCGCGGAAAGCCTCGGAGAAGTCGCGGCTCTCGCCTTCGGGGACGATCATCGCGGACTCTTCCTGGTAGACGGCCGTGATGAAGCCGCCGATGAGCAGGAGAAGCAGGCCGGCGTGGATCATGCTGATGCCGACTTTCGCGGCCGTGGCCTTGAAGTGGCGGAAATGCGCGAAGGCCAGGTTGACGACGAGCAGGGCGCCGATGAGGAAGCCGCCCGGCAGAGGCATCTGCAGCGGAGCGGTGTCATCCATCGGGTAGAAGCAATACCAGGAAGAGAAGTAGACCTTCTGCACGTGCCAGACGCCCCAGTGGACCTGTTCGAGCGTCCCGAGCAGCACGAGCAGCATCGAGAGCACCAGCAGGAAGACCGTCAGCTTGAGCGAGGCGAGCGTGTCGAGCACCCGGCGTCCGGTGTCGGCTTTCTTTTCGAAATCAGATTCGCTCACGGAAGCTGGGATTCGGCGAGGAAGGCGACCAGGGCGGCGCCGTGGGCGGCGACCGCGGCGGCGTCACCGCTCATCTTGAAGAACCAGGTGGCTCCCTTGTGCGGGGTCATCACCGCGTCGAGGCCCTTCTTGCCGTCGGTCGAGACCATGACGAAACGCTGGCTCTCGAGGCCGCCCACCTTGGCGGGCTTGGCGGAGGCGGCGATCTCATCGCCGCTCGCGGGCGCGAGTCCGATCTGGCCGCGCCAGCGGTTCACGTTGGCCGTGAGGCCTCCGACGCTGCCGGGGAAGACCGTGACTGCGACCTCGGCCTTGGTGCCGTCCGGGCCGGCGACGATCCAGGTGGCCTTGCGCATCGCGTTCTCCGGTCCGACGGACCAGCCAGTCGGGAGCTTGCCCCACTTGGGGGCGTCGAAGGAGGCGGCTTCGGCCTTCATCGAGGCGGGGGCGACCATCGGGGCGGCGACGGCCGGCGACGGGGCGGGCTGCGCGGCGACGGGCGCGGCCGGGGCGGCGGGGGCCGGAGCGGCGTCGGACTTCACTTCATAACGGGCGACCTGCGGGGCAGGCTTGCAGCCGAAGGCGAGCAACGAAGCGGAGAGGATGAGGAGGGGGCGCATGAGGAGGGTGAAGAAAGATTATTTGTTGGCGGCTTTCTTGCCTTTTTTCTTCGCCGCGACGGCCGCGTCGCCGGCGGTCGAGCCGGTCTTGAGCCGTTCGGCGTATTTTTCGTCGCGCGGCTTGATGACGCCGCGCTTCACGAGTTCGTCGGCGTGCAGGTCGGCGAGAGGTCCGCAGCGTCGGAGCCAGGCGTCGCACTCGGCGCGGAGTTCGGCGAGCTTGGCGGCGTGGGCGGGGTCGGCCGCGAGGTTGTTGACTTCCCAGGGGTCGTTCTGGGTGTCGAAGAGTTCTTCGGCCGGCCGGTTGGGATCGAAGTAGAGGGCTTGGAGCGGGGTCAGCTTGCCCTCGGCCTGGACGCGTCGCAGCTCCTGCATCGTCTGGCCGACCTCCTGGTAGGCCACCTTGCCCGCTTCGTCGACCCCGGGAGCCTGGTTGCGGACGTAGCGGAAGCGGGCGTCGCGGACCGAGCGCACCTTGTCGAAGCTCTCGTCCATGAAGTCACGGAACGAGTGGACGTATTTCGGCGGATTGGCGGCGGTCGGGAGGAAGCAGTGTCCGTCGTATTCGGCGGGAACCGGCGCGCCGGCGAGCGTCAGCGCGGTCGGGGCGAAGTCGATCCAGCTGGCGAAATCCTCACGGACCGTGCCCGGGGCGATCTGGCCGGGCCAGCGGACGATGAGCGGCACGCGGGTGCCGGTGTCCTTCACCGAGCGCTTGTAGCGCGGCATGCCGCGTCCGTGGTCGCCGGTGAGGATCACGATCGTGTTCTTCTCGAGGTCGTGGGCCTTGAGCCAGTCGAGCACGCGGCCGAGCGAGTAGTCGACCGCCGTGACGAGCTCATGGTAGTGGGCGACCTCGCGACGGACGGCCGGGGTGTCGGGATAGAAGGGCGGCAGTTCGACCTTCGCCGGATCGCGGCGGTCGGAAGGTTTCAGCGCGACGGTGTTCTTGGCGTGGGCCGCGTCGTCGGCGCGCACCTGGCTCTCGTGGCTGACGGTATCATTGAAGTAAGCGAAGAACGGCTCCTTAGGCTTGGCCGTGAGCGGGCCGGCCGGCTGCTTCGAATAGTTGACCCAGAGCTTCCGGTCGTCGGCCAGGTTCTTTTCGGAGACGCCCTGGAAGTCCGTCTTGCCCGGCCACATCACGTGATACCCGGCGGCGCGGAGCCGTTCGGTGAAGGGGGCGGGCGGGTTGATGACGACGGAGCGCATGTTCTGGGCGCCGTACTTGAGGGGGTATTGGCCGGTCACCATCCCGCTCCGGGTGGGGGCGCAGACGCCGGCATGGGTGAAGGCGCGGGTGAAAAGGGCGCCTTCCTTGGCCAGCCGGTCCATGTTGGGCGTGATGGCGTCCTTGCATCCGTAGGCGCCGGTGTCCGGCCCCATGTCTTCGCCGATCACCAGTACGATGTTGGGACGGGTCTCGGCGGCGCCGGCGAGCGCGGCGACGAGGAGCGGGATCAGGAGGGAGAGACGGCGCAGCATAGGGGTGAGACAGGGAAGGGCTCCCATGGTTGCGGGCTATCCGGCCAAGGCAAAAAGAAAGGACGCATTTAGCGTCCTTTTCGTGGGGTTATTAGGGCGCTGCTCAGTCCGTGAAGCGGAACAGGGCCACGTCGCCGTCCTTGAACAGGTAGGACTTGCCTTCGAGGCGGTAGCGGCCGGCGTCGCGGGCCGCGGCGACGGAACCATATTTGGCGAGGTCTTCGTAGGAGACCACTTCGGCCTTCACGAAGCCCTTCTCGAAGTCGGTATGGATCACGCCGGCGCACTGCGGGGCGGTCATGCCGTGGCGGAAGGTCCAGGCGCGGACCTCCTTTTCGCCGGCGGTGAAGTAGGTCGCCAGGCCGAGCAGGTGGTAGGCGCCGCGGATGAGCGAAGACACGCCGGAGTCGGTGACGCCGAGCGACTGGAGGAACTCGGCGGCTTCGGCCGGGGAAAGGTCGCAGAGCTCGGCTTCGACCTGGGCGCAGATCACGACGTGTTCGCAGCCGTGGCGCTGGCCGATGACGGCGGCGACGGCGGCGACGTGCGGGTTCTTGGAAGGGTCGGCCAGGTCGCCCTCGGCGACGTTGCAGGCGAAGAGCACCTTCTTGGACGAGAGCAGGTTGTAGGACTTCAGGCGGGCGCGCTCGTCGTCGCTGACCTCGAGGGCGGACGCCGGCTGGTTCTCGTTGAGGTGCTTCACCAGGCGGGTGAGCAGCTCGACGTTGGCGATGGCGTCCTTGTCCTGGCTGCGGACCTTCTTCTGGTTGCGGTCGAGCTGCTGCTCGGCCGACTGGATGTCGGCGAGGATGAGTTCGGTCTCGATCACGCCGATGTCGCGGACCGGGTCGACCTTGCCCATGCTGTGGACGATGTCATCGTTGTCGAAGCAACGGACCACGTGGACGATCGCGTCGCACTCGCGGATGTTCGAAAGGAAGTCGTTGCCCTTGCCTTCGCCCTTGGAGGCGCCGGCGACGAGGCCTGCGATGTCGACGATGTCGATCGTGGCCGGGATGACGACCTTGGTGCCGGCGATCTGCTGCAGCTTCTGCATGCGTTCGTCGGGCACGAGGACGACGCCGACGTTGGGCTCGATCGTGCAGAACGGGTAGTTCGCCGCCTCGGCCTTGCGCGAGCGGGTCAGCGCGTTGAAGAGGGTCGACTTGCCCACGTTGGGGAGTCCGACGATGCCTGCCTGGGTCTTTGCCATGGAAGAGGCAACGTGGGCATCCGCCCCGCGAAGGTCAAGAGCCGCCGTCAGGGGGCCAGCGAACGGGCCTCTTCGCTGAGCTCCGGGTCGGGCAGCACGACTTCGTCCTTCGGCTGGGGCTGACCGCGCACGATGCGGGCCACGGCCAGACGGCCGCGGACGGAGGTGATCTCCAGGACCGCGGAGGCGTTGAGCTGAGGGTCCCGTGAGATCGCCTGCAGGCCCTCGCGCACGATCGTGCCCGGGATGAGCAGGATCGGCACGGAGGCGCTGCGGAGCGGGTAGCCCTGCACGTAGCCCACGCGGGCGTTGCGCGGAGCGCCGGCGGGGAGCGCGAAAGGATTCGGCTCCTCGGCGGGCTTCTTCGGCTTGAACACGGCGCAGCCCGTCAGCAGCGCGAGCAGCAGACAGACTGGGCCGAGGCGGTTCACTCGCGGTGCGGGGCGCCCGGACCTTCCGGCGGCTTGCCGATGAAGGCGGCGAGGGCGGAGTTCGGCGGCAGGCCGCCGGGCAGGCCGCCGGGCGAGAGCGGCCCCGGGGTCTGCTCGGCCTTCTCGTCTTCGGAGATGAACTGGTCGAAGCCGGGGCCCGACGTGTCGAGCTCGCCTTCGAACATGCCCTGGAGCTGGCGCATGCGGGTCGGGTGGCGCATCTTGCGGAGCGCCTTGGCCTCGATCTGGCGGATGCGCTCGCGGGTCACCTTGAAGTGGCGGCCGACTTCCTCGAGCGTGCGCTGGACGCCGTCGAGGAGGCCGAAGCGGAGGATGAGCACCTCCTTCTCGCGTTCGGCGAGGGAGCGCAGGACGAAATCGATCTTCTCGCGGAGGAGGCGGGTGGAGGCCGTGTCGGAGGGGTTCTCCGCGGACTTGTCCTCGATGAAGTCGCCGAGCGAGGTGTCTTCGCCGTCGCCCACCGGGGACTGGAGCGAGATCGGCT
>Ga0222713_10002957_pt1 | contig 17807 bp, 14 predicted proteins | sample C33_649DmetaG_FD_165061 | JGI IMG/M metagenome (GOLD analysis project Ga0222713, IMG submission 165061) | Estuarine water microbial communities from San Francisco Bay, California, United States - C33_649D | ecosystem: Environmental > Aquatic > Marine > Unclassified | place: USA: California...
AATTGCGGTTTACACGGTATTCGTCTTGAGCATATACAGCCAACTGACCAAAACCCAATTCAGCGACAGGGTTTTTCTCACCGTTGTAGCCGTAGGTTACGGCATATACGGAAGGTTGCATGTCGTTCAGGAACTGATTCAATGAATCGTAGCGGTAGTAACTGGTACCGTAGCGCAAAAAGCTGTTTCCAACATACATGTTGTCGTAGGCAACACCCGCAGTAACGGTGTGCTGATTCAAGTTCATGGTGATGTTGTCAATGATAGAGGTAGTGTTGTTGACTACTTTATTGTTCCAAGAGAACAATTCGTATCCGAAGGCGATGTATTGGTCGCCATCTTTTTTGATGTCAACAAAGGGGAAAGGCTCTGAACCGCTGTTGCGAGCATCGGTAACATTGGTGCGGGTAACCAACAGTTGGTTGTTTATGCGCTTGTTCAAGTTGCTCTTCAACTCCAAAGAAATAGACCCAACAGTATTCAAGAAACCGTACAAGGTATTTTCGTAGCTCATGGCGTTTTGAGACCAGCGGTTAGATGAAGAACGAGGATTTGGAGCTGATCTGCCATTGGTTACCTGTTGGTTGGTGTTTTCTACATAATTGTAGCGAGCCGTCAATTTGTGCTTGTCGCTCAAATTCCAATCCAAGCGGCCCAGAATCTTGTAGTTGGATACTGAGAAGTTGCCCAAACCAGCATAAGCGCCAGTCTCGTACCCGTATTTGTCTTTCAAATGCTGTTGAACAGCAATTAAATCGCTTTCCAAAACACGAGACAAATTGGGGTTAGTGGGGTCAGAATTGGCGTTGGTTGGCTCCCATAATAAACCTGGGAAACTGCGCTCTTCTTGCTCATAGCTTAAGAAGTAGAACAGCTTGTCTTGCTTAATGGCACCGCCCACGCGAAAGCCCAAGATGTTGGATGTAGATTCAGGGATGTTGGTCAATTCAACATCTCCAATTTTGTTTCCATTGAAATTCTGGTTGCGAACAAAGGAATAAATGGATGCAGAAGTAACGTTTGAACCGCTCTTTGTGATTGCGTTCACGCCAGCACCGGTGAAGTTGCTTTGACGAACGTCAAATGGGGAAACGTTTACTTGAACGGCTTCGATGGCGTCCAATGAAATGGGTTGGGCATCACCGCCAGGCATGTTGTTGGTACTCAAACCAAAGTTGTTGTTGAAGTTGGCACCGTCAATGGTGATGTTGTTCATGCGGCCATCGCGCCCGTTGAATGAACTATTGCCGCCAGCTTGAGGAGTCAGACGAGTGAAATCGTTAATGGAGCGGCTGATGGTTGGCAACGTGTTCAGGGTTTGGCCGCTGATGTTGAAGCTCGCGCCCGTTTGAGTTCCTTTGCGGTTTCCTGTAATGGTCACTGCGCCGATGCTACCTCCGTCTTGGGACATGTCTACGTCCAAGCGGTACGTTTCACCCAACTGCAAGTAAACATTGTTAATGGTGACAGATTTGCCGCCAGCTTCAGTTACAGTCACGGTATACGGACCTCCTGCTTGTAGGTTGGATAAATCGTAAACACCTCCCGTTCTAGACTCGCCAATGTATTTGGCGTTGGTCGTTGTGAGAACAGCAGAAATGCTGGCACCTTCCACACTGCTAGTGCCATTGCTGATGACACCACCCATGTGAGCTGTTGTAACTTGAGCCCAAGCAGTCATACTTGAGGCAAGAGTCAACAGTACTAATCCTAGTTTTTTCATAAAAATGGTTTTATAGTTTGACGCAAAAAAAAGCTTGTTAATCAATGCTCTAATGAACAAATTCTCAACAAATTGTTATGCCGCAACTAGTTGGCTGTGTAATTCGCAAATAAATTAGAGGCTTGATAACATAGTTCGTCTTGGTTCAGAGAAATATGCGTTTGAGTGTTTTACCTTTAAAAACTCAACAATAACAGTGAGTAAGTCGATTTGTAAATATTTGGTTGGGCTGATTTTGGGTCTCATTTCCCAAACGGCATGGTCTTTTACCGACCAGCAGAAACATTCGGTATTGCTGAATTTTCAGACTTTTTTCCTGTCTGAATTCGGTCATACTGCTCAGGTTTCTTTGATTGATGTGATCGAAACAGGCGATTCTCTGTTGATTAATCCCAATGGAACGCATTATGTGTATTCCTATAAGAGCACTCGTCCTGGATTTTTGCGTTTGGATCAATCCACCTTTCATGGTCACAATTTTGGAAGAAAATTATTTTGGTTCGACAAGCATTTATACGCATTGGGTGGTTATGGTTTTTGGGTCGATCATTCCAAACTCATTCGCTTCAATTGGATCACTAGAGAATGGGATCTGATTCTCACAAAAGGGCCCTCTCCAGGAGGGAGCCCATTGTTGTGTTTTGAACGAAACGACTCGCTGTTTTGCATTCGAAGTATATATAGAGGCCGCGATGTTGATTTTCCTCGCATCGTTAGCCAAATGTGGATGCTTGATTTGCATAATTTGCAATGGGCCAGTTATGCATTTGATCCAAACATTGGTTTGGAGTCTTCTGATTATCGTTTGTCTGCTGAGAATGAAAATTGGTTCGTTGGAACCACGATGCCCAGATCTCAAGAAGTCATAGTAAATAAAAAAACCGGTAAATTCTATTTGAATAACAGTGGGCCGCCATTAATGGCCATACCAGAACTTGGGCTTACAGGCGTGAATTTGATGAACAATGAAAAGGCGATGTCTTACATAATGGGAGATAGTCTGATCATTCTATACGAAGATTCGCTTCCGTATGTTCGAGCCGATTTGTCCACTTTTGTTTATGAGTACTGTAGAGAGGAGAACGTAGATCTGAATGATCTGAATAGCTCATTAAACCCTGGAAATGATGGAATGGACCAGTTGTCTTTTGTCTCCGAACGATTGGTGTATTGGTTGGGGTTGCTTCTTCTGCTGTTTTTGTATGTCATAGAAAAGCGGTTCAATCTTAAAGTAAACAAAAGAGAATTTCAGTTCAATCAAGGATTTGTTGATGGCAAGTCGCCCTTAGTCTTGTCGCCAGAAGACGAAATAGCCATTCGGATACACAATAAAGGGAGTCGGCAGTATAGTCAAGATGAATTGGATGATCTATTTCACATCCAAGAATTTGATTACGATAGCCGAAAGCTCAAGCGCAGCCGAATAATTGCTGATTTGAATAGGAAGCACGATGGACTTTTGGAGAGGAAAAGAGATCCTTCCGATAAACGAAGGTTTATCTACATCGTGAACCACTTGAAATTCAAAGGTTGACCGAGGTCTTTTGCAGCATTAGTGAAAATACATATCGATTTTCCTGGAGTGCATCAAATCCAGATGAAGCTTGTGCATGGAACTTTTGCTGGTACAAGCGGTTGAAATGTTCCAATCGCTCTTTTACCAATTTCGAACCCATTTGCGTTCCATGCGATCGTTTGAATGAGGGGCCAGGACCTGTATTGGAGATTTCTATGTTTATCGAATTTGGGTCTAACCCTTGAACGACCCTAATTAGCAATTCCCCTTTGCTGGAATCCAAAAGTAACCCATGTTTGATGGCGTTTTCAATAACGGGTTGAAAGAGCAATGGAGGAATGCTCCATTCTCTTAAATCAACCTTAGGGTCGAGTATTTCTGTGAAATTGAATTTTCTATCACTGAATCGCAAAGATTCGATTTGAATGTACTTGCGACAGAATTCTAATTCTTTTTGAAGCGTTGCCAGTTCTTGCAAATTGGTTTCCAAAAACAATCGGTTGATTTCGGCGATTTTCCCAGTAACGTCAATTGCTTTTTTGTTTTCTTTGTTGGCAATTAAGGATTGAATCAAGCTCATGCTGTTGTGCAAGAAATGGGGGTTCATGTTGCTTTTTAGTGTTTTCCATCGAAGCGCGATCAGCTGGTTCTCTGCACTTTTGGATAAATCTCTAAAATTGAGCAGAGTTGAAAAGATGACCAAAACTATGATGACGGCAATAGCAAAGCCACCATTTTTTGAATTGGTTTTGACAAAGGCACATTGAGATCCATTTTGATGGTTCAAAAACAAGGCGAAAACACCAGTTGGAATTCCGGGAATCCAATTACCTGCTTGACCAGATCGAACCTGTCTATGTACAACAGAGTCTTGGTTGTTTTTTAAGCAAATGCTCAAAAGGCTATGGAAATGAGTCCAATATTCAGGATGAAAAAATCGAATATTGACATCTTTCAATGGTTGTAAAACAAGCGGCGACCTATCGAGAGTGTCCCTTTCTCCATACTGGTGTTCTACGTAAAATTTATTTGAATTATCTGCATTCGGTTTGTTCGGCAAGGGAATGGACTTCCAAAATCCAGATTGAAAAAACCAGAGTTGGGAAATATTCATTGTTGAATTTCGAATCGATTGCGTAGTTAAGTTGCCAATGTATTGTTGATTAGCGATTTGTGCGCTTCCGCTTTTTGATATGGTAATTTGATACAAATGGGAATTGGACAGGACCCAGAAACCCCTAGAATTACCGAAGAGTTTAAACTCTTGGTCAGGTAGGATGAAGTCCTTGATGTTTAAATCGACGAGGAACTGCAATTGATTTTTGGCAAAATGGTAAACTTTCCACGTTTGACCCTCTTGAGCAATGATCAAGTTATTTGAGATGGCAATGTGCGTATTCGTGTTGATACCCCACTTACCTAAGGGGCTGCTCTGGCGATTTTTGAGGTCAACTAAATGCAAAGAACCATTAAATTCTTGAGTAAAGACAAACTCTTCTGTACTGATGAATTGAGCCGTTTGTTTGGAGCTTTTAGGCCATTTCTCCAATTTTTTGGTGTTGATGTCAATCGAAGACCATTCGCCATAAGGGCGATGCAACAACAATGAATAGCCTGCGGCTATGAGTTTATTGTATTGGTATTCAGAGACATTAAAAAAGGGCTGGAAGGAGAATTTGGTGCTGTTCCATTCATACAACCAATCTTTGGTCAAGGCGAATGTTCTATTGGCTGTAGTTTGAATATCTATTATGCTTTCTGGAAATACTTGGGTGTTCCATATTGAATGCTGGTCTTTCTTTATAAAAAGCACCTGGTCCTTCCAAATGCACACATAGCCATGATCCGCATGGATATTGCCAAATGGGATTTTTTGAAAACCATCGGGGAACATCAAGGCAAAGCAACCCTGTCCTAAACTTGATGCCCATAATACATGCCGAGTTGTATCATAGCTTAGGCCCCAAATGAAGGGTTCTGTTGATACGCTTGATAGGTTGAGGTTTACGACTGACGGATTGTGCCTAATTACGGCACCGCGCTCTAAATTGTGCACGTTGCCAAGGGCAAGGTAAATCTGATCCTCACTCTGTTCGATGCTCCAAACGGTCCAATTGTTTTCTTTGTTTCTCCCTAAGTTGAATCGGATTGATTGGTCGTTTTTGTCAATGACATAATATGCTCCTTCAGAGCCCAGATAGAGGAGTGAATCGGTGGCTTTATGACTGAGAATGGAATGAGTAAAAAGCCAGGGAGATTGATTTTTCCATTTGGCTCTTCGGCCGTTCTCGTATTCTTTGAATTGTATCCACCTATTGCTCGGATATGCACAGGCATAGTAGGTCCCACCCCAATAAAAGAAACTAGTGATTTGCTCATTGAGTGCACAGGGGGGGGTTATGCGCACCGTGTCCAATCCCTTTATTTGCAAAACGCCTTGACCACTCAGGCAATAGAGTTTGTTATTGACCCATTGGAGGGCTCTTGTTTTAGCAAGCGTGATTCGTTTGGATAATTGGCCACGGTCATTGAATATGTAGAGACCACTGTCAAAACTGATGATCGCTGTATATGATTTTTTAGAGTATTGATAAAAAGCCACATCCCAGGTGGAGATATCCCTCATCGTTGATTGAATGGCCTTTTGGGCAGGATTGGGAATTGGGGAAATCTGCAATCCTTGGTTGTGACATACCCAAATGGCTCCTTCAGGATCGACGCGGCATTGGCGAGTTAAGTCAGTTTTTAGACCCTTGGTGCTATTTAGTTCCGCACCTTCTAAAGGCAATTGCTGGGCTTGCATTTTAAAAACCAAACTCAACAACAGAATGAATATGAAATGAATTTTATTGGCCAAATTTTTCAAGCAACAATTTCCTTCCGCTTTTCGAAAGGCCAATTTGATGTCCTGTTTTTAGGTTCACCATATTTCCCTTGAAGCTATCGATCTGGGATCCTGGTACCAAATAGGAGCGATGCAATCGATAAAACTGATTGGGCAACAATGGTGTTAAAATTTTCAATGTCTTACTGACCAAATAAGAGCGCTCGGAAGTATGGATTTGGGAATAAGCCCCTGATGCTTCAATGAATAAAATATCCTTTATGTGAATAATTACGCTGTTGCCCCCATCTCGTATAATCAATGATTCTTCATGGGGTCGTTTGGGTTGGATTTTGGTTTCAATCCTCTTTAGGAAGGCTTTAAATTGATCTACCTCTAGAGGTTTGGTAAGGAAGTCTAGCACATCTAATCGGAAAGCCTCAATGGCATACTGTGCGTGCGCGGAGACCACAACAGTTGGAATAAAAGGAGCTAATTTTCTCAGGTCAAGGCCGCTTTCCCCTTGCAATTCAATGTCAATGAACATCAAATCGGGGTCAAAAGTTTCCAAGGTTTCCAAGGCTTCTTTGATGGAGCTACAGGTGACCACTGGCCCAAAGAAATCGTTGCCAAATTCTTGAATGAAGTAGGCAAGTACAGTTCTGCCTGCAGGTTCGTCATCCAATATGAGAGCTTTGATTTTGGACATTTTATTCAAATTGAACCTTTTTCGTTTAATCAAACAATTGGTTTTTGGTTAGCGAGTTGGTATCTTGCATTGAACCAAAATATTTGAAATTTATAAACTTGATTATCAACCTTTTGGATTTCTTATCAAATAAGTTCATTTAGGAAAATGGCACGCCCACTAAAAAAATTAGTCGTTGAAGATTTGGTAAAGTTGAGGGGAGATCTAATCTCCAAAGAAGGATATTCGCCCCAATCTACCAAGCAATACGAATCTTTGTCTTGCCAAATTTTCTTGAAAACGGGAATTCTTATTAGTGTTTCCACTTTGCAGCGTTTCTTTAGTGAGCAAGTAAAAGTATTGCCGAGCAGCAGTACCTTAGATACGTTGACTCGCTATTTAGGTTTTGTCGATTACGCTGATTGGGTAAGGGGTCAACAATTTGGTCAGAGATTTCTGGCATATCTGGCCAAATTGTCGCAAGGAGAAGGAGCAAAGTCGATGAATGCCATTTCGAATTCAGAGGTTTGGGTCTCTGAAAATCAAGCTTGGTTTCAAACGGGATTGCTCGTTTCACCTGTGACTCATTGGGATGAATTGTTCTCGGAGGCTCAATCCAGGATGAAGACTTGGGAAGATTCGTATCTCTCAGGTCTGGTATTGGCTCTGAGCATGAGAAAAGGACAAATAGATGTGACTTCTTTGCCCGAGAAAGTCATCAATCATCCCTTTTTCATGGAGCGAATTACGACTTACTTTATAGATGAGGAAAGACCCAATTGGTATTTGGCTCTGATGCCCCGTGCCGAAGAATGCCCAGAGAAATTTTGGCTGACCTCAGACAAAAAAGCGATTGATTTTTCGCTGAACCATCTTCGAGAAACGCAGTTAATGCCTCCTTCAATTCGGGAATGGGATCGACTCATGCAATTGACTGATAAAATGTCCAATGTTCCTATTGCGCGGTTGGCAGGCTGTTTTTCTCAAATTGATGCCGATAGAAAGTCCATAGTGTTGGATTTAATTGAATCTTGGTATAGTTCCATTCCTCATGATGACCAGTTGAGAACGTCTCAATTTTTGGTTCGCCAGCTGCAGCGCGCAGATTGGCCATTAATCAAAGAAATTATAGAACCCTATACCCAACAATTCAAGCCGCGAAATTCACAACAAACGATTGAATGGAAGCATTTCAACAGTCTAGTCAGTGCCTTAGAGAATCGGGTTATGGAACCGGCAGTTTTTTACCATCTGCACAATGCTGAAATGAATCGGTTTCACTGGAATCGAATCAAAAATAATCTCTAAGCCAATCGCAAAGCTTGCCAAATCAAGGTCACTATCAATATGGATAGACTGACCCACTGCAAACCAATGGGCCTTTCTTTATTGATGATCCAAGCTCCAAATATCGAGAGCACAGGTGTGACTACACCGGCTACAGCAGTAGATTCAGTGCCGTGTTCGGCATACGATTGTACAGTCGTTAATACGGCTAATGCGGTAATTATGCCGGTGAGCAATGGCCATTTTACTTCCCTGAAGGCAATTGATTTTTTCCAAAGCAAAAGGGAGGCTGAACCAATGGCTATGCAGGCTTCTACCCAGGCTGCAGTAGGGATGGCTCCTATTTGAGAAGTGACCGATTCGTACCACGAATAGGACAAGCCCCAGCTGCATGAAGCCAAACAGGCCCAAATAATGGGAAGCGTAGGGGCTTTAGGATCTTGACTTCTTTGGAATTGGAACGAGAGTAAAATTCCTGCAATCATCAGCGAGAGAATGGCCAAATTTTCAAGCGGCATCCATCGGCTGTTATGTTGGAAAAACCAGAAGACATAGGTGACAACGGGTGTCAATGCTACTACAGGGATGATGATATGAAGGGCTCCGTCTTTTAAGGACTTTCCAAAGGCCCACAACCCGAGCCAACCTAGAAGTCCAACTCCAATGATTCGAAAATCGTGTTGGATGGCATACGTAAACGATTGGCTCCATTCATTTAAATTAGGAGTTACAACCAACACCACGCATCCTAACAGTAGGGTGGAGGTCCAGGATCGAATGGCCGTATTGACAGATACAGAATTGTACTGCTGGGCTTGCTTCCACGCTAAATCGACGAGTGCGAACAGTAGGTTCGCCAACAAGGCCCACTTCATGGTCACAAAGGTAGAGTCAAGCCTTAACTTCGCTGCACATGAGACTGGAAAATGGGCAGATTCAAGTGGAAGTATCCAAGCGTGGGGCGGAACTGCAGGTTTTAAGCAAACAGGGTGGACCGAATCGCCTGTGGCAAGTGGACGAGCATTATTGGAACCGAGTGGCTCCCCTGTTGTTTCCCATTGTAGGTAAGCTTAAAAACGATTGCTCTCAGGTATCAGAAGGAACCATCCAATTGCGTCAACACGGTTTCGCCCGCGATTGTGATTTTAACATTCGGTATCAAAGTGCAGACCAGGTGATACTGACATTGGTAGATAATGTTCAAACCCGTCAGGGGTTTCCTTTTTCATTTGAACTGGAAGTGGAATACAAGCTTCAGTTCGATCGATTGATGGTTCAGTACAGGGTCATCAATACAGGAAATGGTCACCTGCCGTTTTCGATTGGTGCTCATCCCGGTTTTGCCCTCGAGGGCCCATTGGAAGAACACCAATTGGTTTTTGGAGAGCCCCTAACTGCCGAGCGTTATTTGATTGAAAACGGCTTGTATACCGGCGACTCAAGTCCGTGTTTAAACCAGCAGAAGGAACTGTCGTTGAAAACAGGAGATTTTCAGCAGGATGCCATCGTGTTCAAGAACAGTGGAATTAGTTCCGTACGTCTCGAACACAACAGTGGTCCCTTGGTTGAAATGCAATTGCCATCGGCTGATGACTTTCCCTACTGGGGTTTTTGGACCAAGCCAGGCGCGCCCTTCTTTTGCTTGGAACCTTGGGCTGGATTGGCCGATTCGGTTGGCAGCTCTGGGAGTTTCTTTGAAAAAGAGGGCATTCGGGTATTAAAGCCCAATGAACGTCAATCGTTCAGTTACTCTTTGAAGCCCTTTTGATCTATTTTTACAGCCATGGAATTGTTGTTATCCATTTGGCCCATGTTGATTGGTGCCATCGTCTACTTCACCATCGTGATTCGCATACGCAACAAACACGAAAAGGGCTTGCTTTGGCTGAGCGATGAGGTTCGGGGTCGTTTGATCACCGATTTGAAGCCCATTCGCAACCTGTCCACCTATTTGTTGTTGGGCATAGTCGTGATTTTTGTGCTCGTAGCATCCATGATGGACAATGGATATTCCCACTTTTACTCGATTCTGTATTTGCTCTTGATACTAGGCATTCAGGTGCCCATGGGCTTCTATCAGAAAAAGCTTCTGGCCGAAAAAGGCTACGACGAGCGATACGTTCAACTGACAGGTGAGTTGGTTTGGATGCGCTTGTTGGCCATTGGTATCATGGGTTTGGCCCTGACGCTCAATGCCTTGAATTTTGGCATTATTTGAGGTCGATCACCCTCGACTGAGCAAAGCTCGTAGCCCGTTGCCACTTTCCGTTGGCCATGATGGGATGAGGGCAATGGTAAAGGAATTTGGGTTTGTGGTAGGGGGGTAAAAAAGACCAATCCAAGGTCCTCGCAATGGTTGTTAACTGGGTGTGAACCAAGACCAGAGCCTCGCCGAGAACGGTGTCAGGTGTTTTCCAAACAAAGAAATCGGTCAATGGCCAACCCAATTGAGCAGACACTGCCTCTTCAATAGACTCTATGGAGAGTTTGATACCCCCAGAATTGACCACAAAATCGGCCCGGCCCAGCCAGGTGAATCTGCCGGCTTCGGCCCGCACGCGATCCCTTGTCTCTAGCCATTGATGGCCCGTGGCAGGGCTTTTTACAAACAGTAGTTCTTCTTCCACTTTCCATTCGTAGCCCTTGAAAACGCGGTAATTGCCATGAGTGTCGCCGATGATTCGACCGGCAAAGTGGCTATAGGTTTCGCTCATACCGAAGGTGTGAATGAAGCGCACAGGCAGCAAGTCAGGCTCTGTCAAACGAGCCTCTAGGTCAGGGTCGAGGGGGCCTCCACCCAGCACAACCGTATGAAACCCTTTCAATTGTTCGATGCCGCGGTTGCTCTGTACCACATGGTGAAGTTGCATGGGTGTTAAAGAGACGATCGAAAACTGACCCTCTAATTGGGGCAAAGAAGTGGCTTCGCGTACCTCAATCGGTGTTTTCCATACCTCCGCTCGAACAGCCTGCATCAGGCCACCTGCTTTGTCTAAAGGCAAGACGCAGAGTTGGCTAAGGTCTTGGCAGCAGTTGAAAAAAGCAGAAAGGGTTTGCTCGGCACTCCAAATCATGAATTCTCTCTTCCAAATCATTTGGCTAGGAGTGCCCGTTGAACCAGAAGTGTGCATGATGAAGGATTCTTCACCTGATCGCCAGGCGTCGAGAAATTCAGCATGCAAGGTTCGGTTGGAAGCCATACTGCAAATGTACGCAGTGTCATTTGCCTTGAGAATCTGCTTATTAAATTAGCAATGGGTAACTTTACAAAGTGATTAAGACCAAATCCCTGTTATTCGGATTGATAGGCGCGATGGGTTTTTCCTCCCTTCAAGCCCAGACTAGCGTACCCAACTACATTGATACTGACCAAACTTGGACCGCTTCTGGTAGTCCATACACCCTGTCAGCCAATACCTATTTGGCTGATGGAGCCTTCATTCGCATTGAACCCGGTGTTACCGTAGTCGCGAGCAAGGCTTTGCAATTCATCATCGATGGCCGAATTGAAGCGGTAGGAAAACCTGATTCCATGATTCACATGGAAGGGTTCCAAGTTCGTTTGCAAGCCAAGGCCGCTGGATATAATTTGGCCTCAGACACGGGTGCCCAGTTCAAATTTTGTCATTTCCATGGGCAAGCGAATTCGGGTACCTATAGCATCTACAACGAGTGCGCGGGGGTCGATGTCGAGCATTGCCGCATGGAAGATGCCTATTATGGCGTATACAACCGATTCAGCAGCAATAAAGGCATCGTGCAAGTGTTGCATTCCCGTTTCCCATCGAGTTCCAAGTATGGCTATCCCATCTATACCTCGGGTCAAGGAACGCTGAACGTGGAATACGACACCTTCGAGAACCAATATTCGGTCTACGGATACGGTACCGATATTCAATTCAATCGCAACTGGGTGAAGGGTACGGGCAGTGTTACCGTCTCCGTTTACGGCTCCTTGGAAATGGAGTGCAATCGTTTTGAAAACATGGCTTCGGGTTTCCAATTGAATTGCTGGGGATACTACGATACCTTGAGAGTTCAAGCGACCGGTAATACGTTTGACAGCTGTGGGGGTAGTTTTTACCCCATGATGAGCATCAGCGGATCAACGCCTGACAGCAGCAAACCCATCATCGCCCATTTGAATCGCAACAACTTTTTGCGCTATCCCGGTACTGGTCAAAAAATCAAGTTTACGGGAACCAATAAAAACCCAGCAGCCGGTTGGGACTTTGATTTTTCGAATAATTATTGGACCAGTCTCGATACCCAGCAAATTGCCGATTGGATTCACGATTACAGCGATGATATCATGGTTTGGGCCAAGGCCCACGCCGATAGCCCTGTCGCCTCTTTGATCGATGATTGTGGCGATCACACTGCTCAACTGGCATTGAAATTGGAAGACATTCAGGTAAGAATCTATCCCAATCCGAGCAGCTCTGAGACCATTGGAATATTCATGTACGGTGGTTTTGATTCCTATGCGCTGATCAATTCATTGGGCCAGGTCGTTGCTGCAGGTTCAGGATCTGTTCAATCTCGTTCCGAGTTGCAGTGGCCTATAACTGCGGGCAATGGAATCTACCACTTGGTATTGACCAAAGAGGGTCGCTCCATCAGCCAAACCCTGATTCGCCAGGCCCCTTAACCGGCATAAGCCACCAAACATTCGAGCAAGGCCTCGAGGTCTGATTCGTTGTTGTAGTAGTGCGTGGAAACGCGCACACAATCGATGTCATTTTCGCCAACATGCCTCAATATGATGTGCTGTTTGCGGGCTTCTTGAACGAATTCGACGTTTGATTTGTCTTTCAGCCTAAAGGAGATTTGAGCGCCTCTAGAGCGCGCCTCCAGCGGTGTGAGCATTTCGAGTTCAACCGGGAGGGCCAACAATTTTTCTTGCAAGATTCTGGCCAAGCCCAAGCTGCGCTGCTCGATACGGGCAGGACCCATGGTATGGTAAAATTCCAAGGCAGCCGTAGCTCCTTCAATCAGCGCCCCAGAAAAGCTTCCGTAACTGAATCGCGAAGCAGAATCAACCAATTCCCCGAGGGCAGGGGGTTGGGCGTTCATGTTAAAAGTATCCAGCGAATAAGCGGCCACATGGGTGCAGCGGGTCTCGGCCAATCGCTCCTTTTTGATGTACAAATACCCCGTTCCTAAGGGGCCTAGGGCCCATTTGTGCAGGCAGCCAGCATAGTAATCGCAGCCTATTTCGTGCAAGTTGAATTGCAACATTCCCAGCGGATGCGCGCCATCCAATACCGAAATGATGCCTTTCATTTTGGCCAGTCGGCATATGTCTTGGACAGGCAAAACCTGGCCAATGGTGCAAGGCACGTGAGGTACGGCAATCACACGGGTGCGTGGGCCGATGGCCGATTCGATGGCCTCCATGGTTTGGTCGGCCGTGGGTTTCAAATCCACGACTTTGATGCTCAAACCTTCCAATCGTGCTCGGTGCAACCAGGCGGCGCATCCGCCGACATGCTCGTGGCTGGTCAGAATGATTTCGTCTCCTTTCTTCAAGGGAATGCCCCAGCAAATATGGTTGATGCCCTCGCTGACGTTTTTGGTGATGGCCACCTCATCGTGATCGGCGCCAATGGTCTCAGCCAGTAGTTTTTCCAACTTGTCGTTGTGTCCGGGATAACGGGCATGGGTGGCCGAATCTTGCAGAGAATCTATGCTGGCTTGCAAGACGGGATAAGGGCTGACCCCCATGGTGCCGTTGTTCAAAAACACCGTCTTTCGGTCCAAGGGAAAGAGGCTGCGAATGCGGTCCCAATCGTCAGAATCGGCCGCCAATTTGGCCTCTAGCAAGCTGGGTTTGTTGTTGGATAACAGTGAATTGCCCTGAAGAGCAAGGGGAGCAGCTGTGGCCGTCCAAGCTAAGAATCGTCTGCGATTGAGCATGTTCCAAACTAGATAAAAAAGAGGAAATGGGCTTAGTGAGGGGCAACTATTTTTTGTTTATGGCACTTCACTTTTGCAAGTTTGTCAGGGAATGGGCATTTTTGGAGCATGAAGGTATTGGGTATCATGAGTGGGACGAGCATGGATGGAGTTGACCTGGCTCTTTGTGATGTGCAACAAAATTCAGACGGCTGGTCGGCCGAAATACTCACGGCAGTAACCATACCTTACAATGAAACCTGGCGTGTTAGATTGAGCCAATTGCGCTATCAATACGGCGAAGTTTTGGCCAAAACCGATGTGTTTTACGGGCGTTATTTGGGTGATTTGGCCCGGGTATTTCACGAATCAAGTGGACACAACGTGGATCTAGTGGCTTCTCATGGGCATACCATATTTCACAATCCCAACAAAGGCTTGACCACCCAAATTGGCGATGGGGCAACTTTGAGTCATTATGCTCAGCGCCCTGTGGTTTCCAATTTCAGAAGAGGGGATGTAGCCGCCGGGGGTCAAGGTGCTCCTTTGGTTTCAATCGGAGATCAATTGCTCTTTGGAGACTATGAATTTTGCTTGAATTTGGGTGGATTCTCCAATATTTCAGCCTGCGTGAATGAAAAACGGGTCGCCTTTGATGTTTCTCCCTGCAACATTGTGCTCAATAGACTGGCCAGAGAATTGAATGTTTCTTACGATGAGGGCGGGGCGATCGCTGAAAGCGGCCAAGTCATTTATCCCTTGTTAGACGAGCTGAACGCCATTGACTATTACCATCAGAATTACCCCAAGAGCCTCGGTCGAGAGTGGATCAATAAGCATTTTTGGCACGTGGTTCGGGAATACGATCAACACCCCACCGAAGACCGCATGAAGACACTGGTCTTGCATTCGGCTGCCCAAGTGGGTAAGGCCATCGAGCGTTTTCAAGCCGATGGGGTGTGTCAACCGGGATCAGGACGCATGTTGGTCACTGGTGGCGGAGCCTATAACAAGACCTTGGTGGATTTCTTAAAGTCAGAATGCCCTTGCGAGGTGGTGGTTCCCGACTCCAACCTGGTTGAGTACAAAGAGGCTTTGATATTTGCCTTGCTTGGCGCTATGCGCGTTAGCAACCAGCCCAATATATTGGCATCGGCTACCGGAGCAACGCACAACGTCATCGGCGGATCATTGGACGGGGATTTTTCCTCCCTGTTGCGGTAGAGCCGCGCAGAATGCGGAACTTTGCAGCACAAATAGTTGCAAAAAGTGAAACTGGACAAGCTTATCGAGAAATTTGAAGGCAAGCAGCCTGAAATCGTATTCAACTGGAAAGATGCCGAAACAGAGGCCGAAGGTTGGGTAGTCATCAACTCTTTGAGAGGAGGCGCTGCTGGTGGAGGAACCCGCATGCGCAAAGGCTTAAATCAACACGAGGTAACCTCTTTGGCCAAGACCATGGAGGTCAAATTTACGGTTGCAGGTCCAACTATTGGCGGTGCCAAGTCAGGTATCAATTTCGATCCAGCCGATCCTCGCAAAAAGGGGGTATTGGAGCGCTGGTACAAGGCGGTTAAGCCCCTTTTGAAGAACTACTACGGAACGGGTGGTGATTTGAACGTCGATGAGATACACGAGGTCATTCCCATGACCGCTGATTTGGGGATTTTGCATCCGCAGGAGGGAGTCGTGAACGGTCACTTTCAACAGTATACCAGCGAAGACAAGCTCAAAGCCATTTCCCGTTTGCAACAGGGAGTGTTGCTGCCCATTGCCGATGAGCGTTTGACGCCTGCCTTGGAAAAGGGTTATACCATCGCTGACATGATCACTGGATGGGGCGTGGCCGAAGCGGTACGCCTTTACTACGAAATCTGGGGCGGTTTCACCAACAACAAGTTGGCCATCATTCAAGGCTGGGGCAACGTAGCCGCTGCCGCTGCTTTCTATTTGACCAAGTACGGAATTCGCATTGGCGGTATCATTGACCGCGAGGGTGGAATCATCGACCCCAAAGGACTGGGTCATGAGGAAATCGTTGAGCTGTTTTTGAGCCGCAATGGCAATGCCCTGAACGCCCCAAACATGCTTTCGTTTGAAGAAGTAAACGAGCGCATTTGGGACCTTCCCGCTGAGATTTTCATTCCCGGGGCCGCCTCTCGTTTGGTGACCGAAGACCAGGTCAAGCGCCTGGAAAAATCGGGCATTGAAGTTGTGAGCTGTGGCGCCAATGTGCCCTTCGCTGATTCGGAAATTTTCATGGGCCCGATCTCTCAATTGATCGATTCCAAAATGGCCGTGGTGCCCGACTTCATCGCCAACTGCGGTATGGCTCGTGTATTTGCTTACCTGATGAGCCAAGAGGCCGAACTTAACGATGTAGCCATCTTCAAAGACGTGTCGAACACCATTCGTTCGGCCATGATGCGCCTTCACCAATTCAACCCCAAAACCACAGGTTTGAGCTCCAAAGCCTTGGAAATGAGCTTAACCGAACTCGTGTAATATGCAGTATTCTTCTATAGCCGAACGCTTCAGCGCCTATGCGCGCATTGATACCCAGAGCGATCCCAATTCGCCTTCTCAACCCAGCACCGAAAAGCAAAAAGACCTGTCGCGTGTGCTGGTGAAAGAACTCTTGGATTTGGGTTTGAGCGACGCCGAATTGGACGAGCACGGGTATGTCTATGCCACCTTGCCCTCCAACGTGGATCACGAAGTACCCGTCATTTGTTGGTGCGCCCACGTTGATACCTCTCCCGATTGCACGGGAGCAGGTGTGAAACCCTTGATTCACCCCAATTACCAGGGCCAAGACATTGTGTTGCCCGACGATCCAACTCAAGTGATTCGACCTTCTGAGCACCCTTATTTGTTGGAGCGAATCGGCGATGATTTGATCACTGCTTCTGGTACTACCTTATTGGGGGCTGATGACAAAGCGGGTGTGGCTGCCATTATGCATGCCGTTGAGCACTTGGTGAATAACCCTAGCTTGAAGCACGGCAAGATTCGCATCTTGTTCACGCCCGATGAAGAAATCGGTCGTGGCGTTGACAAAGTGAACATTGAAAAATTGGCGGCTGACTACGGATACACTCTAGATGCTGGCGAACGCGGATGCTACGAAGAAGAAACCTTTTCAGCAGATGGAGCAAAAGTGCATTTTTACGGTATCTCGGCTCACCCCGGATACGCCAAAGACAAATTGGTCAACGCGCTGAAGGTAGCCGGTGACTTTATGGGTCGTTTGCCCCGCACTGAGTGGTCTCCCGAGACGACCAGTAATCGCCAAGGTTTTGTTCACCCCGTAAGCATGGGTGGAGTAGCCGAGCACGCTTGGGTTTCATTCATCGTGCGCGATTTCAATACCGCTGAATTGGCCGCTCACGAAGCTCGTTTGACGGCCTTGGCCGAAGCCGTAACCGCTGATTGGCCCGGTGCTCGCTTTGAAGTCGAAGTCAGCGAGCAATACCGAAACATGAAAGACATGGTCTCTTTGACGCCTGCTATTTCTCGCAACGCCTTACAGGCTATTGAAGAGGCGGGAATCAAGCCTCAATTGACCAGTGCCCGTGGTGGAACCGATGGCTCTCGATTGAGTTTCATGGGTCTTCCTTGCCCCAATATTTTTACCGGTGAAATGGCCTTTCACGGCAAGCACGAATATGTCTTTGCTCAAGACATGGAAAAGAGTGCTGAAGTGCTAGTGAATTTGGCTCGCATCTGGACAGAAAATCCCAAATAACTCATATATTTGCAGCCCCGTTCGGGATGTAGCGCAGCCCGGTAGCGCACTTGCATGGGGTGCAAGGGGTCGCTGGTTCGAATCCAGTCATCCCGACGAACGACAAGCCCCTGGCGAAAGCCA
>Ga0222713_10002960_pt1 | contig 17794 bp, 13 predicted proteins | sample C33_649DmetaG_FD_165061 | JGI IMG/M metagenome (GOLD analysis project Ga0222713, IMG submission 165061) | Estuarine water microbial communities from San Francisco Bay, California, United States - C33_649D | ecosystem: Environmental > Aquatic > Marine > Unclassified | place: USA: California...
CCCAACCATGCGCAAAGCGCGCATTTTCTTCGGCAGTTCGGCCGCATCAACGGTTGCGGTTGCCAGCCACGAATAAGCCGGCATGTTCGACTCGGGCACCACGTCGCGCGGGTTCATCAGGTGCACGCGGTGCCATTCGTCAGAGTAGCGGCCGCCGACACGCGCCAGATCGGGACCAGTGCGCTTGCTGCCCCACAGGAAGGGGTGCTCGTAGACGAATTCCCCGGCCACCGAGTAATGCCCATAGCGCTCGGTTTCAGCGCGGAAAGGGCGGATCAGTTGTGAATGGCAGTTGCCGCAGCCCTCGCGGATGTAGATATCGCGGCCCGCGAGCTGCAATGCATCGTACGGCTTCAGACCCTTGACCGGTTCGGTCGTCGATTTCTGGAAAAACAGCGGCACGATTTCCACCAGGCCACCGAAGCTGATGGCGACAATGATCAAGGCAATCAGCAGGCCCAGATTCTTTTCAATGACGGCATGGCCCGAAGTGCTCATTGAATCTCCCGTAAAAATATCAATATAAACATATGGTTAATCATGTCATCGGTTCCCTCAGGCATGCGCCGCGGCAACCGCGGGTATCGGTGCATCGACCGCCTTCTGCCCTGCCACGGTCTTGTAGACGTTCCAGGCCATGATCAGCATGCCGCTGAAATACATCGCCCCGCCGAGCAGGCGCACGGTGTAGTAGGGATACGTCGCCTTCACCGATTCGACGAAGGCATAGGTCAGCGTTCCGTCGGGATTGACCGCTCTCCACATCAGCCCCTGCATCACACCGGCAATCCACATCGCCGCGATATAGAGCACGATGCCGATCGTGGCCACCCAGAAATGCAGCGTCACCAGTTTCATGCTGTACATCTCGGTACGACCGAACAGGCGCGGGATCAGGTAATAGAGGCTGCCCACCGAGACCATGCCGACCCAGCCCAGCGCGCCGGAATGCACATGTCCCACGGTCCAGTCAGTGAAGTGAGAAAGTGCGTTGACGGTCTTGATCGACATCATCGGCCCCTCGAACGTAGACATGCCGTAGAAGGACAGCGACACCACGAGGAACTTCAGGATCGGATCGGTACGCAGCTTGTACCAGGCGCCTGACAGGGTCATGATGCCGTTGATCATGCCGCCCCAGGACGGCGCCAGCAGCACCAGCGAGAAAATCATGCCGATCGACTGTGCCCAGTCTGGCAGCGCGGAATAATGCAGGTGGTGGGGACCCGCCCACATGTAGGTAAAGATCAGCGCCCAGAAATGCACCACCGACAACCGGTAGGAATACACCGGCCGGCCCGCCTGCTTGGGAATGAAGTAGTACATCATGCCGAGAAACCCGGCGGTCAGGAAAAAACCCACCGCGTTATGACCGTACCACCACTGCACCATGGCGTCCTGCACACCGGCATAGGCAGAGTAGGATTTGGTCAGGCTGACCGGAACCGCCGCACTGTTGACCAGATGCAGTACCGCGACCGTGATGATGAAAGCACCGAAAAACCAGTTGGCAACATAGATGTGCGGTGTCTTGCGCTTGACCACGGTACCGAAAAACACCACCGCATAGGACACCCAGACCAGCGTGATCAGAATGTCAATCGGCCATTCCAGTTCGGCATATTCCTTGGCACTGCTGTAACCGAGTGGCAGGCTGATCGCGGCGAGCACGATGACCAGTTGCCAGCCCCAGAAGGTAAACGCGGCCAGTTTGTCGCCGAACAACCGGGCATGGCAGGTCCGTTGCACCACGTAATACGACGTTGCAAACAGTGCAGAACCGCCAAAGGCAAAAATCACCGCATTGGTATGCAGGGGGCGCAACCGGCCATAGGACAGCCACGACGCCAGGTTGAGCTCGGGCCAGATCAGCTGGGCGGCAATCAGCACCCCCACCAGCATGCCCACGATGCCCCAGACCACGGTCATGATCGCGAACTGCCTGACCACCGTGTAGTTATATGCCGATTGCGCCTGCATGAATGCTCCCCGCGGGATTGATCATGGCGGGGAGCATAAGGACACCGTAATGCACCCGGTTTGATCTATATCAAGCAGCCGCCGATCCTCAGGGATTAACCTGTTCTCAACGCACAACCTCCCTGAAGGAGAATCGCCATGTTCCGCAACATACTGGTCCCGACCGACGGCTCCGCACTGTCGAAAAAAGCCATCAAAAAAGCAGTGACACTGGCCCGGGAAACCGGGGCACGGGTCACCGGTTTCCACGTAGCACCGGCCTACCGGTTCAACGTTTATGCCGATTACGTACCGCCCGATTTCATTACCCCCCGAGACTACGAGGCCCGCACCAAGAAAGTGGCTGCCCGCCACCTCGAGGCCGTAACAAAGGCCTGTGCCGCCGCCGGAGTACGCTGCGCAACCGCCTACGTCAGCAGCGATTACGCAGCAGATGCCATCGTCAAGGCCGCGAAAAAACACCGTTGCGACCTGATCGCCATGGCTTCCCATGGCCGCAGCGGTCTGTCCAAGCTACTGATCGGCAGTGAAACGCAGAAAGTGCTGGCGAATACCAACATCGCCGTTCTGGTACTTCGCTGATCTACGCGGTCCGGGGCGGCATTCCGCTGCCCCGGCAGTATCTTGATTCACATCTCAAGAACCGGAGATTAGGTCTGCCACATCGATGCTGTACTTCGACCTGGCAGTTTCCCCGATGGAGTGAGCCCATGGCGATGATCACCGATCGCATTGACAATATCACACGCATTCCCCAGAGCCACCTTCAAGCAAGCCCTCCCGCCCCGCGCAGCGTCAAGATAGAAATTTCGCCCCGCTGCAATTACCGCTGCGGTTTTTGTGCCCTGCGCACCCGCGAAGTTCAACCCAAATGGGACATGGATTTTGAACTGTTCAAACGCATCACTCGGGAGATGCGTGAAGCAGGCGTCGAAGAGATCGGCGTCTTTTATCTGGGCGAATCATTCATGAACCCACGCCTGCTCGTTGACTGCATCCGCCACGTCAAGCAGACCCTGGGTTTTCCCTATGTGTTTCTCACTTCCAATGCGTCGATGGCGTTTCCCGAAGCGGCCGAAGCCTGCATGCAAGCAGGGCTTGATTCGCTGAAGTGGTCGGTCAACGCCGCCGATGAGGAGCAGTTCGAAAGCATCATGGGTGTATCGGGTCGCCTGTTCAAACGAGCCCTGGAAAACATCCAGGCCGCATTTGAAATGAGGCAGAAAGGTGCACACAAAACGAGACTGTATGCCTCCTCGATTCGCTACGACGGTGAACAGCAGCAACGCATGGAAGAATTGCTGAGGGCGCACGTGCTGCCCTATGTCGACCAGCATTACTGGCTGCCCCTGTATTCAATGGGCGCTTTTGCCACCCAGCGCGAGGAGCAGCTGGGTTATCGCCCAACCGCCGGCAATCAGGGCAGGATCGGTGCGCTGCGGGAACCGCTGCCCTGCTGGTCAGCCTTCACCGAGGGACACGTTACCGCTGAAGGAAAACTGTCGGCCTGCTGCTTTGACGCCACCGCCAACTGGACCATGGGCGATCTCAACCGGATATCGTTCACGGAAGCCTGGAACTCCGAACCCTTCGTTCGACTGCGTGCAGCCCACCTCAAGCGCGACGTAAAGGGCACGGTGTGCGAAAACTGCATCGCATACAGTTGAGACGCAGAAAGCCGCAAGGCGCAGACTTTAGAAATATCCCTTGAGCATGTCCGGAACCACACCGCGATCTTGGGATCGGCGGCAGATGCTCTGTTCCATGCGGCCAGTGCAGCGAATGCCCGCTCTTTATCCCGCAGCCAAACCCGGTAACGCACTGCGAGTCAACGCTACCGCCACTATGTAGGCAAATACGCCCTGGGCGGCAAGCCATGCCGCAATTCTTCCACCGCGCGTCCTCCCACGCCTCAGGGCAATCATGCCCAGCACGATGTACACGCACAGCGCCAGCACCTTGGCGGTGACCCATCCAGCGACAAAGGGATACTGGTGCAGCATGAAGGCCAGCGCAAGTGCGCTGCCCAGCAAAACGGTATCAACGAGATGCGGCAGCACCCTGACCCATCGCGCGCCCAGCAGCGGTGATTCGCGCATCATCCAGATGCCGCGTACGAAAAACAGCGCGTAGCTGACAGCGACGCAAGACACGTGGATCAGCTTGAGCAGCGCGTAGTCGATGTTCCGCTCCGTCTTGCTGTTACCCTGAGTCAGGGCAGCAGGTTGATCCCGGACAGCGGATCCTTGTCCCGCGCCGCCTGCAACGCCGCATCGAAGGACTCGAATTGACCGCTCTCGACATTCAGCACCAGCACCTTGCCCTCTTCGATCAGGTAATGCCAGCCGCGCAGGTACAAACGCCCCTGCTCCAGGCGACTGCGCACCATCGGATATTCCATCAGCCGCTCGAGTTGCAGCGCCACCGAACGCTGTTCGGTGCGCCGCAACGCCTCTTCCGACAGTGTCACCGGCAATACCGCGTCGCGGCCGAGCTCCAGCCACTTCGCCATGTGCCGCGCCTCGGCCGGTGCATCGGTATACATCGCCCTTACTGCGCCGCAATGACTATGTCCGCAGACGATGATTTCGCTGACTCCCAGGTTGAGCACCGCGAATTCCACCGCTGCCGCAGTGCCGTGATAGCCCTGGGAAGCATCGTACGGCGGCACGAAGTTGCCGACATTGCGCACGATGAAGAGCTCGCCCGGTCCGCTGTCCATGATCAGGTACGGCAGCACCCGGGAATCGGAGCAGCCGATAAACAGCACCGTGGGATGCTGGCCCTGCTCGACAAGATTGCGGAACTGGCTGCGCAGTCGCGGAAAATAGCGTGTCTGGAAACGCCGCAACCGGTTGACAATTTCGTCGGGCATGACCTCAGCTTACCAGTACGGTTTTTCCCGGAACGATGTCCGTGCCATGCCCGGCCGGTTACTGCACCAGCGGCGCATCAGCCGCATCGAGATCGACGCCTTCGACCACAGCACGACCGGCCAGCAGTTGCAGGTACTGGCGCACCGCGGTGACATAGGCCTGCTGTCTGAGTAAGTTGGCCACCGCACCGCGCACCGATTCGAAATCCTGGGCGATACCGGGATCACGCTCCAGGACTTCAACCACGTGGAGCCCGAAGCGGCTGTGCACCAGTCGCGGCAACACCCCAACCTCGGCGTGTCCGAACAGTTCACGTGCAAATTCGGGGGCGCAGTCGGCGGTGACAAGCCAGCCCAGGTCGCCGCCCTGCGCCGCACTCGGGCAATTGGACAGTTCCCGTGCTGCGCTGGCGAATACGCCATTCGACTTGCCATCGTGGCAACGTACGTCGAGCAGAGCGACCTCCGCACGCTTGCGCAACAGTGTAACGTCGACACCTGGCGTGACCGCGAACAGGATATGCCGCGCACGAACACGCTCGCCGCTGCGGTAACTGGCAGCATGAGCTTCGAAATGGCGGCGGCAGTCCTCCACCGTCGGCTCCGGCAAGGCCAGCGTCATTTCGAGCAGCGCTTCGATTGCCGCCGATGCGGCCGCACTGACCGCACCGTCGGGTGCCGTGCAATCGTCCGCAGCCAGCAATCCCTCGGCCTGGGCCGCCTGGCGCAGCAGTTCAGTACAGGCGCGCTGACGCAACTCCTCACTGGCAAGTGTTACACCAGGCGCATGCAGTGCCATACCGTTGATGCGGGCCACGTCAGCGGCCGTGTCCGGTGACTTGCCGGCGATTTCCGTAAGCATGCTCAAACCCTCCCCGGCTGGTCATGCCCTGATGGCAGATTAAGCCGGCGGCTGCGCACCACTTGCCGCGGCCGGAACAGGTAGGCCACAGTGGCGAATCCGCTCCACACATGGACCAGCCTGCTGAAGGGAAAGAGCAGGAATATGGTCATGCCGAGCACCAGGTGCACCTTGTACGGCCAGGCCAGCGGAATCAGCCCTGCCGCATCACCGACGCGGAATGTGAACACGCGCTGCGCCCAGTCGGACAGCACCAGCATCACGCTGCCGTCGGCATGCGACAACGAGAAAGGCAGCGTGATCAGGCCCAGCACCAGCTGCACCCACAGGATGATCAGGATTGCGAGGTCGGTGCGATGGCTGGTCAGACGGATACGCGGATCGAAAATACGGCGGTAGATCAGCAGGCTGAGACCGATGAAACAGATGAATCCGGCGATGCCGCCAGCGATGATGGCCAGCAACTGCTTGTGCGCAGGAGAAATGAACGGCTCATAAACCCAGTGTGGCGTCAGCAGTCCGATGAAATGGCCGAAGAACAGGAACAGGATGCCGACGTGGAACAGGTTGCTGCCCCAGCGCAACACGCCCGTGCGCAACAGCTGCGAGGAGTCGCTTTTCCAGGTGTATTGGTCGCGGTCGTAGCGCGCGAGGCTGCCCATCAGAAACACCACCATGCAGATGTACGGATAGGCGCTGAACAGGAAAGTGTGCAGATAGGATTCGAAGGCAGTCATAGGGCCGCTCCTGTAGTCGCGTTATTGCGAACGAAGTGTATGGGTTGAGCCTCGCCGGGTCGGGCCTGCCCCTTGATCGAGCAGCCGCCGAATGCCGGCGGTTCAGCCCAGCTGTCGTCGAGCGGCTGCTCGGCGGCAATTTTTACCGGTTGTGCCTTCTCGCCGGCGAGTTCCAGCAAAGCGCCTAGCACACTGGCATACGCGCTGCCCCGCTGCTGCAATGCGGTGAACAGCGCACTGAGGATATGGCTCATTTCACCGAGGAAAGCACGCGCCTCGCGCGGCGGCTGCGTGGAAGCAAACTCCAGCACCACCGGCAGATAATCCGGCATCTCCCCCGGGGAAAGATAGAGGCCGGCCTTCTCGTAGGTTTGCGCGAGATCGATCATCGCGGGGCCGCGATCCCGCGAATCCCCGTGCACGTGCTCGAACAGGTGCAGTGAAGTGGCGCGGCCGCGGTCGAACAGCTGCACGTAGGTCGCCTCCGCTTCCAGCGAAGCGCTTTCGAGAAGCCTATCGATCAGGGCAACCAATTCTTGCTGCCGCGCAGGGTCGCAGACGCTTTCCCGGCGCAGGATTTCACGCATTTCCGGCAGATGGTCGCGCATCGCCGCATCGGGATAACCCAGCAGCGCACCCAGGACGCGCAGGGTGCCGGAAGCCGGTTTGTTTTTGGTAATTCCGCGCATGATCAGACCTCCAGCTTGATGGGAATGGTGCGTTTCTTCTCGCTGCCGAACAGACTGGTCTCGCTGACGCCCTCGGAACAGCCGTTGCCAAACGAAAATCCGCAGCCGCCGCGCACGTTGAAAGTATTCTCCGCGTACTCACGGTGCGTGCTCGGGATCACGAAGCGGTCCTCGTAGTTCGCGATGGCCATGATGCGGTACATCTCTTCCACCTCATCCTGGGTGATGCCGACCTGCTCAAGCACCCTGGTGTTGATGCGCTTGTCGACATGCTTTTCGCGCTGGTAGGCACGCATCGCCAGCATGCGCTCCAGTGCGCGCACCACCGGGACGGTATCGCCTGCAGTGAGCAGGTTGGCCAGGTACTTGACCGGGATGCGCAGTTGATTGACGTCGGGAATTTCGCCATTGGTACCGACATGCCCGGCGTTGGCTGCCGCACTGATCGGCGACAGCGGCGGCACATACCAGACCATCGGCAGCGTGCGGTATTCCGGATGCAGCGGCAGCGCGACTTTCCACTCCATTGCCATTTTGTATACCGGGCTGTTCCGCGCGGCGGCCATCCACTGGTCCGGGATGCCGTCCTTCGCCGCCTGCGCGATCACCTGCGGATCGTTGGGGTCTAGGAAGATGCCGAGCTGCGCATGGTAAAGGTTGCGGTCATGCTCAACACTCGCGGCCTCTTCAATGCGGTCGGCGTCATAAAGCAGCACTCCGAGGTAACGGATGCGGCCAACGCAGGTTTCCGAGCACACTGTCGGTTGTCCGGCCTCAATGCGCGGATAACAGAAGATGCACTTCTCGGCCTTGCCGCTCTTCCAGTTGTAGTAGATCTTCTTGTACGGACAACCGCTGACGCACATCCGCCAGCCCCGACACTTGTCCTGATCGATCAGCACAATGCCGTCTTCCTCGCGCTTGTATATCGAGCCTGAGGGACAGCTCGCAACGCAGGCCGGGTTCAGGCAGTGCTCGCACAGCCGCGGCAGGTACATCATGAAGGTGTTCTCGAACTGGCCGTAGATGTCCTTCTGGATTTCGTCGAAATTGCGGTCCTTCGAGCGCTTGCTGAACTCGCCGCCGAGGATTTCCTCCCAGTTCGGACCCCACTCGATCTTGTCCATCTGCCTGCCAGTGATCAGGCTGCGCGGACGGGCAGTCGGCGTCGCCCGCATCTCAGGCGCATTCTGCAGGTGGGCGTAGTCGAACGTGAAAGGTTCGTAATAGTCGTCGATCTGCGGCAGGTTCGGATTGGCGAAAATCTTCATCAGCAGTTGCCACTTGGCTCCCTGGCGGGGTCGGATGGAACCGTCCTCCTCGCGTATCCATCCGCCGTTCCACCGGTCCTGGTTCTCCCATTCCTTGGGATAGCCGATGCCGGGCTTGGTTTCGACGTTGTTGAACCACGCGTACTCCATTCCGGGGCGGCTGGTCCAGACATTCTTGCAGGTCACTGAACAGGTATGACAGCCGATGCACTTGTCGAGGTTCAGCACCATTCCGATTTGAGCGCGGATTTTCATGCGTTTTCTCCATGTGCCTGGACGTGGCGTACCAGTTCGTCTGCAATCGGTGTATCCAGCCAGTCGATCTTCTTCATCTTGCGCACCACGACAAACTCGTCGCGATTGGTGCCGATGGTTCCGTAGTAGTTGAAGCCATAGCTCAACTGTGCATAGCCGCCGATCATGTGGGTGGGCTTGAGCACGGCGCGGGTCACCGAGTTGTGGATGCCGCCGCGCGCCCCGGTGATTTCCGAGCCCGGGGTATTCACGATCTTCTCCTGCGCGTGGTACATCATCACCATGCCGGGATTGACGCGCTGGCTCACCACCGCACGCGCTGCGATCGCGCCGTTGATGTTGAACAACTCAACCCAGTCGTTGTCGACGATGCCCGCTTTTGCCGCATCATCCTCGCTCAACCAGATGCAGGGCCCGCCGCGGCTCAATGTCAGCATCATCAGGTTGTCGGTGTATGTCGAGTGGATGCCCCACTTCTGGTGCGGCGTGATGAAGTTCAGCAGGATCTCCGGATTGCCATTGCTTTTCACGTTGTAAATGTCGGCCGTGGTTTTCAGGTCCACGGGCGGACGGTAGCTGACGCAGCCCTCGCCGAATGCACGCATCCACGGATGGTCCAGGTAGAACTGCTGGCGACCCGTGAGCGTGCGCCACGGGATCAGCTCGTGGACATTGGTGTAGCCCGCGTTGTACGAGACCTTCTCGCTCTCGAGACCGCTCCATGTCGGCGAAGAAATGATCTTGCGCGGCTGCGCCTGGACGTCGCGAAAACGCAGTTTCTCGTCCTCCCGATGCAACGCAAGATGCGTGTGATCGCGACCGGTCTGCTTGCTCAGCGCGCTCCACGCCTTGACCGCGACATGACCGTTGGTCTCTGGCGCGAGCTGCAGGATCACTTCGCAGGCGTCGATGTCGGTCTCGATCTTCGGCATGCCGCGGGTCACGCCCTCGTTACTGGTGAGGCCGTTGAGCTCGCCGATCTGCTGCACCTCGTCCTGGGTGTTCCACGCGATGCCCTTGCCGCCGTTGCCGACCTTGGCCATCAGCGGCCCCAGCGCCGTGAAGCGCTTGTAGACATTCAGATAGTCGCGCTCGACCACGGTCATCTGCGGCGCGGTTTTGCCCGGAATCAGGTCGACCTCGCCACGCTTCCAGTCCTTGACGTCCAGCGCCTGCGCAAGCTCCGCGGGCGTGTCGTGCATCAGCGGTGTCAGCACCAGTTCCTTCTCGACGCCGAGATGGCCGACACAGACCTCGCTGAACTTCTTCGCAATACCCTTGTAGATTTCCCAGTCGCTGCGCGACTGCCAGGCTGGATCGACCGCCGTTGACAGCGGATGGATGAACGGGTGCATGTCACTGGTGTTGAGGTCGTTCTTTTCATACCAGGTGGCCGTGGGCAGCACGATGTCCGAGTACAGGCAGGTCGTGCTCATGCGGAAGTCCAGCGTGACCAGCAGGTCGAGCTTGCCTTCCGGCGCCTTGTCGTGCCAGACCACTTCCTGCGGCTTCGCATCGTCCGCGCCCAGGTCCTTGCCCTGCACGCCATGACTGGTCCCCAGCAGGTGCTTGAGGAAATACTCGTGCCCCTTGCCGCTGGAGCCCAGCAGGTTGGAACGCCACACGAACAGGTTTCGCGGCCAGTTGTCCGGATGGTCCGGATCCTCGCAGCTCATTTTCAGGGATCCGCTCTTCAGCGCCTTGACCGCGAAATCCTTCGGGTCCGCTCCGGCGGCCTGCGCGTCGCGCACCACCTGCAGCGGATTGGTCTTCAGCTGCGGCGCCGACGGCAGCCAGCCCATGCGCTCGGCGCGTACGTTGTAGTCGATCATGCTGCCGCCGTAGGATTTTTTGTCAGCCAACGGCGAGAGGATTTCCTCCATACCCAGCTTTTCGTAGCGCCACTGGTCGGTATGTGCGTAGAAAAAGCTGGTGCTGTTCTGCTGGCGCGGCGGACGTATCCAGTCCAGCGCGAACGCCAGCGGCAGCCAGCCGGTCTGCGGCCGCAGCTTTTCCTGCCCGACGTAGTGCGCCCAGCCGCCGCCGCTCTGGCCGATGCAACCGCACATCATCAGCATGTTGATGATGCCGCGATAGTTCATGTCGCTGTGGTACCAGTGGTTCATCGCGGCGCCGATGATCACCATCGACCTGCCGTGCGTACGGTCGGCATTGTCGGCAAACTGCCTCGCGACGGTGATGACCTGGTCGCGCGGCACACCGGTGATCTTCTCCTGCCATGCTGGCGTATAGGGCGTGTCGTCATCGTAGCCGCCCGCCGCAAGCTCGCCGGGCAGTCCACGCGCCACGCCATAGTTGGCCGCCTGCAGGTCGAACACCGTGGCCACCATGACCTCGTGCTGGTCACCGCCCTTGCCGACAGCAATGCGCTGCACAGGCACCGTACGCACCAGCACGTCACCATTCGCCGTGCTCTGCACATTGCTGCTGAAATGCTCGTGGGCGATACCGCCGAAATACGGAAAACCGACTTTCGCGGTCTCCTTCGCCGGCTGCCCATCTTCGAGCAGGGACAGCTTGAGCTTGACGTCGCTGCCGTGCTGCGCCTCGCGTGCCTCCAGGTTCCACTGGCCCTGGTCGGCGCGACCGTCCGCGCCCCAGCGAAAGCCGATCGCACCGTTCGGCAGCACCACTTTGCCCGTGGCATCGATCGCAACGGTTTTCCATTCCGGATTGTTGGTCTGGCCGAGCTGGTCCGCGAAATCCGATGCGCGCAGGTAGCGATCCGGCACCATGACTTTCTCGCCGCCGGCGAGCACCTGCTCCTTCAGGGTCACCAGCATCGGCAGGTCCGTGTAGCGCCGGGCATAGTCATCGAAGTACTCGCTGCGCCGGTCGAAATAGAATTCCTTGAGAATCACATGCCCCATGGCCATGGCCACCGCGGCATCTGTGCCCTGCTTGGGATGCAGCCAGATGTCCGACAGCTTGGCGACCTCGGAATAATCGGGCGTCACGGCCACGGTCTTGGCGCCCTTGTAGCGGACTTCGGTGAAAAAGTGCGCATCCGGGGTGCGCGTCTGCGGCACATTCGAGCCCCAGGCGATGATGTAGTTGCTGTTGTACCAGTCGGCCGACTCGGGCACGTCGGTCTGCTCGCCCCAGATCTGCGGACTGGACGGCGGCAAGTCGCAATACCAGTCATAAAAGCTCATGCACACGCCGCCGATCAGCGACAGGTAACGGCTGCCTGCAGCGTAGCTGACCATCGACATCGCCGGAATCGGAGAGAAACCGATGACGCGATCGGGACCATGAGTCTTGACCGTATAGACGTTGGCTGCCGCAATGATTTCGTTGACCTCGTCCCAGCTTGAGCGCACGAACCCCCCCATGCCGCGCGCTTTCTGGTAATCGCGTCGAGCTTCGTCCGACTCAACAATCGAAGCCCACGCCTGAACCGGAGCCTGATCCTGCCGTGCCTTGCGCCAGCGCTTGAGCAGCTTGCCGCGCACCATCGGATACTTGACCCGGTTGGCGCTGTAGAGATACCAGCTGTAGCTGGCGCCGCGCGCACAACCGCGCGGTTCGTGGTTGGGCATGTCCCAGCGCGTGCGCGGATAATCGGTCTGCTGCGTTTCCCAGGTGACGATGCCGCCCTTGACGTAGATCTTCCAGGAACATGAACCCGTGCAGTTCACGCCGTGCGTTGAACGCACGATCTTGTCGTGCGCCCAGCGGTTGCGGTAGGCGTCTTCCCAGGTGCGGTCGTCGCCGTTGGTCACGCCAAGCCCCCCGGAGAAGGATTCCTTGGGATTGGCGAAGAAGTTCAGTCGGTCGAGAAAGTGGCTCATTGCATACCTCGTCTAATGTGGATCCGGAAGGCCCGCAGGCCGCTCAGCACGGCATTTCCGCGTTCCTGCGCGAATAGAACCACCAGGTGGTCACGATGCACGACAGGTAGAACACGATGAACAGGTAGAGCGCAGCTTCCGGCCCTCCGGTCATGGAGATTGAAGTGCCGTAGCTCTTCGGGATGAAGAACGCGCCGTAGGCGGCCACTGCAGAGCTGAAACCCAGCACCGCGGCGCTCTCCTTGCCCGCATTGCGTGAACCCTCGGCTTTCGCGGCGGCATCTTTGTCCGCATTCTCGCGGTCATGCAGGGTGCGGAAAATCACCGGGATCATGCGGAAGGTCGACCCGTTGCCGATGCCGGTGGTCAGGAACAGCAGCATGAACATGGAGAAAAAGCCCCAGAAATTGCCGCCCGCTCCATTCGACGGCAGGAAATGGAGGACCCCCACCACCGCAGCCGCCATGACGATGAAATTCCAGAATGTCACGCGAGCCCCGCCAAGCTTGTCCGAAACCCAACCTCCGACCGGACGGATCAACGCACCCACCAACGGACCGAGGAATGCATATTGCGTCGGGTTGATCCCGGGAAACTGGGTCTTGATCAGCAGCGGGAAGCCCGCCGAGTAGCCGATAAATGAACCGAAGGTGCCGATATAGAGCCAGCACATCAGCCAGTTGTGCTTGCGCTTGAAAATCACCGACTGGTCGGCAAAGGAGGCTTTGGCCGATGCAATGTCATTCATGCCAAACCACGCGGCCAGCGTTGCCGCAAGGATGAACGGCACCCAGAAGAAACCGGCGTTCTGCAGCCACATCTGCCTGGTCGCCTCGCCCTTGGCCCAGACCTGCGGCTCGCCGCCCATTGCGCCGAACACGCCTGCAGTGATCACCAGCGGCACCATGAACTGCACCACGGAGACGCCGAGATTGCCGAGGCCCGCATTGAGCCCCAGTGCCGTGCCCTGCTGGGCTTTCGGGAAGAAGAAGCTGATATTGGCCATGCTCGAGGCAAAATTGCCACCGCCGAATCCGCACAGCAGTGCGATGATCAGGAACGTCGGATACGGTGTGGCCGGATTTTGCACTGCAAAACCCATCCACAGCGCCGGTATGGCCAGTGAAGCGGTGCTGAGCGTGGTCCACAGACGGCCGCCGAATATCGGCACCATGAACGAATAGAAGATACGCAACGTGGCGCCGGACAGTCCGGGCAGCGCGGCCAGCCAGAACAGCTGGTTGGTGGTGAATTTGAACCCGATATTGGGCAGATTCACGACCACCACGCTCCACACCATCCACACCGCGAACGCCAGCAGCAGCGCCGGTATGGATATCCACAGGTTGCGGCGTGCAATCGACTTGCCTTCGCTTTCCCAAAACTTGCTGTCCTCGGGCAGCCACCGTTCAAGCACGTGATTGGCCATTTTCATGCTCCTTGAATAGATATCTGATCAGGTGAAGTGGGTGGGCGTGGGGAACTGTTTTGCACGTTCCGCTCCCATCGGACGGACTTCCTTGAAATACATCCACATCAGCGAAACCCAGACGATGCCGAACATCAGCATGAATGCGGAGGAACGCACGCCGGTCAGGTCAACGAGAGCGCCGAACATGATCGGCAGGATGAACCCGCCCATGCCGCCAGCCAGGCCCACGATGCCGGAGATGACGCCAATGTTGTGGGGATAATCATCCGAGATGTACTTGAACACCGATGCCTTGCCGATGGCGAAGGCAATGCCCATCGTGAACATCAGGATCGTGAACATCACGGAATTGAGGCCGATGTGGAAACTTTTCGGACCGGTGACGGTTTGTATCGTCAGGCTGGTCTGCGGGTAGGACAGGAAGAACAGACATACCAGCGAAATCCACAACACCCACCAGGTCACGGTATGTGCGCCGAATTTGTCCGAGAACCAGCCGCCGACCGCACGCAGCACGCCGCCCGGTACGCTGAACGCCGCGGCCAGCAGCGCCGCGAACTGGAGATCGAATCCGTACTCGGTGATGTAGTACTTGGTCATCCACAGCGACAGCGCCACATAGCCGCCGAAGACTATCGAGTAGTACTGGCTGTAGCGCCACACGGTCGGATCCTTCAGCGCCTGCAGCTGCTCGCGCACCGTTACCGTCGAATGACCGGTGCTGTGATCCTCGTCGGTATAGGTGAACATCCAGAAGATGATCACCGTCACCAGCATCAGCACCGCGTAGACCTTGGGCACCATGGTCCAGCCGTAGGCGACCACAATGGACGGCGCCACGAGCTTGGTGATCGCCGCGCCGGTATTGCCGGCACCGAATATGCCCATCGCCAGACCCTGGCGTTCCTTGGGAAACCAGCGCGCGCAATAGGCAATGCCGACAGTAAACGATGCGCCGGCCACGCCGACGAACAGTCCGGTGACCAGGTAATGCCAGTAGGCAGTACCGACGGAAATCAGCCAGATCGGCACGATGGTGGACAACATCAGCAGGAAAAACACGATGCGACCGCCGAATTTGTCGGTCCACATGCCGATGGGCAGGCGGAACAGCGAACCGGTCAGTACCGGCAACGCAACCAGAACGCCAAACTGGGTTTCGTTGAGATCCAGCGCCTTCTTGATCGGAATGCCGATCACGGCAAACATCATCCAGACCATGAAGCACACGGTAAACGCGAACGTGCTTGCACTTACCACGGACCAGGCTTTGTAGTTTTGCGAACGCATCTTCACTCCTTTCGGGTCTTTGCAGTGAAGATACGCAGCGCAGCAAACCGCCACCATTCGCCTGATGGTCGGACCGCTACGGACAAACGGACTAGCGCACTAGTCCTTAAGAACTAGTTACCGGATCTTGCGCGGGAATACCGGGGGGGGCCGCATGGTCACGAAAAAAACATAACAGTCTGTTTTTATTGCTTTTTTTCACCCATTCCGTGTTCCACGGCATATACCGCGGCCTGCACCCTGCTGCTCAGGTTGAGCTTGCGCAGAATATTCTGCACATGGATCTTGACCGTGCTCTCGGCAAGATCGAACTCGCGTGCGATTTCCTTGTTGCTAGCGCCGCGTGCCAGCACGGCAAGTATTTCCCGTTCGCGCGCGGTCAGCACATCCTTGTCGGGCGATGCAGCAGCAGCCGGGCGCTTGAGTCCGTCAACCAGCTTGCCGGTCATCTCCGGCGAAACCACCGAATCGCCTTCAGCGGCGCGGCGGATGGCCTCGATGAAGTAATCGGTATCAATGTTTTTCAATAGGTAGCCCGCAGCACCGGCGCGCAGCGTATCAAGAAGATCTTCAGCATCCTCCGACACGGTGAGCATCAGCACCCGCGTCTGCGGCAGTTCCTCGACGAGCGTGCGCACCGCATCCCGCCCGTCCATGCCGGGCATGTGCAGATCAAGCAATACCATGTCGGGTTTCAGCTGCCGTGCCTGCTTTACTCCATCCAGGCCGTCCGCTGCCTCGCCCACCACCTCGATATCAGGCTGACGCGCGAGCAGCGCCTTGACGCCACCGCGAAACAGTTTGTGATCATCGATCAGCAGCACCCTGAGTTTGCCGTCGCTCATGTGACCCTTCCATCAACCATTGCAACACCGGCACCAGCCCCCTGCCCCAACGGCAATCGCAGCGTGACCTTCGTACCCCTGCCCGGGGCCGAACTCACTGAAATCGCCGCCCCGATGCGTTGGGCGCGCTCACGCATGATGCGCAGACCGATATGGGATTCATCGACACCCGCAGAGGCGTCAAAACCGCGACCGTCGTCCTCAACCGTGAACACGTATTCCTGATCGCGCTGTAATGCCAGCCTGACCCGCTTCGCCACGGCATGCTTGCGCACATTGGACAGCGCCTCCTGCAGGATGTGCAATACCTGCAACTGGCTTTCCGCGGGCAACTGAACACCCGAGCCGGCATCCGAAAATTCGGTGTTAAGTCCCGTTTGCGCACCGAACCGTCCGAGCATTTGGCGCAGGGAATCACCGATATCCTCCTCATGCTTCACCCGTGAGCGGAAATGCGTCAGCAGTTCACGCACATCGTCGTAGCTTTCCTGAACACCCTCGCGGATGCGCGACAACACCTCGTTCATCTCATTGCGCGCATCGCGTGCCAGCGAATCCTCCAGCAACTGCACCTGGATGTTGAGAAAAGCCAGCGACTGGGCGATCGAATCGTGCAGTTCGCGCGCCAGCAGGCTGCGTTCCTCGAACACTGCCAGTTCCCGATCCCTGGAAGCCAGTTGCTGATTCTGGATCGCGATGCCCAGATGCTGCCCCAGAGCCTCCAGCAGCCGGCGGTCTTCAGAGCTGACCTGATGGGGGTCCTTAAAATAAAGATTGAACACCCCAAGTAGGTCACCGTACACCCTGATCGGGAAAACCGTCACCGTACGGTAGCCCGCCTCACGGCATTCGCGCGCGATTCCGGGATCTATGGCATCGAGATGATCGACCCGGGAAGAATCAGCCTGTGCAGCCATGCCGCAAAGGCATTGCCCGATCGCAATGCAACGTTCATCCGCAGCAAACCTGGCAGTCAATCCCTCGTGCGCATAAAGATGCAGGCCGCGTGTCTGGGGATCCAGCAATCGCACTGCACCACCCGCCGCACCATGCAGTTCCATCAGCTGCCGCAGGAAACCGCGGCTCAACTCCTCAACCGATGCCGGCCTGTTGAGCAGGCGTGCCACCGCGTACAACGCTTCCAGCTCATGGTTGCGCGCGGCCAGGTCCCGGGTCTGCTCGGCGACCCGCTCCTCCAGCGTGGCGTAGAGATCCTGCAGCCGGCTCGCCATGCGGTTGAACCCTTCAGCAAGTTCACCGAACTCGTCGTGCGTTTCCACCGGCAGGCGCGCACCGAATTCCCCGGCTGTCATGCGCTGCATGCCCTCGGCAAGACTTGCCACCGGTCGCACCACCAGCAGAAACATCAGGTAAATAAGGGCCACGGTGCCGACCAGCGCCAGCGCAATAAGCCCGAACTGCATGTAACGCACCAGTGCAATGGTGCGTGCGTTATTGGCCTCGACCAGTTTCACGACCTGATCAATCCGGCCGACAAAGGTCTCCATCGTGACGCGCAACTGCCCGAGTGCAGTACGCTGAGCCTCCCCGCCGCCCCGCATCACCAGTGACAGCAATGGCTGGACCGCGCCGCGCCACTGCGCTTCCACCGCAGCGAGTTCAGCCACAATTTCCGGATCCCGCGGCAACACCAGCGGCCGCACCGGATCACCGGATTTAAGACCGGCGAGAACCTGGTCAAAACGGCGGATCTCTTCCCCGAGTTCCCGGTGAAGTTCGGTC
>Ga0222713_10002961_pt1 | contig 17788 bp, 15 predicted proteins | sample C33_649DmetaG_FD_165061 | JGI IMG/M metagenome (GOLD analysis project Ga0222713, IMG submission 165061) | Estuarine water microbial communities from San Francisco Bay, California, United States - C33_649D | ecosystem: Environmental > Aquatic > Marine > Unclassified | place: USA: California...
ATTTACTGGAACTGAGCGGCTGAGATCAGCATTATAATTTGCATATTCAGCACCAAAGTCGAATAGTATCACATCGCCATCCTTGCATATCTGGTTATTATCATTATAATGTAGAATATTGGCATTTTTACCTGAGGCAATGATTGGATTATAGGCATGCCCGGTTGCACTTTGACGTATGAATTCATGGATTATTTCTGCTTCAATCTCATATTCTGCTATTCCAGGTTTAATAACCTTAAGTATGCGGTTAAAGGCATCTCTAGTAATGTCGCATGCCTTTTGAGTTAACTCAACTTCAATAGCAGACTTTACTGGCCTAAGGTCGCGTAAAATTGGTGCAGCGCGTTCATAGCGGTGTAAGGGATAGAGATTTTTTAACTTTTCTATGAAACGGATATCGCGGTAAGGTACCTGATGTGCGTACCTATCATTCTCATTGGTATTTAGAAAAATTATATCCGCATAGTTAATAATGGAAGGCAATATATTCCAAAACTCATCCAGCCAATAGATATTTTCTATTCCTGAAACCTTTTTTGCCTCCTGAATAGTCAGTTTATGGCCTTCCCAGACGGCGATATGTTCGCTTGTTTGTCTTAAAAATAGTACTTCTTTGTATTGTTTATTAGGGCAATCAGGAAATAAAATTAAAATACTTTGCTCCTGATCTATTCCGCTTAAATAGAAAAGATCAGGATTTTGTTTGAATGTAAAAGATTGATCGCCGCTTCTTGGAAATTCGTCATTAGATTGAAATATAGCTATAGAGCCATTGGGAAGCCTTTTTTTGAAATTTTCTCGGTTTAATTTGAATAGCTGATTATTTATGATTGGATATTTCATAGGTGTAATAGGTGAGTATTGACCGGATTAAAATAGTTTATCCTATAAATTTGTTAAAAAAAAAATGATTGGAACTGTATTTGATTATTTGCACAAGTCAAATTTATGACTATTTTTGTATAAATTACACTGATGAAATTTGTTAACCTTTAAATTAACTATTATGAAGAATTCTACAATTAAGAAGGCCCTTGTGTTTTCATTAGTAGCATTACTGGCCCTTGGAGAGGTTTCTCTGGCACAGACTGCTGCGAGCTCTTCGGCCAAAGTATTTGGTGGAAGAGGACAGTATAGAACCTGGAATGTAGGTGTCAATGCTGGAGTATTAGAACCTATTGTTAAAACTGGCGGAACTAATGATTTTACTAACTGGAGTCCATCTTTAGGATATGGTTTTACAGTAAGAAAGCAATTAGGCCATGCATTTGGTCTTGAGTTGGGATTCCTAAGTGGAAGACTTACTTATGATAATGGTGGTGCGACTATCAACTTAGGTTCTGGTCCACGTACTGACGGAGTTACTCAAATCAGTTCTGCTATAAGTATTATGGCAGTTACTAATGTGGCTACTGTTGATTTCCTTAAAAGAGAAAATGCAATAAACTTTACCGTTAAAGCTGGTTTTGGTCAAGCTGCATATCACTGGGTTGAAATCAATCCTAATGCAACTCCAGCCAAAGGCACTTATGGTCCGAATCGTGATCGCAACAATATCAGAAACGAATACGTTCCAGTTGGTTTTGGTGTAAAATTCAAGGTTTCTGAACGTGTTAACTTTGATTTAGGTTACACAATGAACTTCCTTGATGCTGATGATCTTGATGGTACTAAAGGAAAAGGTTTCACAAAAGATAAATGGTCATACAAATCAGCTGGTTTAGAATTCTCTTTAGGTTCAACAGCTAAGCCGAACTTGGATTGGGTTAATCCTTTAGCTTTGATGTATGATGAATTGAAAGATATTACTTTACGTCAGGAAGTTGAAGCATTAAAAGGTCGTGTTTCTGCACTAGAAGCTGCTGATTTGTTAAAAGATTCTGACGGTGATGGTGTTGCTGATAAATTAGACAAATGTCCGAACACAGAAGCTGGAATTAAAGTTGATGGTTCTGGTTGTCCTTTAGATGTTGATGCTGACGGTATTCCTGATTCAAAAGATGCATGTCCTACTGTTAAAGGTACTGCTGCTCTGAACGGATGCCCTGAGTTTGTAGGTGGTTCTTCAATTGCAATCCAGTTCGAATTCAATTCTTCAGTTTTGAAAACTAATGCTTACCCAATATTAGATAAATTATCTTCTGATCTAAAAGCTAATTCTTCTAGTATTGTTCAATTAGATGGTCATGCTTCTGCTGAAGGAACTGACGAATACAACATGTCTTTATCAAGAGATAGAGCTAACTCAGTAAAAACTTACTTAGTTAATGCTGGAATTGCTGCAGGTAGAATTGCTACAAGTGCATACGGCGAAAGCCGTCCTCTTGCTTCAAACTCTACTGAAGCAGGACGTACTCAAAATCGTCGTGTTGAATTCAAACAACAATAAACAATATTGTATATAAGCAAATTGTAAAAAAGAGTCCCGATTATTCGGGACTCTTTTTTTATTTAATAATTTTGGCATTATGTATTTTTTTAGAAAGAACGACCCTAGCAGACCAAAGAATTTTAATCTGAAGATCATGCACATCATAAATACCACGGCAATACTTGTATTCTTAGCTGGGATTGTTTATAAGCTGCTTGAATGGTATGTCTTTTGATTTTTTAAAAACTCTTTTGATCATACTAAACTAACTTTATGAAATCCATCATCTTTACAGAAAAAGCACCGGCTCCCATTGGTCCGTATAGCCAGGCTGTGCAAACTGGAAATATGCTTTTTATCTCCGGACAGATCCCAATTGACCCTGAAACCAATGAGCTAATAAGCGGTTCTATCAGAGATGAAGCAGAACAGGTTATGCAAAATCTTGGCGCGCTCTTACTGAAAGCTGGGTTCTCATTCGAGAATGTGGTTAAAACCACAATTTTTTTAAGTGAAATGAATCATTTTGGGGATGTTAATGAAGTTTATGGATCCTATTTTAAATCTGATTATCCAGCTAGAGAAACTGTGGCAGTTCTGGGATTACCCAAAAATGTAAATATTGAGATCTCATTAATTGCTGTTAAAGCCTGAACTTGAAAGAGGGTTTACTTAAATATTTTATTGCTGCATTTTCTGCGGTAGTAGTTTGGGGTTTTTTCTCAATCCCTCTACGAATGCTCCAGGATTATCCATCTGAACAAATTTTATATTATCGCATTTTTACTTCCCTTTTATTGACTTGGGTATATATTTTTCTTTTCAGAAAAAGCCAGATCAAATTAGATATTGAATACATTCAAAAGGAAGAGACATACAGTGTTAAGAAAATCATTTGGCTTAGTCTACTTGCCGGATTATTGATAACCGGAAATTGGTTCACTTACATATATGTGGTGAACAATATTAGTCTTAAATCTGCAGCATTCGCCTACATGGTCTGCCCTTTGATCACGGCATTAGGTGGTTTTGTGATTCTGAAAGAGAAGCTTTCTACATTGAAGCTGATTGCTTTGGGATTTGCAATGGTAAGTATTGTAATCCTGGCTCAGGGTTCTTTGATAGATGTATTATGGTCTGTACTGGTAGCTGCACTTTACAGCTTCTATCTGATTATACAAAGAGTAATGGTTCGAATTGATAAGTTTAATATGCTTGGCTTACACCTTCTTATTGCAGCACTATTGATGCTTCCTTTTTTCCTATCTGACTTTGAATTTTTGCCCTCTGATCCTAAATTCTGGATAACTATCGTAGTAATTTCTGTTTTTTTTACAATTATTCCACTTTTTTTAAGCCTTTATGCTTTGATAGGTATGCCTTCGTCTACCCTAGGTATTATCATATATATAAATCCTATTGTTGCTTTTGCAGTCGCATTTTTCTATTTTCACGAAGAAATCAGCATGGTTCAAGTATATTCATATCTGATCTTGTTGGCAGCGGTCATAGTCTTTAACTGGGCTACGATTAAAGAAATTTTATTTAAAACGCCGGCCAATAAAACGCCGGTCATTATCCCTTAAGCGGATTGGCAGAACAGATTTTAAAAACCCCTATTGAATATTTGAAAGGAATAGGTTCGCAGCGTGCTGAGATCCTTAAGAAAGACCTTGAGATATTTTGTTACGCTGATCTTCTGGAACATTATCCATTCCGCTACATTGACCGTACGCGTTTCTATAAGATTAGAGAGCTTGATCCAGATCTGCCTGCTATACAGATTCTTGGGCGTATCGTTTCAAAAGAAATTATTGGTGATAAACATGTAAAAAGGCTTGTCGCCCGTTTTAAAGATGATACTGGCAGCATGGAATTGGTATGGTTCCAAAGTATTCGCTGGATTGATAAAATCATTCAGCCTGGGGCAGTTTTTATTGTTTTTGGGAAGCCAACACTTTTTAATGGGCATTTTTCTATTTCTCACCCAGAGTTGGAGGTATATCAGCCAAATGTAGTAAGCCAAGGAAATTTAACTCTTCAGCCAGTATATAGTTCTACCGAGAAACTCAGGCAATTCAATCTGGATAGTAAAGGAATTCAGCGTGCTCAGGCAGCTCTTATCGATCAGACGATTAGGCAGGTAGAAGAAACTCTCCCTGAATATGTCATGCAAAAGCAGGAACTCATTAGCAGGCAGAAAGCGCTGTATGCTATTCATTTTCCGGAGCATGTAGAAGCACTGAGAGAGGCTCAGAAACGACTTAAATTTGAAGAGCTTTTTTTTATCCAATTAAAGCTTCTCAGGACTAAAGTATTACGGTCGCAAAAATTCAAAGGTTCAATTTTTAATAATGTTGGTGATAATTTCAACACCTTCTATTCAGAAAAATTACCTTTTGAACTTACTGTTGCCCAGAAGCGTGTTATTAAAGAAATTAGGCAGGATACTCAACGGGGGGTACAAATGAACCGCTTGCTTCAGGGGGATGTTGGTAGCGGGAAAACTGTAGTTGCTTTGATGATCATGCTACTGGCTATTGATAATGGATTTCAGGCTTGTATCATGGCTCCAACAGAAATTCTGGCACAACAGCATTATTTTTCAATTAAAAGCCTTCTAGGAGACGGTTTTTTAAGTGTTGAAATACTTACAGGCTCTACGCCAAAAAAGGCTAGGCGGGGGCTGCATGAGCGTCTGGAGAGCGGTCAATTGAATATACTAGTTGGTACTCATGCTTTGATTGAAGATGCGGTACAATTTCAGAACCTTGGGCTTGTGGTTATTGATGAACAACATCGTTTTGGAGTAGAACAGCGGGCGCGTTTATGGAGAAAGAATGTTATTCCTCCGCATGTTTTAGTTATGACTGCAACCCCAATTCCACGTACGCTAGCCATGACACTATACGGCGATCTAGATATTTCAGTGATCGATGAACTTCCTGCAGGAAGAAAACCCATTAAAACGGTTCATTTATATCATAGTCAGCGCCTAAGGATGTTTGGTTTCATGCGCGAAGAAATAGCTAAAGGCCGACAGGTTTATATTGTGTATCCCTTGATTAAGGAAAGTGAAAAACTTGATCTTTTATATCTTGAAGCCGGTATTGAAGCAATATCCATTGAGTTCCCTCTCCCTGAATATCGAATCAGTATTGTACATGGTAAATTGGCTGCAAAAGATAAGGCTGCTGAAATGCAGCGTTTTGTAAAGGGAGAAACCCAGATCATGGTAGCCACAACAGTGATTGAAGTAGGGGTTAATGTTCCAAATGCGAGCGTCATGATTATTGAAAACGCAGAGCGGTTTGGAATATCGCAATTGCACCAGTTAAGAGGCAGAGTTGGCCGCGGAGCTGAGCAATCTTTTTGCATATTGATGTCGGGCATGAAGCTTAGCTCTGATGCAAAAATTCGTTTGGATACAATGGTTCGTACCAATGACGGATTCGAGATCGCTGAAATTGATCTTCAGCTTCGTGGACCTGGAAATATCGAAGGAACACAGCAGAGCGGTGTGCTTGATCTTAAATTAGCTGACCTTGCTATCGATCAGCAATTATTGGCAGAGGCCAGAAAAACTGTTATTCATATCCTTGATAATGATCCTGAATTAATGAATGAAGAAAATCGTATTCTGAGGCAGTATTTTGAGACAAAATCAGGTGGTATAAGCTGGGATAAGATATCCTGAACAAATTAATTTTTTAAAACAATCTAATTACAAAAATGAAATTCTATACGATTATGTTACCCGCTCTGTTTATTGGAGCATCATTATTTGCTCAGAATCCAGATTCTATTCTAATCCGAAAAATCTATGATGAGGCATTGGCCAATGGGCATGCCTATAAAAATTTGGAGTACCTCTGCAAAAAGATTGGACCCAGGCTAAGCGGCTCGGCGAATGCACAAAAATCAGTCGAGTGGACTAAAAAGTTGATGGAGGACTATGGTTTTGACAACGTTTACCTCCAAGAATTGATGGTGCCTGTTTGGGAGCGTGGTGAAAAAGAAATAGCCTATATAATTGAAGGTAAAACAAAAATAAGTGTACCTATTGCAGCTCTTGGCGGTTCAATTGCTAGTCCGGCGCAAGGAATAACCGCCCCAATCTTAGAAGTTCAAAATTTTGAAGAGTTAAAAGCCTTAGGTGAGCAGGTAGTTAAAGGTAAAATCATATTTTTCAACCGTCCTTTTAACCCCAAATTGTTAAATACATTTAGTGCCTATGGTGGTGCTGTTGATCAGCGTGGTCAGGGGGCAATTGAGGCAGCAAAATTAGGAGCTGTAGGAGTGATTGTTCGTTCCATGTCTAGCATCGTTGATGATTTTCCTCACACTGGAGGAATGCGCTATCAGGAAGGTGTACTGAAAATTCCTGCCGCGGCAATCAGTACAAAAGCTGCCAACTTATTGAGTCAGAAATTAAAACTCAGGAAACTACCGGCCATTCAATTTTATTTTAAGCAAAGCTGCCGAACCCTTCCTGATGCGGTTTCTTATAATGTAATTGGTGAGATTCGCGGTGCTGAAAAACCTGATGGAATCATTACTGTGGGCGGCCATCTGGATTCATGGGATCTTGCTGAAGGAGCTCATGATGATGGAACTGGAGTCATGCAGTCTGTGGAGGTTTTAAGAATATTCAAATCGCTGAAAATTAAGCCAAAGCACACGATCAGGGCAGTGATGTTCATGAATGAAGAAAATGGCTTACGCGGAGGAATGAAATATGCAGAGATAGCAAAGCAAAATAATGAGATACATGTTGCTGCTGTGGAATCGGATGAAGGAGGATTTACTCCCCGCGGATTTAGCGTAGAAAATGCCCCTCAGGCTTTAAAGCATTTTTCTAAATGGAAGCCACTTCTTGCTCCATACCGTTTAAATGAATTAGACGCAGGTGGCAGTGGCGCTGATATTGGTCCTTTGAGAGTCATTCCCGGAGTAGTTCTTATTGGTTTTAGACCAGATTCACAGCGGTACTTTGATATTCATCATTCTAGCAATGATGTGTTTGAAAATGTGAATAAACGTGAATTGGAGCTTGGAGCAGCATCTATGGCTTCACTGATCTATCTTATTGATCAATATGGTACTAAATAGGTAGATTTCAGCAATTAATTTGATAGCTCCGAATGAGTGATTTTAAGTCAGAAGCAATTAAAACTGATCCGTATATAGCGATGCGCTTTCCGGAGTTCCGCTCGTACATTGCGATGCGGTTTCTCTTTACCTTTGCCTATCAGGTTCAGGCAGTTGTGATAGGCTGGCATATCTATCAGCTTACCAAGGATCCCTTATCATTGGGTTTGATTGGTCTGGCTGAAGCCATTCCTTCTATAATGGTGACTCTTTATGGTGGTTATATTGCCGATAAATCAGACAAGAAAAAACTTCTGATTTGGATCATTGGCTCTATGCTTTGCTGTTCGGCAGTACTTACTGTGGTAACTACTGATGATGTATTGAGGTTAATTGGACAAACGCCTGTGATCATCATCATTTATGTAATGATATTTTTTATTGGTATTACGCGTGGATTTTATTCGCCAACAGCCTTTGCATTAATGGCACAGATCATTCCTAAAGAGCATTATGCAAACTCGTCTACCTGGAATAGTGGTAGCTGGCAAACAGCATCCATCATGGGCCCAGCAGTTGGAGGCCTGCTGTATGCTTTCAGTGGAATAACAGCCTGTTTTGTTGTGATTGTTATATTTCTTGCCCTTGCTCTTGGATGCATCATATTTTTCGTTAAAAATTATCCCGCTTATTTTGTGCCTAAGGAAAACATTTTTAAGAGCCTGTCGGAGGGTATTCGATTTGTTTTTAAAAGTAGAATGATTCTTGGGGCCTTAAGTCTTGACATGTTTTCGGTATTTTTTGGTGGCGCGGTAGCGCTGATGCCAATTTTTGCTCATGATATTTTGAAGGTAGGAGCTGAGGGGCTTGGCTTTATGCGTGCAGCACCTGCACTTGGGGCGGTGATTACTATGTTTATTTTGGCAAAATATCCGCCAATGAATAAACCCTGGAGAAATCTTTTGCTAGCGGTTGCAGGATTTGGAATTTCGATCATTTGCTTTGGACTTTCCCGAAACTTTTATCTCACACTCTTGTGTTTATTCTTTGAAGGCGCGTTTGATAGTGTCAGCGTCATTATTCGCTCTACCATTTTACAGATACTCACTCCAGAAGAGATGCGTGGAAGAGTGTCAGCAGTGAATGGAATTTTCATCAATTCTTCTAATGAAATAGGGGCATTTGAGTCGGGAGCTACCGCAAGGCTGATGGGAACTATACCATCGGTCATCTTTGGAGGAAGTATTACTATAATGATCGTTATTTTTACCTATTTCAAAACCAAAAGACTTGTCCCTTTAAGCTTAAAACAGATAAACAATCATTAAATTTGTTTGTTTCTTCCGCCTATAAGGTAGATTATTGACCCCAGAAATGGTGCGATCAGGATGACGATCAGCCACAATAACTTCGTGTTTGTTGGCAAATTACTTCTGAGTAAATCTAGCAAGGTATACACAATCAAAACAAACCAAACGATACCCATAAGGAAGCGCAATACGCCCCCGATAAATAGAATTATTATTAATATACTCATATTGCTTTTTGTTTAGGGCCCCAGAAAAGATAGACAATGGCTCCCAAATATGGGGCTATCAGAATAAACAGTATCCAGAGGAATTTCTGTGTGGTGCTCAGGTCTTTTGATCTCACGGTATCAAATATCGCAAATGGTATGATCAGAAGAAGTGCTATGACTGCAAAAGCGATCATGATGGTTTCCCATAGCCCAATGTTAATATTTAGTAATGTGCAAATCATCGCTACTAAATTTAATTAAAAATTTACACTTAAAATGATAATTTCTCACCTATCTGCTGACGCCACATGGCAAAATACAATCCTTTTTCGGCAAGTAACTCATCATGTTTACCTGCTTCGATAATTTTGCCTTTTTCAAGAACAAAGATCTTATCAGCATGCATAATAGTTGAAAGCCGGTGTGCAATTAGTATGGTTATATGATCACTAATCACAGAAACATCACGGATAGTTTCTGTAATCTCCTCCTCTGTTAATGAGTCAAGTGAAGATGTTGCTTCATCAAATACCAAAATGTTTGGATTTCGAAGTAATGCTCTGGCTATAGATAGGCGTTGTTTTTCGCCACCTGATACTTTTACACCACCTTCTCCAATAATCGTATCTAGACCCTTATCTGCGCGTGAAAGTAGATTCTGGCAGGCTGCTTTTTGTAAAACGAGCATACAATCTTCATCACTTGCATTTGGGCGCACAAATAGCAGATTTTCACGAATGCTTCCTGAAAATAACTGAGTATCCTGAGTTACAAATCCAATTTTTTCACGTAGTTCGTTCAGGTCGATATGGGTAGATGATACCTCATTGTAAAGTACCTGCCCGCTGTCTGGATTATAAAGCCCAACAAGAAGTTTGACCAAGGTGGTTTTTCCCGATCCGGAAGGCCCAACGAATGCAATTGTTTGGCCTTTTTCAGTTTCAAATGAGATATTTTCGAGTGCATTCCGGTTTGACGACTGATGTTTGAAGCTTACGGTATCAAATTTTAGCTTGTTTATTCGGCCTAAAATGGTGGGCTTTTCTGGTTTTTTCTCTTTCGGTGTATTTAATATTCCTTTAAAGTTCTCTAGAGATACTTCAGTTTCACGATAGATATTGATAATATTTCCAAGCTCTTGTAGAGGTCCGAAAATAAAGAAGGAATAAATAAACAGAGAGAAAAACTCTCCTACGCTAATCCGCCCTGCGAATATCAGGTAAAGCATCAGCAGCAGGATCATGTTACGAAGCAGGTTAACCAGAGTGCCTTGTATGAAACTCAAACTTCGTACATATTTTACTTTTTTAAGTTCTAGTTTTAAGATCTTATCTGTTGTGTTGTTGAGTCGTTTGATTTCCTGACTTGATAGTCCGAGACTTTTAACCAGCTCAATGTTGCGTAGCGATTCGGTTGTTGAGCCAGCAAGTATGGTGGTTTCACTTACTATTGCTTTCTGAACAATCTTGATTTTTTTGCTTAAAACAGAACTAATTACCCCAAGAACAGGGATAACAGAGATGTAAACTACAGCGATTGACCAATGGATATTGATTGCATAAATAAATACAAAGGTTACACCAACCAATGATGTAAATACAATATTGATGAGTGCGGTTATCAGTTTTTCACTATCAGTTCTTACTTTTTGTAGAATACCTAAGGTTTCTCCGCTTCGCTGATCTTCAAATACTGAATAAGGTAATTCTAGAGAATGTGCTAGGCCGTCTGAATATATTTTTGCTCCCAGGCGTTGTGTGATCACATTTACGTAGTAGTCTTGAAAATTTTTCGCGATTCGAGAAACCATTGCAACACCCATTGCTGCTAGAATTAACAAACCTGCACCCTTAAAAAATTCTTCTGTTGTATATTCCTGATAACGTGTTACATAGGTGTCTATGATTTTGCGAAAGATCCAGGGATCAAGTAGAGAGAAGACCTGGTTTACTGCAGCAAGAAGCAGTGCCAGAAAGATCAAGCTTTTATAATTCTTTAAATACTCTAATAATAGTTTCATGTTTTGATTTTTTCAGCAAAAAAAGAAAGGGAACAAGCTAAATTCCTATTCCCTTTCCTTTTTAAGTATATGAAGATTATACAGTCATCACATCTTTCTCTTTGGCCTCCATCAGGCGGTCAATACGAGCAATGCAGCTATCTGTTAATTTTTGAACTTCAGCTTCACCAGTTTTAATTTCATCGTCAGAAATACCTTCAGATTTTGAGCGCTTGATCTTTTCATTCGCATCTTTACGGATATTACGTACTGCGATTCGTCCTTTTTCTGCTTCCTCTTTAACTTTTTTTACCAAGTCTTTACGACGTTCTTCAGTAAGGGGTGGAACATTCAAGCGAATTACTATCCCATCATTCTGTGGGTTGAGGCCTATATTTGCCTCCATAATGGCTCTTTCAATTGAAATTAACATAGTTTTTTCCCAAGGCTGTACCACGAGTGTGCGGGCATCAGGAGTATTCACAGTTCCAATCTGATTAAGTGCTGTTGGTGTGCCGTAATAATCTACAAATATTCCGTCAAGCATTGTAGGCATTGCTTTTCCGGCACGGATCTTTATTAGTTCATTATCACAAAACTCAATGGCTTTTTCCATATGAGCTTTTGCATCATCCAGTTGTTTCTTAATTAGCTCGTTCATAATATATCTGTTCGATCTGTAAAATTAATTAAATTCCTGCTATTCTAAGGTATTTAAGCTTTACCCAATCCTTGATTTCTTATCCTTTTACTAAAGTACCGATTGGTTCACCCTCTACCAGACGCATTAAATTACCTGGTTTATTCATATCAAATACAATGATTGGAAGGTTATTTTCCTGACACAGGGTGAATGCCGTCATATCCATAACATTTAGGTTCTTTTTGTAAACCTCGTCAAATGTTATTTCGTCGTATCTTGTTGCATTCGCATCTTTTAATGGGTCTGCAGTGTAGATTCCATCTACCCGTGTACCTTTCATTACTACATCGGCATTGATCTCTACTGCTCTCAAAGAGGCAGCTGTATCAGTAGTAAAATATGGATTGCCTGTACCCGCACCGAAAATGACGATTCTGCCTTTTTCAAGGTGTCGAACCGCTCGGCGGCGGATGAAGGGCTCACAGATCTGCTCCATTTTTATAGCAGTTAGTAAACGTGTTTTCACACCGGTTTTCTCTAGTGCATCCTGTAATGCCATACTATTGATTACCGTAGCTAGCATCCCCATATAATCTGCCTGTACACGATCCATGCCTGCTTTTTCTGCACTTAATCCGCGATAGATATTGCCGCCACCAATTACCAGTGCGATCTCTATTCCTTTAGCGTGAACGGCCTGAATATCTTTGGCATACTGTGCAACACGATCAATATCGATTCCATACTGCTTTTCGCCCATTAATGCTTCGCCGCTTAATTTTAAAAGGATACGTTTGAACTTCATGAGGAGATTTTTTTTTAAAGTTATTAAAATATTTTAGTTCAGTTTGCCTGAAATATAGGTGCTATGATGTTTAAAATTTTTATCAAAAACAATAATGTCAGCTTTGTAACCAGCTTTCAACAGTCCGCGAGCACTATCTTTTATTAATTGCGCCGGGTAGGTGGAGCCCATTCTTAAGGCCTCATCTAATGAAATATTCACTTTTTCTACGCAGTTTTCTATAGCCTTTAGCATGGTAAGGCAAGATCCTGATAATGTTCCGTCTGGCATTGTATATCGGTCGCCGGTAAATTTATGTTGATAAGCACCTTCATTACTTTCAGTTACTGCATCTGTAATTAAAAATAATTTTGCGCCCAATTCACGTTTAGCCAGTTCGATCATAGGAAAACTCACATGAACTCCATCGGCTACGATACTGGTATATGGTTTCAATTTAAAAATTGCCGGAATAAGTCCTGGTTCACGATGATGAATGGGTGGCATGGCATTGTAAAGATGAGTAGCTGCCTGCACCGGATTATTTAAAAAGGATAGTGCTTCTTCATAACTGGCATTACTATGTCCTGCTGATATAATGATATTGTTGGAGTAGAGATAATCAATTAATTCCTGATCTTGAAGCTCTGGGGCGATGGTTATCATCTTTAATTCACCTTCTGCTCGTTCTACCCAGCTTTTAATCTCTGAAAGAGTTCCTTTTTTGATATATTTTTCTGGATGTGCACCTTTTCTTTTTTCGTTCAGGTAGGGTCCTTCTAGGTGTAAGCCCAAAAAATTACCCTTAGCTTTTTTGCGGTATGCCTTGGCGGCATCAATTGCTTTAATGACCACTTCATCACTATTGGTTGCTGCTGTGGCAAAAAATCCGGTTGTGCCTTGATCAAGAAGGTCTTTTTCTAATTGTTCTAGACCTTCTTCATCTGGTAAAGCGCCAAATAATTTTCCTCCGCTTCCATAAATCTGAAGATCTATTAAACCAGGAGCAATAAACAGTCCGCGAAGATCGGTGATTTGGTAATCTGAAGGTATTTCTGATTGGTCAGTGATTGAGAATATCAGGCCGTTTTGAATAAGGATAGATTTATTCTCTAATTTTTCTTCCCCGGTAAATATGGTGGCGTTTATTAGTGCAATATTCATCCGTTTGTTTTTTGCTTTTAATTATCAGATCGATTTTTTGATAATTAAAAATAATCATTAAATCGTTTGTTTAATGTTTGTTTTAATCATTTCGGGTTGCTGACACAGGAATTTTCAGACAAAAAAAATCCTCTCCGTTTTGGAGAGGATTTAAAATATTAAGCTCCTAACTGAACCCGCTTGAATGCAGAAACGGTGAGGCCTTTTTCTACATCATTTAAAAACTGTGCAACAGTTTTAGTAGAGTCTTTTACAAACTCCTGATTTAGTAAAGTAGAATCTTTATAGAATTTATTAAGCTTGCCTGCAGCGATCTTTTCAACCATTTCTTCAGGTTTGCCTTCGGCACGGATCACATCTTTAGCAATTTCAAGTTCTCTTTCAATAGTTCTTGAGTCAACATCACCTTTATCGATAGCAACCGGGTTCATTGCAGCAATCTGCATCGCTACATCTTTACCAACCTCATCAGCGCTAGCTGGATTAGAGCTTAATGCTACTAATACGCCTAAACGATAATTTCCGTGGATATAAGCGATAACTTTTTCACCTGTGACATTCTCAAATTTAGAAACACCAACTTTTTCACCAATCTTTCCAATTTGTGAAATGATGGTATCAGCTAATTTTTCGCCATTAAGCTCAAGTTCAACTAGTTGTTCTAATGAAGCAGGGTTTTTCTCAATTGCCAGGTCTGCAATGCTGTTTGCGAATGCAACGAAATCAGCATTTTTTGCAACGAAGTCGGTTTCGCAATTAAATTCAACAACAACACCACGTTTTCCGTCGGCCGTTGTTTTTGCGATAACTACCCCTTCATTTGATTCACGATCTTGACGGCTTGCAGCAACTTTTGCACCTTTTTTACGAAGGTTATCAATTGCAGCTTCAAAATCACCGTTTGCTTCGGTTAATGCTTTTTTGCAATCCATCATACCGGCTCCGGTTTGCTGGCGTAATTTATTTACATCTGCGGCAGTAATTTGTACTGTAGACATGTTATTTTTCTTTTAATCCTTTGAACCCCCGCTTTGGGCGGGGATTTAAAGGGATATTATTAAAATTAATTTGATAGTTGATAAGGTAAAATCTGTAATTGATTGAGGATTATATCCTTGTTCAATGTAGATTATGCCTTGGCAATTGCGATTAAATTCAGCAATTATTCTTCGTCTTTTGCTTCTGGTTCAGCTACTACTGCAACACCCTCTAATCCTGTAGCCTTACGGGTACGTTTTCCTGGAGTTGCTGTTTCTTCTTTTGCTTCGCCTTCAGTATCTGATTTTGCTTTAGCAACTGCAGCTTCTTTGTCAGCTTCTTCATCTTTTTCGCGCTTGCGCTCGTCTAATCCTTCATGGATAGCTTTCATGATAACATCTGTGATCAATGTGATTGATTTAGTTGCATCATCGTTCGCTGGGATAGGGAAGTCGATATTTGACGGATCAGAGTTCGTATCTACCATTGCAAAAGTAGGGATGTTTAATTTCATCGCTTCAGCTACAGAGATATGTTCTTTCTTTACGTCAATTATGAATAATGCTGCAGGCAAACGGTTCAGATCAGCGATACCTCCAAGAAGTGCCTCTAATTTGATACGCTCACGCTGTATCATTAATTTTTCTTTCTTTGATAAAACATCAAAAGTTCCGTCTTTAGTCATCTTATCGATGTTTGACATCTTTTTGATCGACTTACGAACAGTAGCAAAATTAGTTAACATACCACCTAACCAACGTTCGGTTACGTAAGGCATATTTACAGAACGAGCTTGCTCAGCAACAATATCTTTAGCTTGTTTCTTTGTAGAAACAAATAAGATTTTGCGACCTGACTTTACGATTTGTTTGATCGCAGCAGCAGCTTCTTCTAATTTTGTTAGCGTTTTATTTAAGTCTATAATGTGGATGCCATTACGCTCCATGAAAATGTACGGTGCCATTTTCGGATCCCATTTGCGGGTAAGGTGACCAAAATGTACACCTGCATCCAATAAATCTTGATATGTTGTTCTTGCCATTGTCTGATCCTCCTGAGATTAACGTTTACTAAATTGAAATTTCTTACGGGCTTTCTTACGACCTGGTTTCTTACGCTCAACCATACGGTCATCGCGGGTCATAATACCTTTAGCTCTCAATGCAGGTTTTTTCTCTGGGTCAAGCTCTACAATAGCCTTGGCAATTGCTAAACGAACGGCTTCAGCCTGTCCTTTAACACCACCGCCGGCAACGTTTACAATCACATCGAATTTTCCTGTTGATTCAGAAACTTCGGTTGACTGCATTACGATGTATTGTAATGGCAATGTTGGAAAATACTCCTTGTAATCTTTACCGTTTACGGTAACCTTGCCGCTTCCATCTGTTAGATAAATGCGTGCAACTGCTGTTTTTCTTCTTCCTGAAGTGTTTGTAGTTGACATTTCTCTTAATTACGGTTTAATGGTTTGAGGATTTTGTGCTGCATGCGGATGTTCAGTACCTGCATAAACAAACAGGTTTTTGTACAGTGCACGGCCCAAACTGTTTTTAGGTAACATTCCACGTATAGCCTTCTCTACCACGCGGGTAGGATGCTTTGCCATTAACTCCTTTGGAGAAATGAATTTCTGACCACCAGGATAACCTGTATAAGAAACATATTGCTTATTGGCAAATTTGTTTCCTGTCAGTTTTACTTTGTCTGCATTGATAACGATTACATTATCTCCGCAGTCTACGTGTGGGGTGAACGATGGCTTGTTTTTTCCTCTGATGATCATTGCGATCTTAGAAGACAAGCGCCCCAAAATCTCGCCCTGAGCGTCAACAACTACCCATTCTTTGTTGGCGGTCGCTTTATTGGCAGAGACAGTTTTGTAACTTAACGTATTCACTTGCTTTAATTTAAATTATGTATTATTTATTAAATGCCCTAAAAATAGGGATTGCAAAGATACGAGAATTTGATTAATTGGCAAGGGTAGTTGAAAAAAAAATGAGATTGAATTTGAATGCTAATCTTGCTATGAATGATAGTCAGTCTAATTTGTTACTTATTGCAGAATATAACAGATTCAATTGCTCTGTACTAATGGGTTACTTTGGTTTTAATTTTTCAAAAAATCTGAAATGGTACTGAATTGGTAATTCTTCCGTTTAAAATCGCTAATGAATGAATCCATTCGTTCTATCATTTTTATTCCTGAGTTTTTACTCAGATATACGGGAAAGCCAAACCGATTTTTATCTTCTAGGTCGGTGAATTCCCAGGGATGAAAATAAATGTTAAGGTATCCATCCTTTTTAAGTGTTCTTTCAGCTAGCCACTGATATATTTTTATTGGGAGATTGTGAAAGGATAGCCAAAACAAAGGGAAACGCAGTATCGGACTAACAGATGCTGGAATTTGCCATATACCAGCTTCTTTGAATTTATTTCGTGGCCGGTTTAAATTATTATAACGTCCGGGTAGCCATGTTGGATTAATAGATGAATTATAGAGGTAACCGGCCTTTCTGACCTCATTTTCATCAACTGACTTCATTCTCGGCATTCTAAATCCGGTTATTTCCTTAGATGAAATCATTTGCAGTTCATTTCTGGATGATGCAAGATGTTCAGGCTCAAATGCTGAATGAAAATACCCGTGAGATGCGAGTTCATGACCACTTTTGATTATTCGCTTGATTATATCTGGTGCATTTTGTGCAAAGACTACCGTACTGAAAAAGGTAGCTTTTACCCTATGCTTTTCGAGAATATCGAGAATATGATTTGTGCCATTTATGGATATACTTATCTGATCCTGAAAAGATATTTCTTTTCCATATTCCAGAGGCATATCAAACTCCTCTATATCAAAACTAAGAAGAATCAATACTGCTGTTCTTTAATATTTGTGGAACGAATGATATAATTAGGTCTATTCTTTACTTGCATGAACATTTTTCCGATATAGATTCCAATAATCCCTAAAATGGTCAGTTGTAGTCCACCAAAAAATACAATGGTCATGATGATAGATGCCCAGCCGGAAACCTCCTTGCCGGTATGAAAAGCATGTATCACATATGGGAGATATAAAATAGATAATATAGAGAATGAAAAGCCTAGATAGATAGCAGCATATAAAGGTTTGACAGAAAATGATGTTACTCCCTGCAGTGCAAATTTGATCATTTTCTGGACACTGTATTTGCTTTTTCCACTATGCCTGGCATTAGGCTTGA
>Ga0222713_10002967_pt1 | contig 17780 bp, 5 predicted proteins | sample C33_649DmetaG_FD_165061 | JGI IMG/M metagenome (GOLD analysis project Ga0222713, IMG submission 165061) | Estuarine water microbial communities from San Francisco Bay, California, United States - C33_649D | ecosystem: Environmental > Aquatic > Marine > Unclassified | place: USA: California...
ACTATTCGTCTCGCGCCCCTGCGCAGTGTCACGCATCGACGCCGTCGTCGTTGAATCCCTCATACGTACATGTTTCGTCATACTCTTCAATCCATCGTCATCGCCGCCGTCTTGGCGGTGGCGTTGGCTTCGAGCTACGCGGCCGCGTGGGATTGCCCCAAGATCGACAGCGACGCAGTCATGAAACTGGTCACCGTCTGTGTTGAAGATCCAAACGGACTTTGTGGCGATACATGCATCGCCGCCCTCACGAAGGGCGCTACGCAAATGCAAGATTTGAAAGTCCCATGCGAAGGCGGCGTCGACGGGGTCCTTGAGAACGTCCTAAAAAGATGCACCGAAGAAGTTGGGGGAACGTTCGATCCATGCGACGGTAAAACGCGCCAATCTTTGGTCGATAACGCATCCAAGGTCAAGTGCATCGGTGGTGGCACACTCGCAGATACGCTGTAAAGGGCGCATCCGCAGCGCCGCGAGAGCGGTTGAACCAAACCAAGATACGAGACGCGTCGTCGCGGTCGTCGACGAGCTCAAACCTCTACCGCTTTTTGAAATACACGCGATTGACGCGCAGCGCGCGCACTAACTGAAATGAATTTTCGCCGCGATATCGTTCGCAACATACCCGTGACGCAGCTTTTTCTCGTACAACTCTTTCATCGCGCGACGATTGCGTCGCCGCGTCGCCGCCGCGTCCGAATCGCTCGCCTCCTCCGCTCCGCTCGAGCGCTCAGACCGCGCACTATCGATGATCTCTTCGCGCATGTTTCGTCGCCGACGCCATTCATCCTCCGCCTCTGCATCTCCTTCTACCGCTTTCGATTGAAACAACCGAGCCGAATCCAACGCCGGCGCGCTCGCCGGCGCGTCATCCTTGCCTTTGAGCGACGCGCTCTCGGGCTCGAGCCCCAAAAGCTGTCGAGCTAACAATTTTCTCGCGTCTCTCTTGCGTTTCGCATCCTCGCTCGGTCGTTGTCCCCAGTACGAGCTCGCGTACGCGTACGAGTTCGCTCGCGTCTCGTCTGCCTCCGACGCCGCGCTCACGTACTCCCCATCATCATCGCTCCCGTCGACGTCGTCATCGTCGCCGTCATCATCGTCATCACCCGTCGTCGTCGTCCATGCGTCGTAGAACACGTCGCGACTCGCCCGACGCATCGCCGCGCGAGTGCGCCGATGGACGAATCGATGGACGACGACGATGTCGTCGTGGGTGAACGACGACTCGGACGATCGGACGAACGGACGACCGGACTTACGGACGAGTCCTCGACCGTCGTGTGCCACGCACCCACCGTTGACGTCGATCGACGCGATCGTCGTCACTTGCGTCTCGCGGCGAAGGTGAATCGAGACGATGCGAGGAAACGCGAGACGCGCGATCGCAGCGCTCGCGCGTTCGACGTCGATCGCGACGAACGTCGCGAACGAGGGAAGGGCGTTCGCAAACGTCGCGAACGCGCGACAGGGATTCGGCAAGTATGAAATCGTCGATCACGAGTACGACGCTTTGGTCGTGGGCGCGGGCGGTGCGGGACTGCGCGCGGCGATCGGGTTAGGGGAACATGGATTTAAAACCGCGTGCGTCACGAAGCTGTTCCCGACGCGCTCGCACACGGTGGCGGCGCAAGGCGGGATCAACGCGGCGTTGGGGAACATGACGGAAGACGACTGGCGATGGCATGCCTACGATACGGTTAAGGGAGCGGACTGGCTAGGAGATCAAGATGCGATTCAATATATGTGCAGAGAGGCGCCGAAAGCGGTGATTGAGTTGGAAAACTATGGCATGCCCTTCTCGCGAACGGATGACGGAAAAATTTACCAGCGGGCGTTCGGCGGACAGTCTTTGGACTATGGGAAGGGCGGCCAAGCGTACCGTTGCGCGGCTGCAGCGGACAGAACTGGGCACGCTATGTTGCACACGCTATACGGGGCGGCACTCAAGCACGACGTGCAGTTTTTTGTCGAATATTTCGCGCTCGACTTAATCATGGACAAGGGTGAATGCGTGGGCGTCATGGCGATGTGCTTGGAAGATGGTACCATTCATCGATTCCGCTCGCATCAAACGATTTTGGCAACAGGTGGGTACGGTCGCGCGTACTTTTCAGCAACCTCAGCGCACACGTGCACGGGCGATGGCAACGCCATGGTCGCTCGAGCTGGGCTACCACTTCAAGACCAAGAGTTCGTACAATTTCATCCCACAGGGATCTACGGCGCCGGCTGCTTAATCACCGAAGGTTCGCGCGGTGAGGGTGGGATCTTGAGAAACTCGGAGGGCGAGCGGTTCATGGAGCGATACGCGCCATCGGCGAAAGATCTCGCCTCGCGCGATGTGGTATCGCGATCAATGACGCTCGAAATTCGCGAAGGGCGGGGCGTTGGTAAAGAAAAGGACCACATCTACCTTCACTTGAATCATCTGCCGCCGGAATTACTCGCGGAGCGTTTGCCCGGGATTTCTGAAACGGCGGCCATCTTTGCCGGTGTTGACGTTACGAAGGAACCGATTCCTGTGATTCCGACCGTCCATTACAACATGGGCGGTATACCGACAAACTACAAGGGTGAAGTAGTCGCGCCGAAGAACGGTAATCCTGACGCGATTGTGCCAGGCTTGTTAGCGGCCGGAGAGGCGGCGTGTGCAAGCGTGCACGGCGCAAATAGATTGGGTGCGAACTCGTTGCTGGATATCGTAGTTTTTGGTCGAGCTTGTGCGAACACGGTGGCTTCGAAGCTCAAACCGGGCGCTCCCCACCGTCAAATCGCCGCAGATGCGGGAGCGTTCGCTGTGGAGCGATTGGATAAGATTCGTAACTCAAAAGGCACGATGCCGACGTCGATGCTTAGGCTTCGTATGCAAAAGGTGATGCAAAGCCACGCCGCAGTTTTTCGCGAACAAGAAAGCCTCGCTGAAGGATGCACGCTCATCGACGACATCGCGGCGCAAATGTCAAACTTGAAGCTTACGGACCGATCCCTGGTGTGGAACACCGATTTAGTCGAAGCGCTTGAGCTGCACAATTTGATGCCAAACGCACAGACTACGATGCATAGCGCCGAACAACGCAAGGAAAGCAGAGGGGCGCACGCGCGCGAAGATTTTCCTCATCGTCTGGACGACAAGTGGATGAAGCACACGCTTGCATACGTCAAGGACGGCAAGGTGAAGATTGATTACCGCCCTAACCACCACTACACGTTAGACGACGAAATGGAAGTCATTCCGCCGAAGGCACGAGTGTACTAGCGCGCGGATTACGGCGCGAGGCTCTTCGCTTTTACTGTTACAGCACTGCAGTAGCTTTCCGTTTGTGATATATATAACACACGTTTTAAGTTTCAATTCAACTAGATAGAGACAACAAAAGCGCGGTGCCTCGTTTCACCCAGTGTTCGGCTTCGACGCCCCCGGTATCGAGCTCGATCATCGCGATGAACGACGGTCGCTCGCGTGAACCTGTTCGTACAGGATACATGTACAATGGGCATTCGTACACGTTTTTTGAGTTCGCCTTGCGCTTGCGTTCCGCGGGCTTGAAATGTACGACTGGCATCTGCACGATGAGTTCCATCATATTTGGTTCACACAAACATTTTCTCTCGCGGTCCCATCCCGCACCTTCTAGATACATTTCTCGAATATACACACCATCCTGGGGAGGCGACGTGATATCGACAGCGTCAGCGTCGACGATTGAAAACGAAAAAGACAACATGTCGATGGGAATGCAATCGCGCCGTGCGCTCATTTGTAAAACAGACGTTAGAAAGCATGTGGGATATGTGAACCCAGCGAGCCAGTATGAAGATGGGTATGATCCGTTCGCCCAAGTCGAGAGTTGCTCCACGCGCTTCACCAAATCAATCGTCCACGCCGACAGTGATTTCAACGATGGATACGCCTTGAGGTACATTTTTGGTACTTTGTTAGCAGCCAGTGATTTGAATATTGCGTCCAAGTCGCTCGACATCACCACTAAGCCCTTGATGCCTTTTCGCAGTTCGTTCAAAGTCATGTGCACGCTGACCAACAATGCGTTATAACGCTCGATCTCTTGGAGCAAATTCACATGCAGCGGGCTCATATCGCTACGCTTGCTCTTAGTGATAGCCTCGTAATCAAGCACCGATGGTACGCTGCAGATCATGTCGTCAATGATATTAAGCACGCGCATTTCAGTCTCCGACGCCGCACTCGCGCCCGACTTTGCACTCGTTGATGAGGCCCCATCTGTGATTTGAAACTTTGTGCAAGCGTTCAAAATTGCTTCGCTTTCAGCAATCAAATACGAAATGTCTGCGTTCGGGTGCTGCCCGAAAGCATCCGCTTGATCGCTCATGGGTAAACCGTTCACGAATTCCCTATGACCTTTGAGTTCGTTTGAATTAATTGGGATGTGATATACGCTTGCAAGTTTGCCTGACGTAAGTGCGTACTCATCGTTCGCGAGAACGTCTTCGCAAAAAAATTGCGCGAGATACGCTTTGATGACACGCCGATCGATTTCGTCAGTGATTCGACCGCCATAATTTGCCTCGCCAATCAAGTACCGCAACGCATCCCAAGGTGTTTCTTCGTATCCATCGAGATAGGATTTTAGCAAATCGTCGCTGACACTAAAGTCGGTGTCGTTGAAATCGTATGCGATGTTCAATCCAAGCGTGCCAAACTTTCGACGTTCTAGCAACAACGCGTGGAAGAATGACAGAGAAAACAACAAGCGGCCGTATTTTGATTTGCTCGAACACTGAACGAAAGATTCATCTGAAACGCAGGTGCTGTACAATCGCGCAAGATTGGCTCGTAATCCTTTGGGTGGTTCTGTCGTCATCTTCAAGCTACGTTGCAAAATTGCCAGCGGGAACGCCGGGGTTGGATTCGATGAGAGCCACAGCCGAAAATTTTCGTGCGGTGGTTCGTTGTCGAAACTCTCTATAATTTCTTGGAGTTTGGGCAACCAAGATATCATCAAGTGACAGTTTGCCAAGAACACCCAATGACCATTTTTGCGACCGCGATCGATCAACTCAGTCGCTATCGAAGCCTGCCCTTGCCCGAGAGCGACGGTGAAAAGCTTCTCTGACATGCCCTTATTCGCCGCCAACTGCCTCAGGTTCGCTACAGGGTCCACACCGGCGCTCAGCACAAAAATACACGGCGCGGAGCTCGACGAGTCAAAATGCACTTGATTCAAATCCAAAACTGGCGGGTCCACAAACTTAGAGCCCAGATTCTCGGCCACGAAGAGTCTGATAGCGCTCTCGACGCGATCGAGACGGATAGAGCGCAGCAGTAGCAGTCTTTGGAGGTCGCTTAAGGTTTGACCCCAAGTCCCCGGAAGAGTTTGCGTCTCTGGTTTAGCGTTCTGAAACCACACTTTCCACTCATCACTCTGCGTTTCATTAATAGAATGAATTAACGCATCTCCAAAAACAATGTTAAATGTCTGACAAAGCTCAACAATTCTCGCCCAGTACTCTGGTTTCAGCCACTGCGTAACATGAGGACTCATTTTAACACTGCTTGACGTGCTCCGCACGCCACCGCCAACGCCACCGTGAATGAAGAATTCCCACTCTCGCGCGTTGATGTTATCTTGTTCGGCTTGAATACGCACACACATCTGTAAACTCAGAAGCAGTTTGTGCGATTCGAATAAACCGCGCGAGGTGTATCGATACACGGCGTAAGTATGGTATTCATTGAGAACTGTCAAACGCTCTTCAAGATCAACTGCATCGCTCGACGCGTTGCGTTTAGACTTCGTTATTGAACCGTCAAACAGCGCCGTATACGAATCTAAACTGAATTGATACATCGGGTCGATATCAGCGAGATTGTACAGCGTGAAGTATAAAATGGTTGCACGCCTTGCGGCAGAAGCGTATGCGGCAGAAGCGCGCTCTATTTCAGCGCCAGTAGTCTCTGCAATCTTTAAACTCGCCGTGACTTCTTCACTAGTATTCTTCGAGCGTGTCAATGAATCAATCAGTTCGATGTTATCTAGGAGGGAACCAGAAGCCTTGCTTAGCAGATCAAGAATCAAGTCTTCAAGCTCGTTCAACTTGCGCTTTCCTCTCGCCACCTTAACGACGAGGTCGTTCTTCTGCGCAGCCAACTCGGGACGCTCTCTTCGAACAACTAAATCTCGAAGCTGCGCGTTCAGCCCTTGTTCTTTCACAGTAAAGTTGATCACGGTGAGCTTTGTACTGACTTCAGGAGTATAGTGCGGGTTCATAAGCTTCGACGTGAAGTAAAGTCTGAACTTTGGAGAATACTCCAAATCCTTATCCCCGAGTTTGACCGTGATTGATCCCCCTTTTCGCACGAATTGTTTCGCGACAACATTTTCCAAAATGGGATCGATTGCTTCCTTGACATCCTGGATGAGCACCGGTACACCAAATTGAACGGCATGCTCGATTTGACGCACCATATCGGGCGCTGAAAGCGTAGTCACGATCAACCCGTTCGCCATTTCCATCGACTTGATCCATTTATTTCCCTGTCCTTGCGGGTCGACAAGCAGCGGCCATCGATTGCCGCGCGTAACGATGACGCCATTCTCAGTGCTAAACGAATCAGACGGCAATCCTTGAATATTCCAATCTCGAACGTCAGATGGGTTCGCCAAAAACGACGCAAAATCAAAATCGCTCGTGTACGGAATTTGAGCGCGCGCCAACATCGGAATCCAATCGTTCACGAGCTTTTTGCGATACTCACTTGGGAAAGCGCCGCTATAACTCATGTAGGCTGCGGCTATGCACACATCACCGGGTAGACACCTTGTTTGACCTTCCAAGACTTCGATCGAACCTACCCAACGCTTCTTCTCTCCCGATAACCCATCCACGAGTGCTTCCGCGCGTTCGAGCTTGAGTTCCAAATCCGCCAGTTCGCTCTGCAGCGATGCTTTGTTTGACGCAGACTTTTCATACTTTTCCTTGAGAACTTGGACCTTTGCCACAACGTCCGCTAAATCAGCCTGAGTGATCGCTAACGCATCTTGTTTTTGTTTGAGTTCCTCCTGTGCCTGTTTGAGCATCATTCGTTTGGGTGCAATCTCCTTCGCAATGACCCCGTATGAGTACATCGCGTGCACCCACTGACATAAACCTTTGGCTGCATTAGAAACCTTACCGATCACGTCTGGTTGATAGTCCGGGTTACTCACGAATTTGGATATCTTCGCAAGTAAGCTATCCACCAAGACTTCCTTATCAAAATTGAGTAAGCGATCTAAAAACGTTGAGTCGCCCAGCTGCTTCTTCGCCTCCTCCCAAGTCGTCGGTTTTTTGAGAACAGTCAAAACGCCGTTGAGGCAGAGCTCGACCAACGTCGGTGGCTTCACATACGATTTCAACTCTCCCATGTCTTTCTTTGTGAGCACGTTTAATGCAGCCTCGGCGGCTTGTAGTGCCGGCATTGCTTCATCTAGTTTCAACTGGCATTCTTCGGCGATGACGTTGGCCTTTTGTGCCTCCGCCTCAATCCGCTCTGCTTCCGCGCTAACTTTCATACTTTGCTCATCCGCAGCGCGTTTATCTTGAATAATCACTTTCAGCAACTCTTCACAATTCTTTTTAGCCTCAGCGACGATGACAGCCTTGTCCTTACAGACGGCTTGCATGTCGCGCACTTGAACTTCAGTCTCCGCAAGTTTTGTCAAACCGCCACGCAACTTTGAAACTTTGGCGTCAAACTCGCGCTTCTTCTCCACCATTAAAAGTTTGAAAAATCGCAAGAACTCAATGTAATTTGTTGGTGTCACATACATCTTACGTTTGATGGATTTGAACATGTCGTCAGCCATCGCGACCGTGGAAGCGTGAATCATTCCAAAAATTTCACACAAGTCATCCTTGATTTTGAAATCCATCTCGCTATCTTGAAGCTGCTTTGCTGCAACTTCTTTCAAGGCGTCAACGGGCCAATCGTTGAACCAATTTATCGTACAGCAGTTCACTAAACCGGGAAACATTCTTGTGCGCTCACGGAACGCTTCGCCGACTGGTGACATGCACAGGACTATGTGTAAATTTTGCATAACTCGCTCCATAAAAAATCCAAACAACTCTTCGTGCGTCACCGCTCGAACGTTCTCAGCTTTCGCGATTCGTCGCATGTCCTCACAAATACCACTGACGTCGTCCTTGCCAAACAATCCGGGGATTTCGCCCGAGGTCAACGCGTTGTTCACATCCTCGAGAAATGTTTCTTGGACTATTTGCGTATCATCAAGCACGAATACCGTAGGTTTGCCCGCAACACCAGCTTGCCTGTACAATAACTTCAAGTCCTCTCGGAATTCTAGTTGCTTGTAGTTCTTTGTGATCTCTATACTGAAGCATTTCATTTCCGCGACGTAAGCCGCAAGACGAGCGAGCGATTTCCGTCCACTGCCGCCGACTCCCACAAGCATGGCGTGCCCGCGTGGCTGCGTCAAGATGCGATGAATGCGACAAACATGCAGAATAGCATCGTTGAACAACACCAAACTCATGGCCGCGTTACCAGGTTCCAAACCATAATCTTCCAATTTCTCGGTGAGAAATTCTTTGAGCGCTGCCGCGTCGATCACCGCTTCGTACGGGATCACATCAAGACCCTGACGCATGAACGAAACGAATGGTCGGCACTCGTGAAACTCTTCTTCATTTGATACGCGTACGTTTGATTTTATCTCACGTGGTATCGTCGGCTTGAACAAATCGTTCCACGAGGTGCTGAATGCAACTCTCATATTCATGTCGATTTGTTGCTTCAACCATCGAGCGTCGCTCATGTCGAACAGTCGGTCACCAAAGACTCGTAGGTTCTCGTGAGCCCATAACTGTAATATAGACTCGCGCGAATCGTAAAACTGCTTCGTCGCCCGGGTAACACCTTGAATCACTTTCGCAAGATCTCTGGTGTTGAATAAATAATGACTTTTAGCAGGCGTCGGCAGCAGCTCTCGTACGAGCGAGTTGTATACACCAATTGAAGCCTTGACGATGGTGTTTCCGATGGAAGCTACGGACTGATCGAATCCCCCCTGTAACTCGCCTAAAATTGTTCCGTAAATTCTTTCCAATTGCGCATCCGATGGATCCGTCATGTTCAGCACTGCAAAAATAGACATTATACGTTGCGAGAACTGATTACGTCCACCACCGGGCGGCGCCATCGCCGCTAAAATTTTCATATCATTTATATACGTTCGCTCCTGCTTCGAGCGGTCGTACCAGAAACCATTATCATTCCAGAGCTTCAACAGCTCTAATGGTGCGATAAAGCCGAATTCACTCTTCTTTGGCATATTCAGGTCGTCAATCGCGAGAATGAGTTTGCGTCCACCCGGCGGCGCAAGAATTCCCTTAGAACGCTTCTCAAGCTTACCTTCAATCGTGTCCTGCAGAGAGTTCGAGCTCGTTTGCGCACTGAAAGTGATTCTACTTCCGATGTAATCATCTGGTAAGTCTTGCAAACATGAATCGACGACCATCGATTTCCCCACGCCGACGTTGCCCACGATCAAAGCATTCATTCCAGATTTTAATAGCATCATGGTTAAATGCTTCGTGCGCACCGAGTCGACGGTTGGTATCATGATCTTGAAGAATGGTACGTTTCCTTGTGGCAACCTATACGTTGGGATTTTCTCCGTCCAAGACGTGAACACGTGATGTTCGGAACTGTAAAAGAAATCATAGACCGTCTCATCTGTCGGCGCCGACGCTGGAGTATTTGGGAACATCTTCAGCGGTACGATGCGGTGCAAAAAGTTATCGAATCGCAATCGACTTGGATGGTCGATACTGCCGCCGACGGACCAAATGATACAGAATAAAAGTATTGCCTCGACGTCGTGTCTGATGACATTCACGTCATCGCCGATACAAATATCATGCGAGTCAAACAAATTAGCTAACTGTCGCACGGACGCCAGATCGTCCGTTGATATGAGCTCTGTGCACTTCGTGCGCCGGAACTCAAGACACCCATCGACATACTTCTCTATGCTTTTGATCAGCGCGTCTTCGACCTCCGCGCTACCGCTGCGCTCTCGTCGCGTCGCCAACCAGCTGTCGACAAATGGGCGCCATCCGAGATCCTCGACGTTAAAGTAAATCATTCCAGCCCGAGATACGGTCGCTGGAGACGCCTGAGACAAATCTTCCACTTCAAATAATATTGATACTTGCGGCGACATCATGATGCGCTCGCCGGAAAGTAGCGTCAGGAGTTTGTTGTCATCCAGCAGTGTGTTCATGCTCTCAATCCATAGCGTATCGACTGGACCATCCATAATTATCCATTTCTGATTCACTGACTCATCTTTGCATATATTTCGCATTATTTTCGCCAAAACACCATCAGACCACTCGTGCGTGGCTTCGTCAAACGAACCGTAGAGCTCGTCATTCGACAGAGCGAGTGGATTAATTGGGTACACCTCAACATTTTGGAAGTGTTCGCCTTGAACTCCTCGACTCTTCAACCGTGCCATGGCTTTGATCAACATTTCACGTGCACGAGATTTACCCGAACCCGTTTTACCAACAATCATGTTCCCGTGACGAGCTATTTTACAATCGAATATTTGAATAATCTTCGATATCCAGGCATCGACCGGCTGTAAATTGTTCAATTTGCACACATCAATCAGAGCGTCTCGGAGAATCATGGAGTCCTCTTGCGGGGCGTTTACCTCTGGGAACAAATCCGAAAGAAGCGCTTTGAATAGAGGAATATCGATGTAAACTAACTTCGGAATGATCAAGTCGCGCATGGCGTTAAACAGAATGAGCTGTTCATCGGTTTCTGGTGCGTCTCGTTTCATCGTCCCGGCAGCCCGTGAGATTGGTATGATGAACGATCGCAACGTGTAGTCGTAGTGATCTTGCTTACTCAACTGCTGCTGACTAAGTTCCATGATCGCAACCATCTTCTTGGCCAGTGGTTTCGCGTTGGTGAACCCTTCACTAAACATCATAATCTCTGCAATCAAGCAAAAATCGGGAACCATCATCGACACCGGACGTACGATGGCCTTTAAGTTGTCAGGGAGTTCAGCTCGTCCGGCATAGCCTGGATTCATGGTAACAAAGACACCGCAGGACGGAATAAGTCGAATGTGCTGACCTTCGAAATCGAATGACTTCAAGTTTTGCTTTACAGCCGCCATGACGACACTGATTTGCGTAGCTACGACAGAGAGAACCTCAACGGTGATGCGATTGAATTCATCCAAACACGCCCACGCTCCAGTCTGCGCCAGACCGCTAAACATTTTACCAGTCATTTTATAATCGACACCATCCGAGCAGTTGAACACGATGACGTAACGCGCTAGAGCTTTCCCAAAATCTTTGACCGTTTCAGTCTTTCCTGTTCCTGCGGGACCGAGAGGATTACCTCCACGTCGAGTGAACATCGCCGCGCCCAGAGTCATGTAGCAACGATCTGTAAGCGGCGTCACAACTAAGCGTCCATTGTTGCCTTGGTACTCGTATCCGTAATCAAAGACGCTGAGCACTTGCTTAACAGTACAATGCTTAGTCTCGCGGTCAAAATAAAATCTCAACTGCGATACCCACTCAAAGTCATTCGGTGACGAGCACTTACTCTTGATAAGCTTCTCAATCGCATCTCGAGCGTGAACCTCAATCGTTATGAGTGCTGTGACCTTCTTGCGCGTTACCTTATCTAGAGACGTGCGTGTGAGAGCCACGAGCTTGTTCAAATATTGAATCCATTTACGTCGCAAATTCTTCAACGCCTCTTTCACATTTTCAGGATCTCTCAAAGCGCGTTCGCACTCCATAGTCCACGAAATACATCCCGCAGTGATGAGCATTTGACCCGGGTTATCTTTCACCCATTTTTCTTTCTTCACTCCTTTCGCTCGGCACTGTTCAAATGTGCTCGCGAGATGCGTTCGCGTTGCGGAGTACATCGCGGCCTCGACCAAATTTAACCATTCCTCTGGACGACCTTCAGTGCGTACTGGGTTATCAAAAGGGATGATTTCTCCATCCGGCGAGCACATAGCAACAGACTCACAGTGTCGACGACCAGCTAGTGGATCAGGAGCGTGCATCTCCAATCGCTTGATGCCCTCAAACATGCCTTTGAGATGTGATTGGATGTTCGCCGGCTCCTTTGCTTGACCAAGAATCTGCAGCAAGTCGTCATTACTGAGGAAGTAAAAGCGCGGAAACATTTGACGCTTCGACTCGAGGTAATCATCCAATGATTTCTGTATGCGTTCGAGGTTGGCATCCATCTCAGTAAGTTCGATCAGTAACGCCGTGTTCGGATTGTCGCTGATTTCTGGAGCGCGCATCGACGTGCACGCTAACACTACGTTGTGCGCCACGTGCATTTCTTGCATAACCGTAATAAATCGAGAATTTATAGAGTTGAACATATTTGTTTCATTCGGGAGCTGACGGGCGATGTCTTCGCTACCGATGAATATGTTTTCCAAATACATCCAAGCGAGTTGCACTTTGAGCACCATTTCGATGACTTCGTTCACCAATGCCAACGCTTTTTCCCATGAAGTAATCGTGCGTTCAAAAACCGCAAAGAATTTACTCGCCTTCAATGTGCTGAGCGTCACAGTGTGATCCTCCAGGGATGTGAATATTTCCTCCGCGCTTCGCAACTTCATCACGTCGTCTCGCCCTTCTTTGAACGGGCCAGTGTCCAAAGCAATGTCCACCCAAGCGCTTGCAATATTGCGCAGCGTGTTTTCAACTGACAGTTCTTTCGTCGCATCGTTGCTAATTTCCGAAATACTCTCTGCGTAATTATCCAAACCAAGTTCCACAACCTTATCTAAAGTGAAGTTATCGCTCGTTGGATCAAAGCGCTGTCCACACACATCCATCACGAGTTCCCAGTGTCGCGGTCTCACTGCGGGATTCCGCATGTCGATAATAAGCGGCATTATACGCTTGAACGAATCAACCGTCTCCTTTAAGCTAACCCATGATCCCCAACTCTTAACCTTTCCTCGACCGAGTTTAGTAATCTGCTTGTACAGTATCGTCGCCCCGCTCTCCAAAGATTCAACATCAAGACTGCGAAACCTTCCGTCCTTCCATCCTTCGTACATGCAATTCCATTCCTGCACGACACTCCATACGGCTTTGAGCTGCTCTAAATCACTCGCAATATCATGGAGTTCCCCAAGTCTGGGCTTCGCTAGCGTCTCAAATACGATCAACCCATTCACGATGACAGCGGAACGCTGCGCAAAGGCCTCGAGTTCGCCGTTGACGAGCGCGATGTATGCGCACGATTTTTCGCAAGCTTCGCGAGTACAAGCCGGATGAACATGCAAGGGAGCGAATCTCTCAAACTTTTCTTTATGTTCGCGCACGTCTTTCTCAAGTTCGGTGATAGACGCTTGTAATTCACATTTGAACACGTCCTTGGTGTCTTGCAAATCAGATTCCACACGCACCAACGCCGATTTGAACTCTTCAAATTTTTCATTAATGGATGCCAGGCGAAGGGATTGCTCGACCGGAACATCTATGAAATTGTTCAATATATCAAAGCTTTGACGAGGTTTCGCAAACGTATGAGCGACCGATTCAATGTCGTTCTGCGATTGCTTCAGCTGTCCGCACCGCTCGACGAGCGCATCGATATCAGCTGGCGGGCGATCAAAACGCCGAATGCTCACGTCGAAATAGTGTAGCACCTCTTCGACTTCAGAGTTCGCTTTCATTTGCAGGACCAAAACCATATCATCCATGTGCTTCTGCGCTACGGCGAGAAGACTTTGTTTCAAGTGACCGCACTCTATGCGTAAAAATTTCACGAGGTGCGTGGCCTCTGCACTTTTCACCTCCTCAATCGATTCTTGAAACTGACGAATATGCTTTTCAATCGCGATGCTGTCGCTTATATCAACTGCATCAGGGGCCCATAAGTGGCGGTAGCGAGTCGTCCAGTTCGTCGCGAAGTTCATTAATTCGCCGACGACGTCGTTTACATTCAGCGCAATACTTTCCCGAACTTTTGCAACGATTTCGCGGTTGTTTTGGAGCATCTCTTCGTGCATGGAACTACCATTCAAACCCGAAATCGAACGCATCGAGTTGAACATATCGAGGACGTCTTCAAATATACCGTTGAATAGTCCGTACATCTCTGACGTCGTCGGCGTCATTTCAACTCTAGTTTCAACGCACCGCGTGAGGTCCATATTCACGACCACGAGCGGTTTCTGAGGCCCGTCTCGCACTTCTCGTTTTCCTAGAGCCGCGTTCAAGTGACTAAGTGACCGCAATAGTACCTTGCGCATCGCGCGCGAGATGATCGCTTCAATGTCCTTGACGTACTCTGTCCAATCGGTGCCGAGCGTGTCGACGTCGCCGACAATATCGCATTGTTTCAAAAGTAAGCTCGACACTAATTCCCTGGTAGCTGTGAACTCTCGCCGAACACGTTGTGTGCTAAGTTCGTACTCAATTCTGAACTCGTTCGCTCCACTCACGTCGTCACTCTCGACACGCGCTGATGCGTTTGAAAGCGCGTCGAGCGTCTCTTCGACGCCTTTTTGCGCCTCATTAAATTTATTTAATTTGTCGGCCAGAAATGTACAAAAACTATCAGCTTCCGCATAAAATTCACCCACAATAACGCGTTCAGATTTCCACGTCAAGACTGTCGCCGCAGTTTTGAAAAGATTTTGTAAAATCTCAACGTTGGACGCGAACAGACGTCTGGTGTGCGCGCCAGACTGAATCTCACGCAAGAGCGCATTGTGTCTGTCGACCAGTTTGAGCAATAACGCACGCAGCTCGCCGTGTGCGGCGTTGATATCTCCAAACGCAATATCACAGACATGCGCTGGAATCTCCCGAGCCATGGACGCGAACCCTTGCGCGTCTCGGCATGCCGTCTGAATGTCCCCTGCGTATGAAACGCTCGCAAATCCTTCGCCGTCTATTTCAAGCAAGTGCGTTTCCAAGCGAGTGTTGATATCCATTTTCGTCATCGTACTTATCCACTCCTCGTGCTTTTCGTTAATAAACAGCTCGATCTGAGGCGTTGTCATGTCGTATACGGTGAATAAATCGAGAGATTCCGGAAGCTCAGGAAGCGCTCCATCTTTAAATGCTCGACGAAGCGTCGAGAATCCGCCTTCCAGTCTCGATAGCAGCTTCGACGCCCAGTGTACGGCGCCAAATGCGCGCGGTTGATCACTCTCAATTGGTGGACGCTGTCGATTCGCGTCGAATTGGCGTTTCACCGCTTGAAGTTCGTCCGAGAACAGGGAATACGTTCGTGACGCGTGGGTCTCCACCGCTCGCTTCACCGTATCTCGTCTCGCCACGGCGGTGTAGAGCATCTGCAAAAGTTCGACTCTCGAGCTCAAGCTCGACGCGCGATCGAAAGCTTCGGCGATGATAGCGCATAATTTAACTTCGAGCGTCCGCACTCGACTTTTGAATATGGCAAAGTCCTCGTGCCATGCCATCATCGATACGTCCAAAATATCGTACTCAACGTTCATCAGCGCGTCGACGCCGACTCCAAGAAATGCCTTTCGAATGACTCGCAGGCGTTGATCGAGATTGTACTTGACGATACCCTCTGCGCTTGGAAATCCTCGAATTGATGGGGGCGCGAACTGCTCTTGCGCGTCGCAAACCTCGAGCAAATCTTTGCATCGATGCGTGAAGGCGTCAATGTGCGAAAACACTGTAGACGAGTCCAATTTCGGCACCGTTTCGGCTCGAAGCTCGAAATGTTTGAAGTAAATATTTTTCCACGTTTCACCCACGACGGCGCACTGCCGCACCGCGCGCACGGCGGCGTCGTACGATTCATCCGCTACGATGCCTTTGTGCAAAATATCGCGCAGATTGAGCTCGAGTCGACATATGGAGATGATTTGATCCGCCACGCACTTCATCAAGTCTGAATATTGCTCGACGAGGGCGTCGCATCCTTCGTCCTGGCTTCGGCGATCGACAACGTCGAGCCACGCGCGTTGAATGTCTTCCACGAGACGCGGTAAAACGCTCGCAACATCTGTCAATCGACTGCAAACGAGCGCCTCGCACGCCGGCCGAACGCGATTGAGCATGGCGTTCGTTCGATTCGCGACGCGCAACGCGAAATCGATCAATTTTTCAAACGTAGCGATGTCCTCGCATAGATAATTTGCATTCTTTCGCGCCCGAAGTTTAGCGATGATCGCCCTGACTCGTTCGCTTTGCAACTGCGCCTGTAACCCTCGTAAATTCGCCTCGCGCTCGGGCCAATACCGTAACAATCGCATCAACGATCCTTCGATCGCGCCGTCTTCAAAGGCGTCGACGTTTGTGCTCGCCGCGCCGCGAATCTGTCGCGCCCAGTTTGAAACCACCGCTTCGATGTGCGAACCCGAGCTTTCGTCCGGGACGTAAAGCATCGTGCGCGTCGAATTCGCGGCGTCTAAGAGCTTGGACATGAACGCGTGCGTCTGCGCGATGACATCGCTCGCGCCGTCGCTTCGTCTCGCGTCTTCGCGTCGCGCCGCCGACGCGTACACGCCAATCATGAATCGTTGCAGCGATTGCAACGACGTCGAATTCGAGCTCAAGTGCACGACGGCGACGTCAGCGCCGAACGCTTCTCGCGCACTCACACTCTCGCACATCGCCCTTGCGCGCGTGGGCGTGCGAAATAGCGCCGAAACGCGTCCTCCGTCTCCCGCCCTCGGCGGCGTCGACGCGAGCCGAATCTCTCCGCTTTCGCCGCCGTACGCGAACATCACTCGCGTCTCGCGCGCGATGCCTCCAAAAAATTCATCCATCATCCCCACGCGCTCCTGTGATGAATACGAACAAAACAACGTCATTTCAGTGTGAGAACTGTTTCAACCACACGCGGCGTCGCGCGTCGTCGACCCACCTCCACCACGCTCGTCGTCTCTCGCTCGTCCTCGCCTCGGTCGGTTTCGCCGAGCGCGCGAGCGAGCGAGCGCTCATCATCCCTCTCCCTCTTATTCCCGAACACGTGATTTTTCACTCGCGCGAGGACAAATGCCGTGCCTAAATCCTCATCCTCGACATCCGTCGCGCTCGACGCGCGCGACGCCGATGGTGACGCCATCGTTTTCTCTCGCTCTCGCGCCCTCTCGCGCGACTTGGCATTCACCGTTCGTTCATTCCTCGTCCTCTGTTCCGTCATCGCTCGAATTCCACGCCCTAGGACGAATGACCAAACCCGTCCGTCGCGTCGCTCTGTCGTCCGTCGTCCGTCGTCGTTCTCGTCGTCGTCCTCGTCGTCGTCGCCTCGTCGTCGTCGTCGTCGAGAGTCGTCGTCGTCGAGCGTCGTCGTCCGTCTAAATTTAGCGCGACGTCAACCGTCGCGATCGACGTCGAGGACGCGTCATGCCGAGTCATCATTCGTCATCATTCCATCATTCTCGCCATCCGGGGCGACGTCGTCGACGTCGTCGAGCGTCGCGCGTCGTCGACGACTTTTGAAGCGTGGGACTCGAGACGTACGTTCGCTCGACAGCTCGATTCTCGACTCTCGACGTGTCCCCGCGCGATCGACGGCGACGCGCGGTCGCCCCGTCGTCGTCGTCGAGCGTCGTCGAGAGTCGAGCGTCGTCGTCGTCGTCGCGTGACGCGCGAGGACGGACGCATCGCCGCAGGACGACGAGGAGACGGACGAGGAAACGGACGAGGAAACGGACGAGGAAACGGAGGGAGACGCGGGAAAGGCGACGACGACACCGACGATGGGGAGGCGAATGAACCTG
>Ga0222713_10002968_pt1 | contig 17780 bp, 12 predicted proteins | sample C33_649DmetaG_FD_165061 | JGI IMG/M metagenome (GOLD analysis project Ga0222713, IMG submission 165061) | Estuarine water microbial communities from San Francisco Bay, California, United States - C33_649D | ecosystem: Environmental > Aquatic > Marine > Unclassified | place: USA: California...
CGTTAATTTGGCAGGTATTACGGCTGGTCCAGAAACTGCACAAACAACAACAATAAGTGTAAGCACATCTAATCCATCAGCATTTAGTGCTATCAACGTAGTAGGTACACAAATTCAATTTACACTAGCAACAGGCATTGCAACGCCACAAGATGTTGTAGTAACTGTAAGAGTTAAAGATAATGGTGGTGTAGCAAACGGTGGTGTTGATTCTCTGGTAAGAACATTTAGATTGGGTATTGATCCAATGCCAGTAGCATCTGCTTCTCCTAATTTAATTACGCTTGGTGCAACTGCACAATTAAGTGCAACGGGCGCGAATGCAGTGAATTACACATGGGTAGCAGTTGGTGGTTCTGGAATAGTGGGATCTGGCTCAAGTATTAATGTGAGACCGAGAGGCACCACAACTTATGCGGTAGTTGTTACCAATAGTTTTGGATACCAAGCAACCATACCTGTGTTATTGACGGTGATTGTTGATTACAAATTAGTACCTAACAATTTAGTAACGCCAAACGGTGATGGTGTAAATGATAAGTGGGTAATTCCAAACATTGATATGTATCCAGACAATGAAGTGATGGTGTATGATAAAGCTGGTAGAGCTGTATTTGCAAAGCGTGGCTATAACAATGAGTGGGATGGAACAGTGAATGGCAAGTTGTTAAAAGAAGATGCTTATTTCTATGTCATTAAATTTAATAAAGACGGCGCCTTACCAATTAGAGGTTATGTATCAATTGTTAGATAATCCTAATTATTAAAACGTCAAATCAATACAATATGAAAACATTGAATAAAATATTTGCAACCATCGGTTTAACAATTGTTAGCGCTGTTGCTGTTGCTCAAAACATCAACTCTATTAATCCTCCTGCGTCACAATTTTTTAGTAATAAGTACATAAGTAATCCTGCACAAGCAGGTGCTGGATTACTAGCTGGCTTAAAATCTACGGTAAGTTATGTAGGTCAAATGGAAGCAATTCCAGGATCACCTTCTACAAGACTCCTTACCCTCGATTATAAATCTAATGGTAATGTTGGGTTGGGTCTATTAATAAGTAAAGAATCTGCTGGACTATTCAACAACACAAGGGTGATGGGTAGCTATGCCTACAAAGTAGATTTTAACGAATCGGGTACCACTAATTTAAGACTAGGACTCTCGTTTGGCTTTTCGCGTCAAATGATTGATTTAGGTCAGATCAATGCGTTACCTGGTGATGCATCGGTTGTATATTTTAACAACCGTGAAGCATTATTAGATGCTGATATGGGTTTTGTATACACGGATCGTAATTTCACATTGGAAGGTGCCGCTCAAAACTTACGAAGAAGTATGGAGAAGTCATATACAACCGAAGCAGATTTTAATTTGTTTTATGCTGCTATGAGTTACAATATTAAACTTAACAATGAAATGAATATAACGCCGAAGTTTGCGTACAGAGGCGTAAAAAACTACGATAATATTGCTGATGTTGGTGCCGAAATAAGTTTTAAAGAGCCATTTAAAATTATGGCGATGTACCATTCTACCAAGTCTACTAGCATGGGTTTTAACTACAATAGAAATAACCGCTGGCAGTTTTATGGATTTTACACAACTCCTACACGCGTACTTGTTGGATTAAACGCCGGTGCTTTTGAAATGGGTGTGCAATTAAGAATGGGAAAATAAAATAGCATAACTCGCTGATTATCATTTGTAACATCTATATTGTTACAAGTATTCTAGTATTTATGTCATTTTAGTTAAACAAAGATGTACGTTCCTTGCGATATTTACATTTTATGTAATATCAATTTTCAAGCGTATTTTCTTTTATGAGTTTTGCTCCCTACTTGTATTTCTCTTTTGTACTTGTCTCCATATTTTCAATACTAGAAGTTACAAAAAACTTTAAGCATTCTCTTCTCCTAAAAATCCAATTTATTGGACTACTAACGTTCGCTAGTGTTATCAATTTATTTTTATTTAAAGGGCCATTAACTGAGGTTGAGTTATCAATTGTTAGGTTATTTATAGATCTGATGCCCCTATTTGTGCTTAATATAGCACTCATCATATACGCCTACAAAGTGCCCATTTGGGTTTTTATTGCAGAACTATGTATTGGTATTGTTGGAGGCGTTTTATTGGTTCTTTTCACTGCTAACACACCTACTCATTTTGTCCATGCTGATACCTTTCACTTTTATTCAATTGCTTCTACACGAAACGGGTATTTAAAAGCATTTCGAATTTTACTGCTTAGCGGATATTTCCTCTTTTTCATCGCATTCATTGTAAAAACTACATTTTTTGAACAGCAAAAAAATCAGTTTTTTAAACCACTACGTTTTTGGATAACGCTTATGATACTGGGTTTTCTACTTTATATATTTGAAAATACTTTACCCATTCATGCGTATACCAAAGGTGTATATTCGACCCATGTTTTACCTATATATCTGCTATTAGGCATCTTGTATAGACCACATAGCATTAACGCTCACTGGTATCAATATGATGATTTAAGCGATATTAATAAAGTTGAAATATCGAAAGATAATTTCGAAGTTGCTTTTTATACATCTCATTTTTATTTGAAAGAAAAAGCGAGTATCGAAAATCTATCAATTGATTTAGATTCAAATAAAATCATTGTTACCGCTTTTATAAAAAAGAATACAGGCTTAGGTTTTGCTGATTTGATTAATAAAAGTAGGGTTGATTATTTGGTAGAATTATTAAGAGAAGGTAAACACGAAGATTATACGATTGAAGCATTAGCAAAAATGTCTGGCTTTGGATCTAGACAAACCATGTATAAGGCATTTGCTAAATTTAGAAGTCAATCCCCAACAGATTTTATTGAATCCCTAAAACATTAATTTTTGCGGTTAATACATGCTTGTTACATGTAATTATCACATTGGGACATATAAAATTATTTATTCTATTAGAAAAAAAATAGTTTTAGCATAATACCTCTCGTGTATGCAAAAACTTCTACTTTTTTCCTTTTTATTCTTATTACATTTTGAGGTTTTTGCTCAAGTTGTAATTCCTCCCGCAAGCCCACTAATATTAAATACAAGCGGTGGCACGGGTATTGTGTCTAGCAGTTATATCATTGATTGGAGCGTTGGAGAAGCAACCCTAATAGAAACCTATTTTGGTAGAAATGGTTCTCCTTCAAGTAGGGTAGGAGCATTCTGGAATGTAACAAGCGGTGTACTTCAACCCTTCGACAAATTATATAAGCCCACAAAGCCTAACTGGCTCCCCGAAGAGGTAATTATATATCCAATTCCGGCAGTTGGTATAATTACCATCAACATTCAATCATTTGCCGTAGGTAAATTAATGTTTCAGCTAGTAACCCAAGAAGGAAAAATATTAGGTACTACTAGTATTGATAAAAATGCTTTTCAACTCATCGAAAAAACAGACTTAACCAGGCTAAGCGCCGGCATTTATTATATAAAACTTGTACTTGAAAACGTAGCTGGTGAAAAAATTAAATCAGGCGCATTTAAAATTATAAAAGAAAGAAAATGATAAAAAAATACATTTTTATTGTAGCGATGTTGGTTTTAGTATCGAGTTCCAAGGCACAAATCCCCCAACAGTTAAATTATCAAGGTATTGCCCGAAATGTAAGTGGTGAGCCTATTTCTACACATGTAATTACCGTTCGTTTATCTATTATTGATAGCGCTTCTAATGGAATTGTAACCTACCAAGAAACTAAAACGGTTTCTACCAATTATGTTGGTTTATTTACCATTGTAATTGGTGCTCCTGGTGGCACAAATGTAATTGGAACAATTGCTTCTATTAATTGGTCTACTGGGAAAAAATTTATCAAATTAGAAATTGATCCAAATGGCGCAAGTAATTTTACACTTGTTGGCATGAATCAATTACAAAGTGTTCCATTTGCCTTATCGGCAGAACCGGTGGGTCCGGCAGCTGGTGATTTTACAGGTAGTTTTCCAGCACCATCTATTGCTAATGGCGTAGTTACCCTCGCAAAACTCAATCCACTCGTTGTTACAACAATCAATGGTAAATTAAATATTAGTGATACTGCTGCAATGCTGCTGCCTTATGTTAAACAAGCAGCACTTACCACATTATTATCAAATACAGTGCTTCAATCAGATCTTGCTCAAAAAGAAAATACATCTAATAAATCGGTTACTACAACACTTGGCACAAGTGATGTTTTGTTTCCAACGCAAAATGCTGTAAAAACCTATGTAGATGCAGCAGTTGCTGGTGTTACAATTACAGATGGATCAATAACTGATTCAAAAATTGTAAGTATTAGTGCTGGTAAAATAACCGGCGTTGTTCCAGTTGCAAATGGTGGTACGGGCGCTAGTACAATGGCTGTTGCAAAAACAAACTTTGCAATCAATAATGTTGACAATACTTCTGATGTAAATAAACCTATAAGCACACTTACACAAATTGCCCTTGATGTAAAAGAAAACGCTGCGAATAAATCAATAACTACTTCACTTGGCACGAGTGATGTTTTATTTCCTACCCAAAACGCCGTTAAGACCTATGTAGATGCCGCAATAGCTACCACTAGTATTGCAGATGGATCAATTACTGATTCAAAAATTATAAGTATAGGCGTAGGTAAAATAACGGGCATTGTTCCGGTAACAAATGGTGGTACTGGTGCAAGTACTGTGGCTGTAGCTAAAACTAATTTTGCATTAAACAACGTTGACAATACTTCTGATTTAAATAAACCCATAAGCACACTTACACAAACAGCATTAAACACCAAAGAAAATATAGCCAACAAATCTACCAATACGGCACTTGGCACTAGCAATGTTTTGTTTCCTACCCAAAATGCGGTTAAAACCTATGTAGATGCAGCGTTAGCTTCAACAGTTATTACAGATGGTTCCATTACCGATTCAAAAATTGTTAGCATTAGTGCGGGTAAAATAACAGGCGTTGTTCCGGTAGCAAATGGTGGAACGGGAGCTAGTACAGTTGCCGCTGCAAAAACAAATTTTTCTCTACAAAACGTAGACAATACCACTGATTTAAATAAGCCTATTAGTACGCTAACACAAGCGGCGCTTGATATCAAAGAAAATACCGCTAATAAATCGGTTACTACAACACTTGGCACAAGTGATGTTTTATTTCCTACCCAAAATGCGGTCAAAACATACGTAGATGCAGCTATTGCTTCTACCGCCATTGCAGATGCGTCTATTACAGATTCTAAAATTATTAGCCTAGCTGCGTCAAAATTAACAGGTGTTGTTCCAGTTGCAAAAGGAGGTACTGGTTCTGCAATATTATCAAGTGGTTATGTAAAAGCTGGTGCATCTCAATTTACCACCACTGCCACTATTCCAATTAATGATGTTGCCGGCGCCATTAAAAAAGTAAATGGAATATCACCAGATGCTAATGGCGATTTAGTGCTAACGCTCAGTTTAACGTATACAGGCATTTATAATGGAGGTAATTTTTCTGCAACGGTACCTACCCCCGCAAATAGTAATATTTATATCGTTTCATCAGATCCAACACCTTCAAATAATGGTAGAACATTTATTTATGACGGCGCAGTGTGGAGAGAAATTACCGCCAATCAAGCTTCTACCGATGCACGTTATTTAAGATTAGATGGCGGTACATTAGTGGGTGACTTAACGATTGCTACTACTAAAAAAATTACACTCTCAGATCAACCTTCAACTGGTACCGATGCTGCAAATAAAACCTATGTAGATGCGGCCGTTGCAGGAGTAATCATAGCAGATGGTTCCATTACGGATGCAAAAATAATTAGCCTGAGTGCCAGCAAATTAACGGGCGTGGTTGCTATTGCAAATGGTGGTACAGGCGCTAGTACAGTTGCCGCCGCTAAAACTAATTTAGCACTAAACAATGTAGATAATACCACAGATTTAAATAAACCAATTAGTACACTTACTGGGACTGCGCTTAACGCAAAAGAAAACACGGCTAATAAATCAGCCACTACAACACTTGGTACAAGTGATGTTTTGTTTCCTACACAAAACGCGGTCAAAACCTATGTAGATGGAGCGATTGCTTCAACTGTTATAGCAGATGGTTCCATTACCGACGCAAAAATTTTTAGTGTAAATGCGGGCAAAATTACTGGTATTGTTCCAGTGGCAAATGGTGGAACGGGCGCTAGTACAGTTGCCGCCGCAAAAACTAATTTAGCACTAAATAATGTAGATAATACCACTGATTTAAATAAACCAATTAGCACATTAACACAAGCTGCTTTGGATGTAAAAGAAAATACGTCTAATAAATCAGTCACAACAACACTTGGTACCAGTGATGTTTTGTTTCCAACACAAAACGCGGTTAAAACCTATGTAGACGCTGCAATTGCAACTACCGTTATAGCAGATGGTTCCATTACAAATGTAAAAATTGTGAGCCTAGCTGCTACTAAATTAACGGGGGTGTTAGCAGTTGCCAATGGTGGAACGGGTGTTGGCACCATTACCGGTATTGTAAAAGGAAACGGAACAAGCGCTGTAACAGCAGCAGTTAATGGAACCGATTTTTCGTTGGTTAGGGAAATTGCGGATGAGTTTACTGCAATTGCTGGACAAACCGTTTTTACACTTACACAAACAAAATCAGCAAATAGTAAAGTTAAAATGTTTATAAACGGCGTAAGAATAAGCAATACCGCTTATAACTTGGTAGGCACTACACTTACGTATACGCCAGCAAATAATGCAAGTTATAGTTTAACACTTGCTGATAGAATTCAGTTTGATTATTATTATTAATAGATAATTTATGCGAATACGTATTTATATACTTATTATTATTTTTTCAATCAATTCGGTTGAAGCGCAATTAACCATCAATGGAAAAATTAGTACTGTTCCATCTACCTATGTAAATACCAATGGGAAAGTTGGAACCGGAGAAGGACTAGAAAATTCTGGTAAAAAAACAAAAACATTTGTGTGCGGCGACGATATTATTATCAATCACGTAACAACAGATGGTGTTGCACCCGTAAATAAAACGGTGACTTATAAAACTGTATTGACTTCAATTAATGGCTCGAGTAAATGTTGGATTACTTCTAATTTGGGTGCAACAAATGAAGCAGCAAGTGCCACTGATAATACAGAAGACGCAAGTGGCTGGTATTGGCAGTTCAATCACAAAAATGGTACAAAACATACGGCTACAACAAGAACCCCAAATAATTGGACTAAATCAGTAACGATGCCTGTTCAAGATTGGCAACCTGTTAACGACCCTTGTACAATTGAGTTAGGAAGCGGTTGGCGTGTACCAAGTGAATCGGAGTGGACGGCTGTAAGAAACGCCAATGGTTATTTTAATAATTTTACATCGGTGCTAAAAATCCATGCTGCAGGATATCTAGCTTATCAAGGCGGAACAATAACCGATAGAGGCTCTGGTCATCATTATTGGTCTAGCGATTATTCGGATGCAACATTTGCGAGAGCTTATGTTGTTTTTCCGCCAAATACTTTTACTATCTCAAACAACAATCAGCTCGCTGGATTTAGCGTGCGCTGTATAAGAGATTAAGAAAATTATTTTTTTGCTATCTTAAAAGTTTTGGTTGCCGTGTTGGTAGCAGTTGTAGCAGACTTTACAGTGATGGTTGCTGTACAAACAACGTTGGTTGCTAAATTAGTAATCATGCCATTAATAGGCACCATGGTACTTGCAGCTAGGGTAGAACTTGAAACTGTTGATCCATCAGCATCTTTTTTAACAACAATATCTGTAATTACACCAGCAGTAGGCATTTTAGAGGTTACTGTAATTTTTACTTCTTGCGTAGTACCTAGCGCTGCATAAATATTTGATCCTGGATCTATGTCAAACGTAAAAACAATATTTTCTTCGGTAGGGGTTGGAGGTGTTGGAGGAGGAGGTGTTACACTGCCGCCGCCAGAACTGCCACCTTTACTACACGCTGCACTCACTATAATAACAAATAGAGAAAATACGATAAGTCTAAAATAATGTTGCTTTAACACGTTCCTGTTATTTATGGGTATCATTAAATATTATCCAAATATCATTAAAATTTACCGACTTTGTATTTTTTACACATTGTTTTTATACCTGATTTACATGGAACCAAATATGCATTAGGAAAGCCCTTTTATAGTATAAGGCGACCTGTGCGGACGGTTTAACAGCTTATTGGCATCGTCATCATTGATAAAAGTTTCATCGGTAGCGTTCCAGTAAAGTTTTCGCTTGGTTTTCATGGCAATAGAGTGAACAATACAGGTAGAACATGACCGGTGGCCTACTTCTACGGGTGCTATTGGCTGCTTTCTGGACTTTACACAATCAAGCCAGTTGCCATGGTGCTCGTCACTTCTGTAAAGGTTAACCTCATTTTCACCAATCACAGACGTTATAATACTATCATTACTAGCTGTTAATGCCTTTTGCCCAGACGCCGCAACAGGATCACTTGCACTTGCTTTATAAGCCCCTCTGGTTACAAAAATCCATCCTTCGGTACCAATATATTTAATGCCATTAGGGAGCTCTGTACTAATAGTCATTTTTACCCCGTTGTCATATAAACCATAGGTAGTAAAATCGCCCATAACATCCCATAACCCCGAGGTTGGATAAACAGCGGTACCCCATACTTCTTTAGGTCCGGTGTACTCAGTGTTCATGGCCCAGTGTGCACAATCGATATGGTGTGCGCCCCAATTGGTTATCATGCCTGCACAATAATTTTCGCCACGCATCCAACCTGGTCTGCTATAATCGTTTTGTGGGTGAACCCTTTTTTCGGTGTAGTATACATAAGGTGTTGGTCCTAACCAGGCATCGTAATTTAATGTACTTGGAATAGGCATTTCTGGTTCAACATCACCACTAGGATCTTTGGGTAAACCAATAAGTACTTCTTTTAATTTTCCAATGCGTCCATTTCTTACGAGTTCGGCAGCATATCTAAATTGTGTACTTGATCTTTGTTGACTACCAATTTGTAAAATACAACCTTGCTTATGCACGGCATTACTTAATGCGCGACCCTCCTGAATGGTAAGCGCAGTAGGCTTTTGCAGGTATATGTCTTTTCTGGCTTCGGCCGCTAAAACACCAAGGTAGGCATGTGAATGATCGGGCGTACTAATGAGTACCGCATCAATATCTTTATTGTTTAAGAGCTCTTGTGCAGCCGAATACATTTTTACTCCATCGTAAGGCTTACCATATTTTTTGGAATAGAAATCATTTACAAACTCTTTTCCTTCTTTTAATCTTTTACTATCTACATCACATACTGCCATAATATTTGCATGGTTGTATTTGAGGGTTTCAAACATATCGTGTTCTCTAGAAATACGCCCAAGGCCAATGGCGCCAATATTAATTCTATTGCTAGGCGCATTTGGTCCAAAAACGGCAGCAGGCACAATAGTTGGAAAGCCAACAGTAGCAAGGGTTGCACCGATGGCACCCTTGACAGAAGTTTTCATAAAATCTCTTCTGTTTGGTTTTTTATTTTCTAGCATAGTAATTATTTTTTTTAAGGTAATAATTTATTTGATAAGGATACTTTTTTATTTGAAAAATATTTGATTGAATTGAGTTACTTTTAAGGATAAGACTATGCTTTTATGAACCGCCGTTTGTATCTACTATTTGCTGTATGGACTGTTTATTGTGCACCATTAATTGCGCAAAAACCAGCTAAGCAAAGCCTTCCCAATGTTATTTATATTTATCTCGACGATATGGGTTATGGTGAACTAGGTTCCTATGGTCAGCAAAAAATAAAAACACCCAACTTAGATAAAATGGCCGCTGAGGGCATGCGTTTTACAAGGCATTACTCATCGGCACCGGTGTGTGCGCCAGCCCGCGCAAGTTTAATGACGGGTAAGCATACTGGCCATTCCTACATTAGAGGTAATTATGAATTAGGTGGTTTTGAAGACAGCACAGAGGGCGGCCAAATGCCGTTACCAGAAAATACGTTGACCATTGCCAAACTCATGCAGGACGCAGGTTACACCACAGGTGCCATAGGTAAATGGGGGCTAGGTATGCATGATAATACGGGTAATCCTAACGAGCAGGGCTTTGATTATTTTTATGGTTATTACTGTCAAAAGCAGGCGCACAATTTTTATCCAACACATTTATGGGAAAATGGAAAATGGGATAGTTTGCGTAATTCATTTATTTATGTGCACCAAAAATTACCAGCAGGCACTACCGCAGATTCTGCGTTTGAAAAATTTATTGGAACCGATTATGCCATTACTAAAATGGCTCAAAAAACAAAAGCGTTTATCAATAAAAACAAAGACAAACCATTTTTTTTATACCTGCCTTACACGGGGCCGCACGTTTCATTGCAGGCACCCAAAGAGGAGGTTGCTAAATACTTGGGACAATTTCCAGAAGAGCCCTATTTAGGTTATAAAGGAGGCTATGCGCCCAATAAATATCCGCTCGCTACCTACGCCGCTATGATTACATACATAGACACGCAGGTGGGTGAAATATTTGAATTACTAAAAGATTTAAAATTGGATGAAAATACACTGGTATTATTTTCGAGTGACAATGGCGCCACTTTTGATGTGGGTGGTGTGCAAACAAATTTCTTTAATAGTGTTGCAGGGTTTAGGGGACGCAAAATGGATTTGTATGAAGGCGGAATTCGCGTTCCATTTTTGGCACGTTGGCCATCAAAAATAAAAGCTGGAACAGTTTCTGATTTTCCGTCTGTGCAGTATGATATGATGGCAACGCTTGCGCAATTAACGCGCCAAAAAATACCAACAACAGATGGCGTTTCAATATTACCTACTTTATTAGGAAGCCCGCAAACACAAGCCAGTAGGCCGTTTATGTATTTTGAGTATCCCGAAAAAACTGGTCAAGTAGCCGTTATGATAGGTGATTGGAAAGGTGTAAAATCGGATCTTAAAAAAAACAAACAAGCGCCCTGGGAAATTTATAATGTAAAAACAGACCCTGGTGAAACTACCAATGTTGCATTAGCGCATCCAGCACTTGTGCAGCAAATGGAATCGATATTAAAAGCGAGTCACCGTCATCCGCATATTGCTGATTGGGAATTTATAGATGGAAAATTACCTGCAAAAAATAAGTAACGATTGAAACTGACCATAAAAAATAATATCATTTGCTGGTTCATGTTTTGCGCAATGTGTTTGGTGCAATTGGATGTAAATGCGCAAACAAACGCGCAATCACTGTCGCAAACAAGCATTGGTGTTAGACCCAATATCATTCATATTATTATTGATGATATTGGCTACGATGATTTTTCTAGTTATGGATCTCGTTATTATAAAACAACGTATATAGATGCACTTGCAAAAGAGGGAACCCGCTTAACTAATTTTTACGCACCACATGGGACCTGTACACCTACGCGCGCGGCTATCATGACAGGGCGCTATAGTCCGCGCGTAAATGATAAAACAGGGCTAGGTGTTTTATTTCCGACGGATACGAAAGGACTTGATAGCAGTAAAGAAATTACGTTTACCAAACAGTTACAAAAAGTTGGATATGCAACGGCGCTTGTGGGGAAATGGCATTTAGGACACTTCCCAAAATTTTTACCACCCGCACATGGTTTTGATAGTTATGTGGGTATTCCATACCCCAATGACCACGGACCTGAAAGGCTTGGCAATACAGGATCTAGGGGCTACCCGCCTATTCCGCTCATGCGTAATGGTGAAAAGGTAAAAGATTTAAATAATCAGGAACTCGCGGAACTTCCTGCACAGTTTATTAGAGAAGCTTGTGCATTTATTAAAGAGAAAGCGGCTAGTAAACAACCGTTTTATTTACAATATTCTAATATTGAAACACATACCCCTTATTTTATTCCAAAAGGTTTTGAAGGACGTTCTGGTTATGGTGCATTTGGTGACGCAGTTGCGTACATCGATTATACAGTTGGCGTTTTAACCGGTTATCTTAAACAATTGGGGCTCGAAAAAAATACGCTCATAGTTATTCATTCTGATAACGGACCGCTCGTAGAAAAATACCCTGAGCTAGAAGCTAGCTATGGAAAATTTGGATATGTAGATACTAGTTTAGAACATCAATTGCGCGATGGAAAGTACCAACAGCGTTTTGAAGGCGGTGTAAGATCAGCGTGTTTTATAAAATGGCCAGGTGTTATTGGAGCAGGCACTGTTAATCAAAATATATATAGTGGTGTAGATTTGTTTACAAGTTTTTTACAAGTGGCAGGCGCTGAAATGCCTACTAGTAGAGTGATTGACGGTAAACCTATGATTGAAAGCATCATAAAAAATAAGCCAGTACGTAATACATTTTATGCGTTTGCACCACAAAAAGAAGTACAAGGGGTACGTTACAATAATTGGAAATTAGTACTCGATAAACGATCTGGGAAAGACATATTACTTCTTTTTAATTTAGCATCAGATGCAAAAGAAAAAAACAATATTGCGGAGGCCCATCAGGGTATTGTGGATGCTTTATATGCATTAGCTTTACAAGCACAAAAAGCAGTGGAAGAAAACAAACCCCTTTCGGAAACAAATTCATTTAATTTTTAGTTTTGAAAAAACATTCTTATTTATATAGTAATTTATTTTTTTGCTGCATTCTTTTTTGGACTTGTACTTCTGGCGACAATGCTGCAAAAGCTATTCAAGATTCTATTCAAGCAAAAAAAGATTCCATATTACATTGTACCAGTAATATCCCTAACCGGTTTGGTGTTGGTGCTACTGATACATTAAGTATTGTAAAAGGTGTGGCTGATAAAGCCGGTATGGTATTAATAAGTGGTGGCGGATTTATCATGGGATGTTCCGATAAAACAGGACGCGCCGATGAATATCCGCAGCACAGCGTAACTGTTTCTAGTTTTTGGATGGATACCACAGAAGTAACCAATGCCCAGTTTGCAAAATTTGTGGCAGCAACTGGTTATGTTACTACCGCCGAAAAAGCACCGGATTGGAATGAAATAAAAAAACAATTACCGCCTGGTACACCAAAGCCTGCACCCGAATTACTCGTGGCATCATCACTTGTATTTGTAATGTCATCTACACCGGTAGATATGAACAACCCTGCATCATGGTGGGCATGGACAAAAGGGGCCAATTGGAAACATCCGCGCGGTCCTGGTAGTAGCATTAAAGGAAAAGATAACGAGCCCGTAACACAAGTGTCATGGGATGATGCAAACGCCTATGCACGCTGGGCTGGAAAGCGTTTACCTACCGAGGCCGAATGGGAATTTGCAGCAAGAGGTGGACTCAAAAATCAAACATTTCCTTGGGGTAGTGAGCCTGTAGAAAAAGGTGCGGCAAAAGCTAATATTTGGCAAGGAACTTTTCCAAATACCAATACAGGCGCAGATGGCTATATGCGCATTGCACCCGTTGCAAAATACGCACCCAATGCTTACGGATTGTATGATATGAGTGGTAATGTTTGGGAATGGTGTTCCGATTGGTATGATGCCAATTATTATGCATCAGTCGCACAAAAAAAATTAGTAAACCCAACTGGTAGTAATAAAAGTTTTGATCCTGACGAACCAACCATTCCTAAAAAAGTAGTGCGTGGTGGATCTTTTTTATGTCATGACTCTTATTGTGCTAGTTACCGTGTATCTGCACGTATGAAAACGGCTACTGATACAGGACTCGAGCACACTGGATTTAGATGTGTAACAGACGTCTCATCTCAAAAAAAATAATAGCATCTTCACTAGTTAGTGTATTATTTTATCCATAACATAGTACTAGAATTGTTCTAGTTTTTTCTATTCTATTTTTTGGTTATATTGAATCAAAATTGCGTATGAAAAAATGGATCGCTTGCTGCTTATTCATAAGCATGCTGCAGTTACAACTTACTGCACAAACCTACGAACCCAATTGGGAGTCTCTAGATTCGAGACCCGTTCCTTCATGGTTTATGAACGAAAAATTTGGCATTTTTATTCATTGGGGTGCGTATAGTGTTCCATCATGGGGTCCGCAGCATAGTTACTCGGAGTGGTACCAAAATGGATTGCAAGCAGACAAAGACAATGTGCGCAAAAAATTTCACAAATTACATTATGGTGATATGTCTTATTATGGGTTTGGTCCCATGTTTAAGGCAGATCGTTTTGATCCGGATGCTTGGGCTAAAGTGTTTGAGCAGTCTGGTGCAAAATATATTGTGTTAACGAGTAAGCACCATGATGGCTTTGCTATGTGGCCTAGTAAAGAAGCAGATAAAACCTGGGGCTTTCCTTGGAACAGCGTAACGAGCGGTCCCAAAAGAGATTTATTGGGTGATTTATTTAAAGCCGTACGAAAAACAAGTGTGCGTGCAGGCATGTATTATTCACTTTATGAATGGTACAATCCACTTTATAAATCGGACATCAATAAATATGTAAGTGACCACATGTGGCCACAAATGAAAGACCTGATTAACACCTATCAGCCCGATGTTTTTTGGACAGATGGCGATTGGGATGTGTCGGACGCAAAATGGAAATCGCCAGAATTTTTAGCATGGCTCTATAACGAAAGTCCAGTAAAAGAAAAGATTGTTACGTATGATAGATGGGGTAGCGGAATTCGTTTTCATCATGGTGGTGTATATACGCCAGAGTATCAACCTGATTTAGATTTTGAAGACCATCCATGGGAAGAAAGTAGAGGAATGGGCTACTCCTATGGATACAATAAAGAAGAAGATATTTGGGACTATAATAGTGCGCAATCATTGGTGTTAGCACTGGTAGATAAAGTAAGTAGAGGTGGAAATTTTTTATTAGATATTGGACCTGATGATCATGGAAAAATTCCGCCGATTATGCAAGAACGTTTGTTGCAAATAGGTGCATGGTTACAAGAAAATGGCGAAGCTATTTACAATACTAGACGTTGGATACGCACTTCACAAGCGTCTGCTAATGATAGTAAAGAAAAAGATTTATATTTTACCTACAACCCTACTAGCAATGCATTATACGCCATTGCACCTACATTTAATAATAATGGAGAATATGTTATTAAAGACATTGATTTACCCGCCGGCACCAACATTTCTTTTGTAGCAACCAAAGAAAAATGTGCATGGAAAAAACAAGACAATGATATTGTAGTAACCATGCCACCTTACAAGCCGGCCATGATAAAAGCGCCGTATGCGTATGCTATTAAAATAGAAAATTTTGGTGCATTTGCTGCAAAACCTAAAATAGATATCACGTATCCAAATGGTGCGCAAACACCAACTGTTGCGCTTATTACACCAGCAGGCGCTGCCATACATTATACAACGGATGGAACAAATCCAACCTTGTCGTCACCAACGTATACAAGTGCATTTACACTCGCAAAAACAACGCTTGTAAAAGCACAAATTTTTGACGATAAAATATTGCCTGGCAAAGTAGCGGAAGCTACTGCAAAAGCATACACTTGGATGCCCGCTGTTAAAGTAAGTGGCGCTATGCAACCTGGTGTTGCTTACAAATATTTTGAAACAAAGGGGAAGCAAAATTTAGCAGCGCTACCTGGTTTAACGCCAACAATAACAGGCGTTACAGCAGATATTAGTGTAGCCGTAAAAAAGCGTGCATCAGAATTTAGTTTGCTATTTGACGGATATTTAAAAATTGAAAAAGATGGCATCTATCATTTTACGACACGCTCCGACGATGGAAGTATTTTATACATCGATGACGAAGAAGTGGTTAACAATGATGGCGATCATGGATCTGTTGAAGCAGCCGGAAAAGCAGCCCTCAAAAAAGGATACCATAAAATTAGAGTAGCGTATTATGATGGAAGTGGTGGTAATGAATTAACGGCCACTATACAATTAGAAAATGCAGCAAAAAACACATTAAACAGTAAACTTATTTGGACAAAAAAATAAACTATGAAAAAAATAATATCGATTGCAGCTATTTTATTTTTTGCGCTAGCAATTAGTAGTAACGCGCAAGAGCACACAGCAAGTTTAAAATATACAGTACCCACCGATGCTAAAGTGCGCGAAAAATTAGCGGACTGGAAAAAAATTAAATTTGGACTACTCATGCACTGGGGCACGTATAGCCAGTGGGGCGTGGTAGAAAGTTGGAGCATTTGTCCAGAAGACGAAGGCTGGACGCAGCGCAGGGGGCCCTATTCGGCGGATTGGTATACTTATTTAAAAGCGTATGAAAATTTGCAAACAACGTTTAATCCAGTAAAATTTAATCCAGAACGTTGGGCAGCTGCTGCAAAAGATGCAGGCATGAAATATGTTGTTTTTACCACCAAACATCATGATGGTTTTTGCATGTTTGATTCAAAAGAAACGGATTATAAAATAACCGGATCAAAATCACCCTTTGCAAACAATCCAAAAGCAAATGTTGCGAAAGAAGTGTTTAGTGCATTCAGAAATCAAGGTTTTATGACGGGCGCCTATTTTTCTAAACCCGATTGGAATACCAAAGATTATTGGTGGCGTTATTTTCCACCAAAAGATAGAAACGTTTCTTACGATCCTAAAAAATACCCGCAGCGTTGGGAAGATTTTAAAACATTTACCTACAACCAAATTCAGGAACTCATGACTGGGTATGGTACTATGGATATTTTATGGCTTGATGGCGGTTGGGTGAGACCTAAAAGTAGCATCGATACCACTGTGGAATGGCAAAGAACCATCACGCATAACCAGGATATTGACATGCCTAAAATTGCGGCGATGGCCAGAACGCACCAGCCGGGTTTACTTGTAGTGGATAGAACAGTGCATGGGGAGTACGAAAATTATGTAACGCCAGAGCAGCAAGTGCCTGCTACTTATTTGCCGTATCCTTGGGAAAGTTGTATAACACTTGGTAATTCTTGGTCATATGTTCCAGGGGATCAGTACAAGTCTTCACGAAAAGTGATTCATATGCTTACCGATATTATTTCTAAAAATGGCAACCTCCTATTAAACGTGGGTCCTGGGCCCGATGGTGAGTGGGATACACTAGCTTATAACCGGTTAGAAGCCATTGGAAAATGGATGAAAATCAATGGCGAAGCGGTTTACGAGTCAGAGGCCGATCCTAATTTACCCCGTCAAGGCAAATGGGCATTTACTAGAAAAGGCACTAATGTTTACGCCATTTATCAGGTTGCAGAAAATGAAATGATTGAAAATTCACTTTCAGTGAACCTGCCAATAGGTGTGAAAGTTAAAGGCGTATCGGTGATTGGTGGTCCTCAAAAGGTGAAATTTACCCAAACTGGTGGTCAGGTGGTTTTGTCTACCGCTGATAAATCGATTGTTAAACAAACCGAAGCCCTTGTTTTTAAGATAGTTACGGAGTAAAATACCATATTTTTACTATGTATATTTTACACTAAGTCAATTTTAACCCCAAAATGTAAAGAATATGTTAATGGAGGGCTAAAAATTGATAATTTCATTGAATAATTCAATCTAAATAAGGCTGAACTTTAAAAAGCTAAATTTTAGCGCTGGACTATTAAAACGATAATCCGGTTCAAGATTTTTATTTAACCAAAATTCTAAACAATGAGGACAAAAATTCGTTTACTGACACTCCTTGTATTGATGTTTGCGGGCACTACATTATTTGCCCAAGACAAAGCAATATCGGGTGTTGTAAAAGACAACACTGGCGCAGAACTTTCTGGCGCTACAGTGTCTGTTAAAGGCAC
>Ga0222713_10002970_pt1 | contig 17773 bp, 20 predicted proteins | sample C33_649DmetaG_FD_165061 | JGI IMG/M metagenome (GOLD analysis project Ga0222713, IMG submission 165061) | Estuarine water microbial communities from San Francisco Bay, California, United States - C33_649D | ecosystem: Environmental > Aquatic > Marine > Unclassified | place: USA: California...
AGATTATACCCTTAGAGGCAAAGACGAACTGTTATATAAGTTACATGAAATTGGCAAAGATAAAAAGTTTCTCTTTATTTCAGAAGATGGTGCTAACCTAACTTTATCAGGTGCTAGAGAGATAATAAAAGAAATAGTAAAAGAGTTTAAATTAACATATGAAACATGTGCAGTAGTTTCTAGAGAAAAGTTAAATTTAGAAAATGTTACTGAATGTTTAGAAGAATCTATTCCTTATTGGTGTCATATACTTTATCCAGCTATTAAAAACATTAATATTCCTCAAGGAAATTTTAGTAAAAAATTTGCTGTATGGTTTCATAGAGGAACTTTTTACAGATTAAAAGTTGTTAGACATTTGGTAGAGAACTATGCCACTGATAGTTTTATTTCTTATCAGGAACACGGAATGATTTGTGATCGTCAGTTTGAATCAATGTTTCAAGATGACATCACCTGGGCAAATAATAATACACCAATAGTCTATGACCAATTATTTCCTAATAGAGTATACACACATGAAATGATTGTTGGTGCAGAAAGAAAGCCCTACAATGATTATTTTATGGAGATAGTAGTTGAAACAGATGTTGCTACTACAGCATGGATCACAGAAAAAACTGTTAAAAACTTATATATAGGTAAACCATTTATTGTATTGTGTGGTCATGGTGTACTAGAAACTATTAGAAGTTTTGGGTTCAAAACATTTAGTCCATGGATAGATGAAACATATGATACAATAACCAATCATAGTCAAAGACTACAGGCCATACTTAAAGAAATTGATAGGTTGTCAACAGTTGATGTTAACAAACTACATCAAAACTTACTTCCTATTTTAGAACATAATAGACAAACGTATGAAACATATATTAATAGCAGGCGATAGTTGGGGGATAGGCGAGTACCAAGGTACAGGCGCAGAATATAAGCCTACTGGCCATGGACTAGAACAAATATTCCAAACCAATGGGTATCTAGTGACCAACGTTAGTCAACCAGGATGTTCTAACACTGACATAGTTAGTCAATTATCAAAACAAAAATTAGAAAAATTTGACATTGTTTTGTTCCTACAAACAGATGCTTTCAGAGAACACAGTTATCATGGATTGTATAACAATGAACCAAATTGGCGTATACTAGACTCTAATTTTATTGAAGAACTGTTAAATTATCACAGTCTAGCAGACTATTTTGATGATTACTACAATGAACTTTACTATCAACTATCACAGTTTAATAAAGAAATATTCTGTATAGGTGGGTGGAGTATGCTACATACGTCTATTGCTTCATATGAAAATCTAATACCTATTATACCAAGTGCTACCAGATTAATTTTGAAAAAACCAATTAAGGATGTCTACCTGAGTGATTTTGAGTGGTTTAACCAACTTGATCAACATCAAAAGTTTATGGAAAAGTTTAATATAGAATTTAAACAAATAGCCACAGACTCTTCAGATAAGTTTAATTTAATTTGTAAAGAATGGAATGATGTACACCCAACTGCTGATGGTTATCAAATTCTAGCAGATAATTTGGTAAAATTCATTGACAAAAAAATCAAAAAAATATAAAAACCCACTTGAAAGATAAATAAACATAGCGTATAATACAAGAGTGTTATGCGTTTTAGGCACAAACATTATGGCAAATTATCAAGGAGAAATACCATGGCAACAAGTTTAGCAGAAATTAGAGCAAAGTTACAAGCATCAGAAAACCGCGGAACAGGCGGCAATTCACAAGGCGGCGGCGACAACGCTATCTACGCACACTGGAATATTAAAGAAGGCGACACAGCTCGCATTAGATTCTTACCAGACGCAAACAAAGACAATACATTCTTTTGGGTAGAACGTAATATGATTAATTTACCATTTGCTGGTGTTAAAGGCCAAGCAGATAGTAAACCTGTTACAGTTCAAGTACCATGTGTGGAAATGTGGGGTGAAGCATGTCCTGTTTTAGCAGAAGTGAGAACTTGGTTCAAAGATCCATCATTAGAAGATATGGGTCGTAAGTATTGGAAAAAGAAATCATATCTATTCCAAGGCTTTGTGAGAGAGAACCCAATTACAGAGGATCAAACACCAGAAAATCCAATTCGTAGATTTATTATTAGTCCACAGATCTTTAACTTGATCAAGTCGGCTTTATTAGATCCAGAATTGGAAAACTTACCAACAGACTATCAAGGTGGTTTAGACTTTGTTGTTACTAAGACATCTAAAGGTGGTTATGCTGATTATTCAACTTCAAAATGGTCACGTAAAGAATCTGCACTAGACGCAACAGAAGCGGCGGCTATTGAGCAATATGGTTTACACAACCTAAGTGATTTTTTACCTAAGAAACCAAGTGATGTTGAATTAAAGGTTATCAAAGAGATGTTTGAAGCATCAGTTGATGGTCAAGCATATGACGCAGATCGTTGGGGTAACTACTACAGACCAAGAGGTGTTACAGTAGTTACTGCCAATGCACCTGCGGCGGCTCCAACTACTAGTGCTACACCAGCACCACAAGTGGCAGAACCTTCAATTGCAGAAGATAATGGTGCTTTAAATACACCAACGCCTGTAGCTGAAGCGGTTCCTACAGCACCAATTACTACTCCTCCTGCAGGTGGTAGTCAACGTGCTGAAGACATCCTAGCGATGATCCGTAACCGTAAAACTTCTTAAGAAGACTGTAGATGTTATCAGGATTAGATGACGTAATCTATCCTAATCGCTGTGAGGTAATAGAAATAGAACCCTCACAGCGATACATCTATCCCATTTACAAAAATGGTTATACCAGCATAAACATAAATTCAACAGAACAAAAACATAGACGTTACTATAACGAACAAATTACTAAGTTAACTAACATTGATATAATAGTTAGAAATCCAACAGAAAGATTTGTTAGTGGGGTTAATACGTTTGTTTGGAACTTGATGCGTGACTATCCAAAATTAGACAAAGAAACAATATTACATTTTGTTAAACATTATCTATTTTTAAATAGACATTATTCACCTCAACTAAGTTGGATTATCAATCTGGCAAGATATTTGTCGCCAGATGCAAAATTAAAAATAGCAGGTATGGAATCAATTGGAGACTATACATCTTTGCACGTAAAACCTGAAGCTATGTGGATTTTAGATGACGAAACAGTACAAGAACTAAGACAGTTGACTATAAATCAAATGTACATCAGATTAGATGAAAGATTATTTGATCTATTAGGGAAAAGTTGGACCGTAAGACAAATAATAGTTCATTTAATGAATCGTGATCCTCAGGCTTTTTTTGATACTATAGGTAAAAATCAAGCACTGTTGGGAGTATCACATGTATTGCCCTAGACTAGATCATTTTGTAAGATTTAACCCTAATGGTACTGTTAGCCGTTGTGGACATATGGTTCGCCAGCCACAATTTGCCACATTAGAGGATATGGAATCCAGTAAATGGCTAGTAGGTGTTAAAGAAAATATGGCACAGGATATTTGGCCTATAGAATGTGAACGTTGTATGCAAACTGAACAGGCCAATGGAACTAGTATTAGGCTTAACGCTATTAAGTTTCATAAACTACAAAAACAAACAGATTACTTGTCAGTGGGTGGTATACTAGATAATGTTTGTAATTCAGCCTGTCAAACCTGTGATGAAAATTATAGTACATTGATAGGTGGATTAAAAAGTAAAACATATCCTATAGTAGATAACAGTAAAAGATTTTGGTCACTACCTACAGATAGAATAGTACATCTAGACATCAATGGCGGGGAACCTAGTGCTAGTAAAAATTACAAACAGATTCTTGCTAACTTACCTAAAAATGTTAAAAGTGTAAGGATTAATACTAATTGTAATTTAATCATTGAAGAATTAATTGATCTTGTCAAACAAGGTATTAAGGTCACGGTCACTGCTAGTATTGATGGTGTGGGTCGTATATATGAATATGTTCGTTGGCCTGTTAAATGGGTTAAATTTGAAATAATCTTATTAGCCTATAGGGATATGGGGGTTGATTTAAATTTATGGACCACAGTTAGTGCTTTAAATGTCAAAGACTTTGATAATATAGTTAACTTTGCTAATAAACATAAAATACCACATTCTTGGGCATTACTAAACTTTCCACAGGCCCTAGACATTAGATACTCAAACAATTTTACTCAGGGTGTAGAAAATGAATTTAAAACGCAATCAGCAATATGGAAAGATAACTCAACAGAAATTTTAGAATATATACATAATCAAGACCAATTGAGAGGCATTAGATATCAAGACTACTATGAGTAAATTAAAAGCCTATATTGAACTTCCATGTGCAGATATAGAAACTATCAGTGCAGGAATATACAAGCACCTATTAAAAGAAACTGACCTAATAGGGAAACCTATTTCAAATGACCAAGGCAGTTTTTGGCATTTTATTGACTGTAAAAAACTGTTAGCAGATGTTCCTGAGTTGTTAGAATTTTTTAAACAAAACAAACTGTTACCTAGGCATGCCGCAGTGACCATCATTGATGATAATGATCAACTACCTAAACATGTAGACGAGCCACCTGTATTGGCTAAAATTAATTTACCAGTATTACATACCAAAGGGTGGGTAAATCGCTGGTATGAAGGCAATGATTTAGTAGCAGAACTATATGATATGAAGTTACCAGTGGTTTTTAATTCACAGATAGAGCACAGCGTAGAAAAAATTGACCCAAAAGACTTGCCAAGGATAGTGGCCAGTTTTACTTTTTACAATGAACCAAGAGATTTATTAGAATGCGAATAGCCATAACAGGACACACATCAGGAATTGGCCAAGCTCTGGCCAAACAGTATGAACAGAAAGGACATACCATTGTTGGTCTAAGCAAACGCTATGGCGACAATATACGTAACATACCAAAGATCATAGAAAAAGTCAAAGACTGTGATATGTTTATCAACAATGCTCAAGAAGGATATGCTCAAACTGACCTATTGTTTGAAATTTACAAACACTGGGAAGGTGTTCCAAACAAGTATATAATGATAATTAGTACCATGATGACTCTAGCACCAAAAGCAACTCTTGATGGGTTAGATATGGAACATTATAGAAATCAAAAGGTAGCATTAGAAGAAGCTACTAAAATTTTAGCACACAGAAATCTATGGCCTCAAATCTGTGCTGTTAAACCAGGAGAAGTTCACACAGGTGACCACTCAAGTTCAAAAGCAGTAGCAGTTGACCAGTGGGCAGAAACATTGGTTAAAATTTTAGAACTGGCAGGGCCTACAATGAAAGTTTATGAGATTAGCCTAGGAGTAGATTATACCAATGGATCCTAAAGAATATCTTACTAATACTTCTTTTTGTCCAATTCCATGGACTGGTTTTATGTATAATTCCAATGGAGATGTTTTAAATTGCATTCGTAGTCAAAGGCCAATTGGTAATATCATTGAAGAATCAATACATTCTATATTAGAAAAAAATACAAAAATTAAAAGAAATATGTTAGATCGCCAACCTGGAGCAGGGTGCGATGGATGCTATGATCTTGAAAGTGAGCACAAAGGCAACTTTAATGTTATCAGTGACAGAATATTTTATCTTAAAGAATTAAAAACTGTTGATAGTAAATTATACGACAAAATAGATAATTTTGATCTTCGTAAAATAGATATACGATGGTCAAATGTCTGTAATCATAGTTGCATTTACTGTACTCCTGAGTATTCTAGTAAATGGGCTAATGAATTAAAGATTTCAATAAAACAACCACAGCAACAACAAATAGAAGAATTGAAAAAGTTTGTATTTGATAATGCACATCAACTTAAACACGTTTATCTAGCAGGTGGTGAACCACTACTAATGAAAGAAAATGAAGAACTGTTAGAATTATTATTATTAAAAAATCCAAATGTTAATATAAGGGTTAATACTAATTTAAGTAAAACTGGAACTCGTGTATTTTATCTATTAACAAAATTTTCTAACGTGCATTGGACAATTAGTTTAGATGAAATGGGAGACGAGTTTGAGTATGTTAGGTATGGTGGAAAATGGAAAGACTTTTTAGAAAATTTAGATGAAATAAAAGAATTACCACATTTAATATCATTTAACATGTTACATCATTTATTAAACTATCTATCAATTTTTGATTGTGTAGAATTTTTACAGTCAAAAGGATTTCATAATAATAGTTTTATAATTGGACCAATAACTAAACCAAAATTTTTAGATGTCAGACATTTACCAAAACATGTATTAGATTCTATTAGTGACAGAATAACATCATGGTTGGACAAAAAACCAAATTTTCTTCTTGAAAATAGTTTACAAAATATGTTAAAATATATTAATATACCAATTGAGAAGAATTTAGATCAATGTTTAGAGGAAATAGCTAAACTAGATCAAAGACGTAGAGTGGATAGTAGAATGATTTATAAAGAATTTTATAGTTTAATAGAGGGCAAATAATTATGGCAAAACCATTTGATTTATCAAAATTTAGAAAGTCAATTACCAAAAGCATTGATGGTTTGGGCATTGGCTTTAACGATCCAACTGATTGGGTCTCAACAGGAAATTATACACTGAATTATCTTATCAGTGGTGACTTTGAAAGAGGCATTCCGTTGGGTAAGGTAACAGTGTTTGCAGGTGAGTCTGGTGCGGGTAAATCATATATCTGTTCAGGTAATATTATCAGACATGCACAACAACAAGGTATATATCCAATTCTAATAGACACAGAAAATGCCTTAGATGAAGATTGGTTAAAAGCCTTAGGTGTTGATACTAGTGAAGACAAGTTACTTAAACTTAACGTGGCAATGATTGACGACGTTGCTAAAACAATCTCAGAATTTATGAAAGAGTATAAAGGACTACCTGAAGATGATCGTCCTAAAGTTCTGTTTGTTATTGATAGTTTAGGTATGATGCTAACACCAACAGACGTTAATCAATTTGAAGCAGGTGACATGAAAGGTGATATGGGCCGTAAGCCTAAAGCACTAACAGCATTGGTACGTAACTGCGTAAACATGTTTGGTAGTCACAATGTGGGCTTAGTAGCAACTAACCATACATACGCATCACAAGACATGTTTGATCCAGATGATAAGATATCAGGTGGACAGGGCTTTATCTACGCATCAAGTATTGTTGTTGCTATGAAGAAACTTAAATTAAAAGAGGATGAGGACGGTAACAAGATATCAGAAGTTAAAGGTATTCGTGCTTCATGTAAGATTATGAAAACTAGATATGCTAAACCTTTTGAATCAGTACAGGTTAAGATACCATATGAAACTGGAATGAACCCATACTCAGGGTTAGTTGACATGCTTGAAAGTAAAAAATTGTTGAATAAAGAAGGTAATAGTCTTGTTTATACAACGGCGGACGGTAAAGTTATTAAACAATTCCGTAAAGCATGGGAAGCTAATACTGATGGCTGTTTAGATGTTGCTATGAAAGAGATTAGTTCAAGTCTTAAACGATTAACAGCTGACGATCCAGTTGAATCAGATGTTGACGCTGTTGAACCAATGACTGAGCCAACAGTTGAGGTAACTAAAGAAGAGAATATTGACTAAATTTTATTGTTCTCAAAAATTTTGGTGGCTATCAGTAGAACCGCACAAGAGAGTTATATCTAGTTGTTGCGGGGCTACACCTATCAAGGTTAATTTAGAATGGTTAAAAAACAATTCAGGTCAACTGTTTAATTATCCTAGTTTACAAGAAGAACGTCAACAGATGTTAAATGGAGTTGCTGTGGCTAGTTGTCAACAGACTTGCTGGCAAGCTGAGGAACAAGGAGTAATCAGTAGACGTCAATTGATGAAGTCAGATGTTGTTAGAGAAACAGACATAGATGCAGAACCTAGTTTACTTAATATTAATTTAGGTAATGACTGTAACTTAACTTGTTCTTATTGTGATAAAGCCTATAGTACTGCTTGGTTAAGGGACATAAATGAAAATGGTGCCTATCTTAATATTCCAAAATTTGAGTTAACCACCAATGACAAAATTGTTTTAGAACTTGGACAAAAAACTATAAAGAACAGTGATACATTCAAACTTTTGCTCAATGAATCACTGTCTTATACTAATATTAATAAGGTTGAAATAACAGGAGGAGAACCTTTTTTATTTAACGGTATTGAAGAATTAATAAATTCAATTACTAGTCCTAAGTTATTTGTCTATACAGGATTAGGCATTAACAATAAAAGATTTAAAGAAATATTAACTAAAATAAAAAGGAAATTAGTTCTTACCGTCAGTGCAGAAACTATAGGCAAACTATATGAATTTAATAGATACGGCAATACCTATGCAAACTTTATTACTAACTTAAATACAATCAAAGAACTAGGCATTGACTATCATTTTTCAAGCGTGATAAGTAACTTAACTATACATGGATATAAAGAATTTCAAGAAACACACGGTACAGACTTTGACGTAATAAATTTTTGCACAGATCCTGATTATTTGAACATAAATGTTTTAGATGACTCTAGCAAAAATAAAATAAATCAAGTAAAATATACTAAGTATGATGAAGAAATCAAAAAAACTTTAAATACAGAATATAATGTAGTACAGAAAGAAAATTTAGGAATATTCTTAACTGAATTTGCCAAAAGACGCAGTTTAGATCTAAGTATTTTTCCTGATACAATGAAAAATTGGTTAATGGAGTTAAAATATGAGTATAAACAATGAAGTGGATATTCTCAGTGAGATGTGGTTAACAACCAAAGAATATATTCCTAGCAAAGATAGACAGGCCGCGGCTGATCATGTTATTAGCCTAGTTGCTGATTTAGGTGTTAGTGAGTCTGGACTTAAACAACTTGGTGGAACTGATAGTTATCTGAGTCATGCTGTAAAAGAGTATCTTTATGAAGATGAAGATGAAGATGAAGATGTTGACTATGGAAGTGATGATTACTAATGTGGTACAGTAAAGTAGTTGCTAGTTTAGATGCTATTCCTGACATGATAGCTCACTATGAGTTTGAGTTAGATACAGCAAAAAGAGAAATTGGTGTTCATGGTAATATTGAAAAGGCCTTAGGTGGCCTTCCTGGCGTTACAGAGCATCGTTTTAACCAACTACAAGAAATTGAAGCCATATTAAATTATCTCAACATACAGTTACGTAAAATAAGAAGAAAATATTTTCAAAAATATCTTGAAAGCTACAACAGAGCATTAACGTCGCGAGACGCTGAAAAATATGTAGACGGAGAAGACGAAGTTATTGATTTTGAAACTATTATTAATGAAGTGGCCCTGCTTCGTAATAAATGGTTAGGTATTATGAAAGGACTTGAAAGTAAAAATTTCATGCTAGGACATATTACTAGATTGCGTACTGCTGGCATGGAGGACGCATCAATTGGCTAATCATAATGAATGGGTATTGAGTCATCTAAGAGAATACGACAGTTTTCTTGATAGTTTACGTACTATATGTGACATGGGCTGTGGCACAGGTGAAGATATTACCTGGTGGGCTACATTAGAAACTAGAGATGATCCTCCTGTTCCATATAACTATAATTGTTTTGCCGTTGATAAAGATCCAAAAAAATTAGCACAGGTTCCTGATTTAACAAACATAAACAAGATTAACAAAGACTTCAATGAACTTTGTTGCCCAGTTAAGATTGATCTATTGTGGAGTCATGATAGTTTACAATACAGTACAAAACCATTAGAAACACTTAAACTTTGGAATGAACAAATGAGTGTAAATGGAATGTTATTGCTGTCCATTCCACAACATTCAGGAGTAAAAGACAATCGTTTTTACAGTCGTAGCTATAGCGGATGTTACTATCATTATACACCTGTTAACTTAATTTACATGTTAGCAGTCAATGGGTTTGACTGTAGAGATGCCTACATGTTAAAACGATTCAATGATGAATGGTTACAGATAGCAGTATATAAAACAAAAATAAAACCAATGGATCCTGCAACCACTAGTTGGTTTGATCTAATAGATCTAAAATTATTAAATCCTAGTGTTGAAGCATCAATTAATAAGTTTGGTCACCTTAGACAAGAGGATATAGTTTATCCATGGTTAGATAAAGAAAATTATTTTGTAGACTATGTTAGTAGTTGGACAGAAATTCCTCAAGGAGTTGAAACAACAGTAGAAGGATCATTTAATGAAACAACTAAATCTGACAAAACTTCTATTCTACAAAATGTAAATAAAGAAATCCTCACTCCTAGACTCAAACCAGTTGGAGTAATGAGACCGCCTAAAAAGGAATAGTATGCTTAATCGTGTAGTCCTAGTAACAGGTGGGTTTGATCCAATACATCGCGGACACATTAATTACATTCATTCAGCACGACAACTAGGCGATATGTTAATAGTTGGTATTAACTCAGATGCGTGGCTTACACGTAAAAAAGGGCAACCTTTTATGCCACACTCAGATAGAATTCCTATCATACAAAATCTTAAAGATGTAGAGCATACGTTTTTGTTTAATGACAATGACGATACTGCTATAGAAGCAATTAACAATGCTAAAATGCTGTATCCAAATAGTCAAATTATATTTGCTAATGGTGGTGATAGGACCAGTAGTAATATTCCTGAACTTGAACACTTTAAGAATGATCCAGCAGTCAAGTTTGAGTTTGGTGTTGGTGGCGATAAAGAAAACTCATCAAGTTGGATATTAAAAGATTGGATAGCACCTAAGACAGAACGTGATTGGGGGTACTATCGTGTGCTACATGATGTAGAAACAACCAAAGTAAAAGAACTTACGGTCATGCCTGGAAAAAGTCTATCAATGCAGAGACATTTCTGTAGACAAGAACTATGGCATGTAGCACAGGGACAATGTAGGATTGAGTTTGAAGATAACGCAACAACATGGCATAAAGATTTACACAAGCATGATGAATATGTTGTTCCAGTAGAACGTTGGCACAAAATTACCAATCCTTTTGCAGAGCCGTGTCACATAGTTGAAATACAGTTTGGTATTGGCTGTGATGAAGTAGATATTGAACGTAGATAAATAATATATTATGCGTTTATCTGAATTCCTCATTGAAGCAAAAGGTATTTTTGGTCGTTTAGAAGGCGATCATTTTATCAATTCTAACGGCCAAGAAGCAGAATTTGTTAGAGTTGAAGCCTATCCTGATCCTGACCAATCACAGTTTAGTTCTATAGAAGAACGTGATCAAACTATAGCAGAATACGAAAAATCAATGAATTCTAAAATTACTTGGACTAACACGGCTAATTCAGGTATGTTAGCCTTTGCTGTGGCAGTATTAAATGATAGAGAAGGTGGTTTCATGTTATGGGGTAGATATCTACAAAAAACAAAACATAACATGTTAGGAGTTTGGGACAATAAACAAATACCTCTAGGTTGGAAATTAGCAACCAAAGGTGCTACTAAACTTCAAGTGGGCTACGATCCCCAAAATCTAATTAAAACTGAAAATGAGTTTATGTCAACTGATCAGGTCATTAGTACAGTAGAAACTAATGCACCAGACAACGTCAAAGAAATATTTAAACAGAATCTACAAAAATTAGCACAAGGTCGTGGAGATATTGTATTTCCTGGAATGGCCAATCAAATGGAAGCCATACGTGATTATTTTGGTGAAATCATGCAACCTATATCTCTAGCAGGTGGTGTTATTAAAGGGCAAGCAGAACAAGCACGTCAAACTTTAGCAGGTGGTGCGTCATGGGCTAACTGTAAAATGATGTGGCCAATGGCAATGAACGCGGCCTTATGCGATAGTTTTTTAATTGCACCTAATGGACAAGAAATAGGTATTTCATCAAAAGGTGGTGCAGGCGCTAAAGCATCAGCAAAGAACTTACATGATGCTTATCTCAAAGCAGAAAAAGAAGGTAATCAAGAATTATTAAAAAATGCCAAATATACTATTCAAGTGGTAAAAGTGATTGCAGAAGAAAATGCCAAAATTGGACCGTTTAAATTGGGTATGGCACTAAAAATTCCTGGCATTACTACAGCACTATTTCAAGAAGTAGAAACATATATTAATAAAGGCAAGGTTGATTTTAATAACATCAGTAACGATGCTCAAACAATCATGTCAGGGTTTAAAGTTAACAATGATGTAAAAGGTTTTAATACAGGATATGCTATCATGTCTGCTGTGGCTAAAACTGTAGCTAGTGAAATTAATAAAAATTTAGAGTTCTCCAAAGGTGCTCTAGCATTGTTAAATCAATCATCGATTATTCAAGTCTATACCAAAATGACTAAGAAAGGTAATGATGCCATACTAACAAATTTTAATGCTGTATATCCGCCAAACTTTGAAGGTCGTATTCTAATAGATGGCGGTAAAAATTATTACAGTTCACGCATTGGCGGAAAACTAGCATTTAGTTTTAGCTGATATCTAAACAAATAAATATTAGTTCAATAAACAAGAGTAGTTCAATGGATCAAACAAAAGTATTATTTTTGGGTAGTAATAGCCCTGACTCAGACCTACAGACTGAAAAGTTTGCTAAAGAAAATAATACAGTTAATCACGGATTAATCACAGATATTTCAATTAATATTCAACTAGGATGCTACCATACCAGCATAGTAGATGTTTATGCAGGGGGTATTGTAAAACTAGCCAAACAGTTTGATAAAATAATACTATTAGATCAACCATTAGAAGAATGGAGTCACTGGAAAACACTGCTATCTACTTTTAAGATTATGGTAGAATTAGAAAAGTTAGGCTATCAAACAGAATTTAGATCAAATGATAATACACAGAGTATACAGTTTATGTCAGACCTACTGGCAAAAAATAAAAGTTTCTGTATGTATCCATGGATGCACCTTCTAGAAGAATATGGTGATGTCTTGCTCTGTAGTAAAACCAAACTGCCTATTAAAAAATTAAAAGACCTTGATGATTGGCAATCAGACGCAGATTTTAATCTAATTAGACAGAAGATGTTACAGGGAGAACAACTAAATCATTGTCAGCTCTGTTATAAAGAAGAAAATTTAGGATTTACCAGCACCAGAGTACATGAAAGTTTAGACTGGGCGGTAAAAATGAATATTAAGAGTTTAGATGATCTTAATAAGATCACACTACCTACCTACTATGAAGTACGTCCTGGTAACAAGTGCAATCTACAATGTAGAATGTGTTGCCCTGAAAATAGTGATCTCATTGAGGAAGAGTTTAAACGTATAAATTTTAATTACCCATCATACCCTAAAATTTGGGGTAACTATGATCATATTGATGTAGAAAATATTTCTTCAGGAACAAGAATATATAGCACAGGTGGTGAACCTACTATAATGCCTGCTTTCTATGATTTTCTTCAACGGTGTATAGATGCAGGTCGTACAGATTTAGATATTACTCTTAATACCAATGGACAAAAGGTCAGCGATAAACTAATTAACATCTGTAAACAGTTTGATGATGTAAATTTTAGTTTTAGTATTGATGGGTTTGGTAAAGTTAACGACTATATCAGATGGGGCAGTGAATGGCAACGAACAGTAGATAATGCTAAACGTCTAAGAGATAATGGTTTTTATATCAGTTTAGAATGTATTCCTAGTCTATGGAATATTACCAATCTTCACTTACTGTATGAGTTTTATGATAGAGAATTTCCAAGCAGTACTGTTTTCCTTCAACAGGTCTATTGGCCAGATGGAACAATGAACGTGTTTAATCACCCTAATTCAAAATTAGTTGTAGAGTCATTGGAAAAAATTAAACAGACTAAAATGTACTATACTGATGCTCGTGATAATAAATCAATGATTGATTCATTATTAGCTCATTATAGTAAAGATCCTGAACCTAACGTTTATTGGCTAACTAAATTTTTTAATTTTAACGACATGTTAGATCAATCAAGAAATGTTAAATTGGTTGATTATGTACCAGAACTTGAAGACTGTAGAAAATATATTACTTGACATAGATTGATAGATCAGGTATAATATAAAAGAATAAACAAAAAGGACAGATATGAAAAAAGTCAAGTATACAATAGAAAGATATGATATAGATAACTGTCTTAAAGCATTTGACGGTAATAGGTTTCAATTAATTCTAGCAACATCAAAACGAGCAAGAGAAATAGCAAATTCTAGAATTTTTGCAGATCGTAAAGAAATGGGGATATATGATAATAAACCCATTGTTGAAGCACTCTGCGAAGTTGATCAAGGTAAAATAGGTAAAGATTATCTTTACAAAAAATAAAATTTGGAGAGTTGGCCGAGTGGTTGAAGGCACCGGTCTACTAAACCGGCATCTGGGTAACCGGATCGTGGGTTCGAATCCCACACTCTCCGCCATAAATGCTGGAGTAGCTCAGTAGGTAGAGCGCCTCACTTGTAATGAGGATGTCGAGGGTTCGATTCCTTTCTCCAGCACCGTTTTACGGGCTAGAAGCTCATTTGGTATGAGCAATCGACTCATAATCGATAGGCACTGGGTTCAAATCCCAGATGGCCCACCAGACCTGCCCTTAGCTCAGTTGGATCAGAGCATGGGATTTCTAATCCCAGGGTCAGAGGTTCGAATCCTCTAGGGCAGGCCAGAAAGTATATGCCCCGGTGGCGGAATTGGTAGACGCACTGGATTTAGGTTCCAGCGCCGCAAGGTGTAAGAGTTCGAGTCTCTTCTGGGGCACCAATGTTAAATAGGCTCCCATCGTCTAGAGGCCTAGGACACCTCCCTTTCACGGAGGCGACACGAGTTCGAATCTCGTTGGGAGTACCATACATTCTATAAATATAATCATGCGTACAATTACCTTAGATACTAAAGTCAAATTATTACAGGCCTTTGCCTATATTGGATTCCTATACACATTGGCATTTGAGTTTGATCTTGTATATTTTCTTACTAGTTTCTTTTTATTAGGTTGGTTGATGACCTTAATAGGTATCAGTTGCGGCCTACACAAATATTCAGCACATAAAAACTTTGAAACTAAAAATCAAGCATTAAAAATTATCATGTTAACTGTGGCTACCATAATGAGTTTAGGCAGTAGCATAGCATGGTCTTGCACACATAGGAAACATCATCAGACATCTGACCATGAGGATGATCCACACAGTCCAAACACCAATGGTGGCGGCCTATGGCGTAGTATTAAACTTTGGTTTTATTACTTTCCAACATACCATATAAATCCACGCATAGTCAAAGACCTTAGCGTAGATCCCATACATAAATTTTTTCACAAACATTATTTTAAAATTGTCCTAGGATATGTGTTAGTATTGGCATTGATTGATATTAGGTTAGCCTGTTACCTGTATTTTGTGCCAGTGATATATGGATTCCAAGCCACAAGTTACATCACAGTTCTAGCACACAATCGTTGGTTAGGACAATTTGGCTATAGACATTTTAACACTTCTGACTATTCTTTCAACAGCAAGGTGGCGGCAATATTCTGCCCATGTGATGGAAATCACAACAATCACCATGCAGAAGCAGGTGCGGCCACCAATAGTTTTAAATCTGGTGATTGGGATACGGGCTATTGGTTTATACGGTTAATTGGACGTGTGCCTGATCAATCAGCGTTTAAAAAATCGGATAACTAACCCAGTTGGGTCAAGTTTGTGATGGTTGAAATCACTGGCCCCTGGACTCCAATGATGGGAATTGTGTAGCCCTTCTCCGGCAAACAACACTGTAAAAAATCTACTGTCCCAACTATTGTCGTTTGTGGCTCCATTGAAGTATCCGCCAAATAACTTCTGTACGGTTTTACTATGGGCCATCACAGTAACCCAGCTCATGCCCAACACCATGTAGGTGATCGGCAAGGCAACAAAATAAACAAACATAGTGGGTCCACCGAGCAATAATATTAGCGTAGGTACTATCGCCCATATTTTCCAATAATGATCATGGGTAAATTTCATATCTGGATCTTTGAGTATGTCCACTATCATCTTGGGGCTGAGGTTCATCTTTGGAAAATGATACCAAAATAATTTAAAATTATGCCAGTGGTTATCTGTCAGACGGAAGGGATCTTGTTCAGTGTCACTGTGTACATGATGTTGTCGATGGCTGGCAGTGAAACCCGGAAGACTTCCCAGGGTTGACTGTACTCCTGCCCAAAGAAGGAACCATTTGACTAGTTTATTTTTTGGTTCAAAACTTCTATGGCAACACCATCTGTGTAGACTAACACTACCGCCTATGCAAAATAGTAACCAACTGGTTACCAATCCCCAAAACAGCAGTAAACCGTCAAAAGAAACGATCAAACCCACAATAAGTATCACGTACATTAATGCCTGTATAATTAATACCTGATGATAGGTTGACAAATTTTTTATATCTCTATATAATTTTAGCATAACTACTATATTTACCGGGTAATTTAATGTCAATTAATATTTCAAAAGAACCATTGGTGATCATTGGTTGTAGGCAAACATGGGATTTCATAACAGATACCTGTGACGCCTTGGGGATTGAAGTATTAGGATTTCTTGATCAATATTATGATGGAAGGGTGGATTCCGTTGGTGGACTTCCGTGCCTGGGCAGTGAACTTGATCTTTATCAAGATTTGGGCAGACACAAATACAAAAATGTCAAATTCTTCCTGGGTAATTTCTGGGACGGAAATAGCAATCAGGAATCTTCAGTTAAGAGCGGATATGAGCTTAGGCTAGAACGTATGCGGTTAGTAGAGGAACTGGGATTACCTTGCCACACCTTGATAGATCCCACTAGCATAATCAGTAAAGGGTGTTCGATCGGTGAAGGAACATACATAGGTAGGCAGGTAAACATCAGGACAGGTGCAAAAATAGGCAAGCATTGTTATATAACTGATGCCAGTGGATTTGCCAATGATGTCACTCTTGGTGATAACTGTGTGCTGTCGGCGGGTGTTTATTTGATGAGTAACGTCATATTGGGCAACAACGTCTATGCGGGTACCAGAGCAACTGTGCTAAACGGACATCCAGGTAAGAAAAATAATATAGTCATTGGTGATAATTGTAAGATATATACTAATGCGTTGGTTACCAAAGACATGGCTCCAGGAACCACTGCGGTATTCAATGATAGAATTTTAAAAAGAAATGATCTAAACCGAGGAGAAGATTAATGGCAACGAACGCAAACTTTAAATTTCCAGGATATTTAAAAAGAATGTTATCATCAACGATAAATGATGCAGAAAGAACTGCATTTAAGAAGTGCATGATATCGGCCGTATCCGAAGCCGAGCGAATGAAGACTAGAAAATTCAGTGATCCTGCATCTGGACAAAAACCTAATAGAAAAGAAACAAACAGCGGAGAGTAATTAATGGATTACAAGATTAAAGATATCACACTAGCATCGTGGGGGCACAAAGAAATTGCCATTGCTGAAACAGAAATGCCAGGTCTGATGGCTGTTAGAGCAGAATACCAAGATCAAAAACCTTTACAGGGTGCCAGAATAGCAGGCAGTCTGCACATGACTATACAGACTGCTGTGTTGGTAGAAACGTTGGTAGCACTTGGTGCCTCAGTACGTTGGTCAAGTTGTAATATCTTTAGTACACAAGATCATGCCGCGGCCGCTTTGGCAGAACAGGGCATACCAGTGTTTGCCTGGAAGGGTGAAACAGAAGAAGAATATTGGTGGTGTATAGAACAAACACTGACAGGACCTGATGGTT
>Ga0222713_10002971_pt1 | contig 17771 bp, 24 predicted proteins | sample C33_649DmetaG_FD_165061 | JGI IMG/M metagenome (GOLD analysis project Ga0222713, IMG submission 165061) | Estuarine water microbial communities from San Francisco Bay, California, United States - C33_649D | ecosystem: Environmental > Aquatic > Marine > Unclassified | place: USA: California...
GACGAGCGTACCATGACTTGATCGACAGCCGCATCCAATTGGAGAACATTTTTGCGATTAGTCTCGATGTTCTCTTTGAGGGTTTTAATCTTTTCCTCATAAATCATTTCCTTCTCGATCAATGGTGTAATACCAGTAGAATGTTCGATGTGTGCTTTAGACAGATAACCAAAGATACCCATCGATGTAATTGCCATGAGTAATATAACAGCAATCAAAAAATACACTTTCATTGCAGAAAATGTGGTTTTCCAATTATTATACACCCATGATACTGTTACCAATTTTGCTGCTTCAAGCACAGAACCCATAATAATAATTGGCCAGTATGAACCAGGAAATATCTGTGCAAGACCAATCACTGAATAGTATGCAGCGATACCAGACAAAGCAATAGCAGTCAAAAATGGTAATATAGCGTGTATCATCCGAAGAACGATTCTAAAGTAGATTGTTTCTCAGTTTCCCATCCAATAGAATCAAGAATGATTTTGATTGGATCAAGGAAAGTCTTTTCAAATTGTGTATCATAATCAATATAACTTTGTAGACCAAACTCTTTAGGCAATCTTGATGGATAAGATACCACAGAATCTTTGAAAGGATTTGGTGATTTCAGATAAGTGAATTTGATCTTTTCACCTTCTTGAATCGACTGATACTTGGTCGCTAGACCGTGTTGTTTTAGGTAATGATTATAGAGTATCGCACCCTTCACATGTATCGGTGTGCCTTTTTTATATAGTGTAACAGAATCAGAATATTCATGCAACCCATTCAAACCTCGAGGAAAAGAAATATCTTCCGCAGGTAAAGATTTAAACTCTTCTCTAAATTCGGAAATAAACTTCTGTACAGTTAGTTCATCTGTGGTAACAATCAACTTAATGAGTTCTTTCATTTTCTCACGAACTGTGGCAGGTGTAGATGATTTTACCATCTCAAGACCCATGACCTTCAAATGAGGTTCCGCATACTGAACGCCTTCATTATTATACACATTGAGAATATAACGTTTCTTGGCTGTCCAGATACCTTTATCTGAAAGGCCTTCACGTTTCATAATCATTTTTTGGTCGTATGCGTGAACATAATCAGCAAGTTCTTTATAACTCTCATCAATAAACGGTTGAATTTTATTTTCACAGACCTTATCCATGAAGGCGATAATTGCTGAAGTTTCCTTTCCTTCTTTGTAGATGCTATTAACCAATGGACCAAGGTTGAGATAAATTGAATCTGTGTCAGAGGCGATAACATAATCTTTTTCAGTTTTCAGTAATTTGTTTAGATATTGATTCAGTTTGTTTTCAATCCAGCGAATAGACAACTGACCAGCCGTGGTAACAGCAAGTGCCATACGTAGATCATAGAATCTAAAATACTGTGAACCCATCGCACCATAAGCAGAGTTCAATGTAACTTTCTTGGCTAATTGTAGATTGTTATATCGAGCAATTAGTTTTTCGATCTCAAACTTTTTCTTTGGATCTTTTTCATTCTCATAATCTTGCTGAGATTTCAACATCAACTTTTTGAACTTCTTACGATCCTCATACATCTCTACCATCATCTGTGGCAGAAAACCTTGTTGATCAGTTTTGAAGAACTGACCGTTTGGTGTAATTGTGATAGGATGCTTTTGAAGTTCAGTTGTGTCTAATCGTTTATTCAATAATTTTTCAACATTTGCTTCGGATGCAAGTGTGCCCATAAAATCATCATAGTCAGCATTTTCAATCAAAGTCTCTGGTGAGATGTTGTATTGAATAATCAAATGTGGATACAGAGAGTTTAAGTCAAACGATGCAACCCAATCATGCATACCAATCTGTGGGTCTTTTACATAAGCACCCTCAAATGCTTCGTTCTTCTTTTGTGCTATGCGAGGTGGTATAATAATCTTCTTTTCTAGGAGATGATTATAGATTAGCGCATCCCACATACGAGTTTGAGCAAACACATCTTCAAAGTTAGTTTTCGTATCATACGCAAGAGTAATCGCCAACTCAATTAACTTCAGTTTATCTTCAAGTTTTACAACCAGATCAACGTCTTTGATGTTATACTCAATAAACTTTTGGTGATCGAGTTTATATAACTGGTGAAGATTATCATACTCTTCAAAAGATAGTTTGTTTTCACCAAGTTCTACATTAGCAATAGAATCTAGTTTATATGATTCTTGTGAATTGCCTCCAGGTGCATACCAGCGATAGAGTTCAAGATAATCAAGTGCTGAGATACCAACAATCTCATGAATCAATTGCTCTCTACCTTTGAAGGTAGCGTTTCGTGTAAATGTGTGTCCCCACGGTGAGAGTTTCTTTACGCTATCCTCTCCAAGTAAACGTGTAAACCTATTGATAATGTAAGGTATATCAAAGAACTTGATATTCCAACCAGAGATAATATCAGGATAGTTATTTGACCAATCAGCAAGAAACTTTTTGCAAAGATCAATTTCATCTCTGCAATGGATGTAAGTTTCTTCACCTTTAACTTTATATTCGCCGCAACCATATACAGTGGTACCACCATTCAATTGTTGAACACCAATAGCAGTGATTGGCTCTTGTGCTTTATATGGATCAGGAAAACCATTTTCTGAGCCAACCTCAATATCAATTATAACAATAGATAGATCAGAAATATCCCAATCAACGATGCCTCTATGATTGTCTGCGATAAAGGCATATTCATAGCGTGTATTACCATAGATTTTGAAATTCGAAACATCTCCATACCTCTTTACAAAGTCACGTGCTTCACGAACATTCTCAAACGTCATCGGTTCAAGATGTTCACCAAATAATGTTTTATATGCGGTAGGCTTTTTAGCAGGCAAAAACAAAGTCGGAGAGTAAGTGATTTTTTCCTTAACTCTCCGTCCGTTGCTTACACCACGATACAAGACATGATTACCTTGTACAACAACATTTGTGTAATATTTACTCATTCATAGTTTTCATTATAGTTTTAGACCAGCAGGTGCTAGTTCGATACGACTAAACATTCTGCGATATTGTTCCAACAAATCATTTACTGGAGTTGTGACACAAAAAATATTTTCGTTTTTGATAGAAATACCTTTATCAAACTCTTCAGTATAAGCAAGATAAGGTGCAAACCCTACACCACCTTGGTCGTTAGCATTTCGTGGTGGAACTGCAATTACTTGTACTGGATTTTTTACGAGAAAATCAAGATCATCTTCTTCAACGATTTCCGCAATAATTGTTTGCTGTGTGTTGAATGTGATTAGTTTAATGTTACTCATGCTGCTACCCTCATTGAAGTTTCGAGGACATCAAGTGTCACCCATTTTTTAGGAAACAACATCTCACGACCACGGAAGTCAGCGATGTCGTATGTAGGATCGTCAACCAGACCGATTAACTCAACCATGTTGTCAAACTCACGGTAAACAACATCGTACTTATATGCTTTAGGATACTTTGGATTTGTTTCTGCGATTTGTTTTGCTACTTTAGTTGTGCTACTCATATTAACTCCATAAAATTGAAACTATAAACAGTATATCAAGCCTGCTAATCATTGTCAAGTTTTAAAACATCTATACCGCATTTTACGAGGAAATAAACACCCTCTTCGGTGCGGTAAAAATTCTTATAGTATACTTCTTTGATTCCTGCTTGGTGGATGATTTTGGCACAATCCAAGCAAGGTGCGTGAGTAACGAATAATGCTGCGCCTTCGGTAGAATTGGTAGAACGAGCAACTTTAGCAATAGCGTTGGTTTCTGCATGGAGCACTTCTTTCTTGGATCTCATTTTTGACCATCCATGAGAAGTTTCATTATAACCTTCTGCTTTCATCCACTCATCAGTTTTATAACATTCTTCTTTGAGGACATATACCGTTTCCTCGCAGTTGTTGTCCCAACCGGATGGCATACCGTTATACCCGATACCAATGATTGTGTTGTCTTTGACGATTACACAACCTACGTGTAATCGTTTTGCTGAAGAAAGTTGGGCATATACCTCTGCCGCTTTCATGTGGGCTTCAATAAATTTAGTTTTCATAATATTAATGTTAGAAGTAAGTGCTCACTTCACATAGAGCATTCGGACGCTTCGCCGGCGACTATTCCAAGATCACTAACGGCACATGGATTGGATGACCTGCATTCATAGCGATAAAGAATGGCAAGAACCTTTCACCCAAGAAGCCAGGGTACCTCCATGGTAGTGGCTCGGATGTCGTTTGTTGTGTTGGGTATGCTGTCTTACAGTATGTCCAAACATACTCATAGATTTCAAACAACTCACTGACATATTTTTTAAACAGTTGCTTACGCATGATGTAGCAAGTCTCAAAACTTGCTGCTTTACTTTTAGTGAACCAATCCAGATCGTTTCTATAATCAGGCATCAACTCAGCGATTGCTTTCAAAAATAAATCCCAATACTCACGTGGTTGCGACTGAAGATATTGATCTTGAACGGAACAAGGTAATTGAGTTTCGATGTTTGTAATGACATCATGAGTTTCAAGCATACGAAGTGCAGCATCTCTCATACGATCAGATGATAGGTATTCAGCGGATGCTTGATTTGCTGCCATACCAATCTTCGGCACTGGTTGTGTGATATCATCAAGTAATAGATACCGACGATAAGTTGTGCAGCCAATGAAGTCTGCTTTACCATACTTCCATAACCAATACTCGGATGCTTGTTGTCCCATCGCTTTGAGAAAATCGAGTTCACTCACACCAGGATAAAAATGATGGTATTCTTGAATTCGATTTTGTTCTCGTGATGTATTAACCCATACACCTTCTTTGCTTGGTGGATAGTATTCATATGCACCAGTACCACCAGCATAGGCTGCTCTCATCCAAGAAGAGTTATGATTGAATGGAAAGTCCTTGTGAAAGTGACTCATCATCAATAGATCATTCACTTGGTGTTTCCTTTTTCTTTTTGAACTCGATCTTTGGTGCTATAATTGCTGATATCATGGCATCACGAAAATCTTTTTTACGTTCGGATTCCATACTACTCAACAAAACCTTTAGTGATTTTGACATTTTAAAATTTGAATTAGGTTTCATTACCATGCCCAAGAAACATATGAGTATCTGGTACCTTCAGTTACCAGTTTTACCTCATGTGGATATAAAAAGTTTGAAGGGAATATCATTATCTCGCCTGCTTTTAGTTCAAGAGTTTTATCTTCCCAAAATACAAGTTCACCGCCTTTATAATCATTATTCAAACCACCAAGAATGGTAAGTGTTGGAATACCTTTACGTTGTCCATCAAACATAGAATGTATATGATCACAATGCAATTTCATCTGTGTGTCAGTACGATATCGATTGAAACGGACTTCTGAGTATCCATTCCAACTGACAAACCATCCTTTCATGTCCAATTCTTCTACATATTTTTTCAAACCATTCCATATTTCCTTCATGATCAAATCTTTTGTAGCAATCTGGGAGTATGCTACCGAAAGTTCATGCTCATAAGAGTGATATGTGCCATTGCTTGAATTATAAAATTGATGTGTCTGGAATTCTTTATCTTTTTCTTCCAGAGCATTGACAGTCCTGGCACAATCTTCTTCAGAAAGTACCTTATAAACTTTGAGATATGATTCTAAATTTCTATCCATTATATACCTTTCAATAAGTGGGGCATTGCGCCCCACTCGTTACGCTGCCTTCTTTTCTTCTTGTAAGAGTTGTGGTTTAAACTCTTTCAATGCATTATAATCATTACTGATTTCAATCTTGCGTGGTTTCTTGTGTTCTGGAATTACATTTTCTAATCCAACACGAAGAATTCCATCTTTGATTTCAGCACCTCTGACTTCAATGGTGTCAGCAATCGCAATCACTTTCGTAAATGAACGAGTGCCAATTCCACGATGTAGATATTCCAGATCAGGAGTGCCTTCAACTTTCTCACCTTTGATTGTCAAGTTGCCTTCTTGGACTTGAATATCAATTTCATCTTTTGCAAAACCTGCAACGGCAAGTTCTACCACATATTTGTTTTCACCTGTTTTGATAATATTATGTGGAGGGAAAGTTGATGGTTTGACTTCACTATCAAGAATTTTCTCAACATCACGAATGAAATTTTCAAAACCAAGTGTTTGATGTAATAGTGGTCCAAATGAAATACGTGTCATACGTTTCTCCTTATTAAGCAAGTTAAAATACGTGACCCCGAAGGCATCACGACTTACTTGGCAACCTGAAATGCTGTACGGTTGACAAGATAAGTTCTTTGAGGATTTGATTCAGCAAAGACCCTAATAAATTCGTTGGCGCCTTCCTTAATCACATCGTCGTAATCTCTGGTGTATACTTCTTCTTTGGTATACTTATTCACAAGTTTTACCAAATTGTTTTTCGCTTTGATCATGATTATTCACCATCTTAGTAATCAGTTTTCTTTTTACCTATGTTATATTTAGCAATCAGTTCCCAGTCATCCTTCTCTTTGAAAGCAATGATCTTGATCTGATGAATTGGTGCCATATTATGTTCTACTATATCATAGTTTACAATCTTTAGCAATCCCCATTCTTCTAGTAAATTGGCAATAGCGTTGCGTCTTTGTATGTCGTTCTCAGTAATTGTAGACAACTTACCATCTAATGCAAATAGTTCTTTAAAATGTACAATATAATACTTGCCCTGTTTATGCAGTATGTGGCAAGATTGATACAATACCTTTTCTTTCCGTGAGGACACACCAATTCTAGTCAGTGTCTCACGAACCTTCAGGAAGTCATCCTGTTCTACGAGGGTAACTTCAACAAATTTAGATATATCAACCATGTCATTTTCCTAACCCACCTGTGAAGGTTTCTTCTTTTAGTTGTTGGATTTGTTCTTTGGTTAGTAGGCGTAGAGCATCTCTTGCTTTACTGTCGGAAAGTCCGTAGACCAACTTGACACATGCTATATCATCATCTTTTTCGGACTTTGCCCACTTCGCAAACGGTCTTTTCATAGACCTGACAGTATTTAGTAAAAAGTCATTCTGCATCTTTTTGTCTAAATGGTGCCGCTGGTTCATCTCATTTGCTAGTAGAACACAATCCCTATGCTGGGAAAGTGCCCGATTGGTTAGAAATGGTACATACTCCTTCTCGGTTAGTTCATCTATAATAAGTTGCTTTTTACCTTGGAGAATCTCATTCACATAATCAAATGGTTTGCTCATTTGAACTCACCGTCTGCCATGATCTGAGTCAAACATGCGACCAGATTGATTTCTTGATCGGCAACAAAGGCTTGTTTGTATTGATAGTCTGCCAGAATTATAACGATCTGAGGTATACTGGATGGTATTAGTATATCATACAGATTATCATACAACTTACGAAAGAATGTCGTGGAATCAATATCTGTCGTTGCTGCCCATTTACGGACGGATGTAAAGTCTTTATCCTTCATATGCTTAACGATCTGTGTGATAGATACGTCACCAATTTGAGAGAGGATTCCTACATCAATCTTGCCGAGTTGAGAGTAGCGTTGAAGTTCATTGATAACACGACGAAAATCTGGAAAGTGTTTCTTAACGAGTTCAGCAATTACCTTATCATCATATTCTACTTTCTCTGTCTCAAGAACAGTTTGAATGCGTTTGAAGAAAGCGCCTGCCATCTTTTGTTTCTCACCGTTCTTCAGGCCGAATTCAATCACTGCACATCTTGAGTGAAGTGGATCGATGATACGGTTCTTGAAATTACATGTGAAGATGAACGAACAGTTGCTTGCAAATTCTTCAATTGCATTACGAAGTGCTGGCTGTGTTGAGTTTGGATTTAGATAGTCTGCCTCATCGATGATAATAACTTTACGACCACCACCAAATGACATTGATGATGCAAAGTTTTTTATCTTGCCACGAAAAACATCAATACCTGATTCATCAGAACCATTGATCACTATGTAATCGGCACCGATTTCGTTGCACATCGCTTTTGCTACAGTTGTCTTGCCTACTCCTGCTCCACCAGCCAGCAGAAGATTTGGTATCTGCTTTTGATTGACGTACTCCTGAAACGGAACTTTCAATCGTTCTGGCAGAATACAATCTTCTACTGTTTGGGGTCTGTAACGTTCCGTCCAGAGTAAATGATTTTGATCCATTATATATCACTTTCAAATCTCAAATAATAAAAAATTATAAATAGGTGTAGGTCGCCGAATTAGCCGTTCGCACCTACTCTAACATTGTAAAGGAATGTCAGCATGGTTATTTATCAAATCATCAATAACATTACCAATGATTTCTATATTGGCAAATCTGTAAATCCAAAAGAACGGTTTTACAAACATAAGTATAACGCATCCCAAACAAATAGTCAAACGCATTTATATCGTGCTATGAGAAAATATGGCACAGATAACTTTTCAATGTCGATTCTTGATGAGGCAAACTCAACAAAAGAATTGAATGATAAAGAAAAGATGTGGATAAACAAACTGGATCCAAAATATAACATGACTAAAGGTGGTGATGGAGGAGACACTTCACAATCACCAAATTACATAGAAGCAATGAAACGGATTGACAATTCAGGTTCACGCAATCCTATGTATGGTAAGAAAAGAAATATTCCTAAACAGCAATTAGATAACGCTCACAAAGAAGCACAAAAGGCAAATCGTTGTCCTGTTTCATGTGATGACATTATTTACAATTCTGTTGGTGATGCCCAATCTGCATATGTTGGAATTAATATCAGAAAACGATTAGATAATCCGAAATATCCAAATTTTTACAGATTGAGACCCAAAACAAAACGCAAATAACAATCAGTCTTTTTGGTTCAGTGTTGCAACTACTTCAAGATAAGGTTCTTTAACATGCCAATCAGTACCATTGACACCAAAGATGACAGTACGCATCTGTAGTTTAGCATTTTCATCGGGAGTAATCAACTCGAATACTGATGCTACAATATCGGAGTTGATAGCGATTGATTCACCATCAAATGCCGCTGATGCATTGGTAAACATTTTCATTGCCATAATTAATCCTTTGTATAAGTTGAACCTGCTTCAGTCGCAATCCAATATTGGACATTCAGAGTTTTATGTTTGAAGTTGGAGATACCTTTTGAAGATATTTTCACATCGTAACCTCCTGGAAGAATTTTAATGTTCTCAGTTTTGAATAGCATACGATATTTACTTCCAGTACCATTGGCGATCTCAAGCGAGTCCGTGTGTGCAGAACTATTGGTGATGTCTGTTGTTGTTACATATACAGTTGAACCATCTGATTCAATGATAATGTTTGGCGAAGAAAGAACACTGGCTGCTCTCATAATCCAATCAAAATCATCTGCTGATAACTCAAAAGCGATTTCAGGATCAGGCATAGCCACTGCTTTTTCTGGTGCTGCTAGAATCATTCCTGGTGCACAGAAACGATACTTAGTTTTGCTACGACCTTTTTGACCAGAGATTAGAATATTTTCACTGTCAAAGTTAAGTGTCGCATCATCTTTGTGAAGTGATAGAATGGAAAGGAATTCATTCAGATCATAGACACCAAAATCTGTTGGAATTTCCTCAGAGATAGTTGCTTCAGCGATGACATTTTTACCACCAGAAATGGTTTTCAATGTCTTTCCTTTCTTCAACATAATATTCTTGTTGATTGAGGCAAAGTTTTTCAATACAGTTAGTGTATCGTTAGATAGTTTCATCATTTACTCCATAATTAAATTTGTTTTTCACTTGCAGAATATAGTATATCATGTTCATACAAAAACATCAAGCAGCAAATTGCATGTGCTAGGTGATGTTTTCCAGAATCAGAATCGATTATTTCACCTTCTTTGTATGCCCACATGTGTCTTTGTGCAGCATCAAAATACCTATTGATAGAATCTGGAACATGTTTCCAATTACCTGGCTCATATTTTTCGGCACCGAATGTCAGCACATCGGCAGTTGCTTTTAGTGCTAATGGTGGTAAAAGACCATAACGAATTTTACCACCATCAAACTTACGACCACCTGTTGTTGCTGTCTGGGATGCCTTGATAGCATCCTTATCCATTACAACCTACCAGTATACTGAGCAACCGCTGGCATGTTACCAGTGAATGCATATGTACCAATGTGCTGAGTTTTCATCCATGGACACAGGAAGATTTGACCACCCATCTTACGCCACATTTGACAGAACATATAATCCTCTGATAGATAACGTTCAGAACCACCACCAACGATAGATTCTTTGGTATCAATTACAGTATCAAAGTATGCATGAATGTAACGTGAACCATCAAAGTGTTGTTGACCAATGTGATCTGGTTTGTATTTGATAGTTGGATATTCTGCTGCCATCTTATCAAACACTTCACGCTTGATCATCATATGACCAGTACCAATTTCCATAACTTCTAATGGTTCTGAAACTTGGAACTGTTGTGTACCTTTAACTACGTTGAACACATATTCGCCAACTAAATTTTCAAGTTCTTTTGGATTCAAGTCTGGATTCTTACGTGCGGTTTCTGCAATGTTACCCCAGTTAATTGATTTCTTAGGATAAGGACCACCAACAACATCTTTATCAAGTGCCATTAGTGCTACGATATCGTTCGGATCAAAGTGAATGTCCGAGTCGATAAACAACATGTGTGTGAAGTCTGTACGAAGGAACTCATCAACCAGATAGTTTCTGGCACGTGTGATAAGTGATTCGTTAAATAGGAAGGAGAACTTTACTTCGATACCGTAACGCATCATCACGGTTTGGAGATCAAGGCAAGATTTTACATACAGTCCATGTGACATACCACCATACATCGGTGTCGCAACAAACAGTTTGTTCTTTCTCAATTCCTCAATGTTTACTTGTATTTGCATAATTTATCCATAAAAAAAGAGTAGAGACACAAAGTATATATGTCTCCACTCCACAAAGTTTCAAACTATTTTAGGCAAATGCTTGTGCGCCCATAACTGCGTATGCGGTTGCAATCATAGCACGTGTTGGCTTACCTAGTTTGTAAGAAGTACCTTTTTCTTTGCTGGTATTCTTGTAGATGCTGTAACCTTCAGCACGAAGTTCAGCAATACGTGCTGGCAAATTTGCAACACCATAACGGGCACGTGCTTGTGCTTCAGTTAAAGATTTACCAGTTTGGAAAAACTCAATCAGTTTTTCGTTTTGAGATTTTGCTACTGACATAATGTAACTCCATAGTTCGTATCACACAATAATCGAGAGGTGATACATCTCTCTTTAGAATACAATTATGACACAGGTGTTACCCTGTGTCAACTGTTTGATCGGTAAATGTGACTTAGAAAGGAACTTCTACCGGAGGACCAGATACTTCAGGTTTCGGTGCTGGAGCAGGTTGTACATCATCACCAGCATCAATCTTGGTATACAGATCAAGGAAGGTAACTTTCGTATCGGTATCAAAACGATTTAAGCAGAACTGAATTGCTTTCAGTTTGTTGCCAAAGATACCGTAGGTCTTTACGATATGTACCAGACGGCGAGTAGAGATAACCTCATCACAGCCACCTTCTTCAAATGTGGTACGAATTACTGTAGCCCATGACACAAGTTTGTCGGCAAAATCTTTGTCTGCCTTACCGACAGATTCCAATTCTTTAGCAACAATTTTTTTCTCGACGGATGTTGGTGCCCATTCTTGTTCGAACGTATTTGGAAAACGCTCAAGGAACGCTTCGTTCAATACATTGGTAAACATATAGCGACCATCTTCCGAACCTTTACCCTTAGTGTTAGCAGTAGCAAACACTGTGAAACCTGGTGCTGGTGTGATCAACTCATTCTTTTTCTTTAGTAAGAATGGTTTACCTTCGAATACACGTTGCAAACAGGACAGATTGTTTGAGCCGTAGTCAATCTCATCAATACACAATACAGCACCTTGGCGGGCAGCAAGAGTAACTGGACCGTCACGCCATTCCATCTGACCGTTAATCAGCACATAGTTACCAAGCAAGTCACCTTCGTCGGTATCAGGTGTCATTGATACGCAAACAAATTTACGTTTGGCTTTGGCACAGGCTTGTTCGATGGACATTGTTTTACCATTGCCAGATGGGCCAGTGACGAACACAGGAAAAAATTGATTTGATTGTATGATTGACAACACATCATCAAAGTTGCCAAATGGTACATAGTTGCTATATTGGACAGGTACCAAATCTTCCATCTCAAGATCGGTTGTCACATTAGCAATACGATTACCAGGTTTGGTTGTAGGTGTTACCATTGGCAATACCTGAGCAGCCATTTGGACGGCTGGTGCGGGCGTTGGAGCAACTTTGCCCGAGGGAGTAGGTACACGATACTGACCACGGCCAACACGATTGGTTTCATCTTTGTAGTACCACTGTGGGTCGGGAATGCCTAGAGCCGCAGCCATGGTACGCATATCTTCTTTGGTTAGAAATGGCAGACCTGATGCTGCTGCCGTGTCGAGGAACAACTGGCGCTTGGCCGAAATGCTTGACATAATGTAAACTCCTATCAACTAATCAGACTTCATTATAAATGGTACCAGACCGTTTGTCAAGTGGTCTGGTACTTATCAAACTGCTATCTGTGTTATGAATCTTGAAACTAACACACGGTTGATCTGGCGAGTCTTATTGAATTTCATAAATGCTTTTGTCAATGCGGCAGTAGTTACTTTACCATTCACTTCAAAAGATTCATCATCAATTGCCAGATCATTACCAGCAGGTAAAATATAAAAAGAATCGTAACCTACATTCTTAGATTCGAGGTATTTTTCTTTTTTCAATTGCTTCACATACTTTGTTACCACTTCATTTGCCTGGTGAAATTCGTGGCGAACGGCATTCAATTCATCATTGAATAAACGGCGCTTCAATGCTGGTTTAGCACTGGTGATTGGTGTCAGATAGAAACCAACAATCTTAGTGCCAGTTGTTTTCTGAAGCCATTCACAAAGACCTTCACGAACATCATCTTCACTTGTTTTCAAATTCACTTGTGTTTTGTTTTTCTTATCAACCAGGAAAACATTTTGGTTGGTTGAGCAGAAATACTTTTGACGATCACCATCTATCGAGTGTGTCCACATTATGCCATCAGCATCACCGTCATGGACGATTGTAGTGTTTACAATGTCAAGATTATTAACACGGCGAAACTCTTTGATAATTGGTTGCATAGCAATCAATGCTTCCGACAACGGTGTGTTGGACAACATATCACAGGTTGGACGAAAGAATTTACCTGGTGCACCATGACGGTGTGACCATGCATCCATCAAACAAAGAATATTTTTTACTGATTTGGAAAACTCAGCATTGCTCATTTTAGAATTAATCATCTCACGAAGATAAACTTGTGAGCACCGCATCTCGCCAACATTTTCGGTAAAGCAACCAACACTATGACCAAATTTGTAATCACCATTTTCATCAAAATTTCTTCCATGTTCACCTGGATAATCCATCTCACGCAACTGAGATGCATTACCAAAACCGTATGCTGTAAAAGGAATATTCACTTTACGGCAGAACATTGCAAGGATAAGAATTTGTTCATATGATGATGCCAAATTACTTGCCATCGAACCAGACTTATCTAACAACAAAATCATGCCGTGTGATTTGCCTTTAGGTACACGCATAATCTTTTTGAAAATGTTATCATCAATCTGGTACTTGTAAATTTTGTTTACGTCAATGTCACCAGTCTCAGATACTTTTGCTTTTGCAAACTTGGATGCTGCTTTACGCATCTCAAATTCTTTGGCTAGCAATGCAATGTACCGTTCATTCTTTTTACGGAACTCGGTGTACAATTCATTGGCACCACTACCGTATGCCACAGTACCAACTTGTTTAACAAATGCGTCGGTCAGTAATTCTTGAACACGTTTTGCAGGTGTCACAATTCGATCCAGATTAGGCGTAGGAATATTTACATACACATACTCACGTGCCTTGGCTGCAATCAATGATGCTTCGTTCTTACGAAAGTTATCATCAGTTTCACAAGTTGGTTCAAAGTGTTCATCAGCACCAGCAGATTCTTTACGACGGTTGATGATATCGTTTAGTTCATCATCACCATCTTCGGCATCATCACCTTGATTTTGGCTTTTACCTTCGGCTTCATCACCATCTTCATCCAATTTACCCTTAGATTTGCCAGGTGCATTACCTTCGCCATCTGTCTCGGCATCACCGTCACCGTCACCAGTTTCATCATCACCATCATCACCATCATCGGATAGTTCTGAACTATAATCATACTCTTCTGGTAATTGAATTTGTTGTTGTTCATCTTTGGAGTAATCCCAAATTTCACCAGTGACACGGAGAACATCTTCCCATGTTTCACATTCTTTAACTTTTTCAATCATCACCAATTCTTCATTAGTGAATTGAATGTCCATCGTATAACCAGATTTGGAAAAAAGATTCAAGCGATTGATGAATGACATTTCATTAATGTCTTGGTCTTTGATGCCAAAAAAGTCACGCTTCATTAACTCTGCATAACCTTTGATGAACGATGAACGCAGACCAGGATAACGGCGCTTTTGGCGTTTCTCGATACGTGCATCTTCAACAACATTTAGGAATGCTTTGAAGTTTTTGCCCTTAGCACTTGCAACTTCATGCCAACCATCGGCAGGTGTGTCTAAGGCGTGACCGACTTCGTGACCCATCAACAGGTCATACAGGTCGCCTGACATATCTTGCCAAATAGGGCAGTATAGTACACGATTTTTTGGATCGAATGCTGCGGTAGAAATTTTCTGGTGCTGGATCGTAAGATTCTCAGTAGCCAGCAGTTTGGCTAGACCAGATTTTTGATTTTGAATGTTGCTCATTTGATATCCAATCAACTATTGAACTAACATTGTATCAGGGATGACTAGGTTTGTCAAGTCAGGTATGGTATAGGATGGCAACACTTCTGCCAGAATTTCTATACCGTAGGTGGATATTGCTCTCTTGATATCGAGAATAGCAAATTGATAATCTATTTCATTTCTGTCAACTAAGTCTTGTAACTCTGACATCTTCTTCTCCTAATCAATCAATATATGCATTGTCTCATAGGATCGGAAGATTGTCAAGTGTTATCTTAAAGAAAACTTTCTAGGCTGCTACTCGTTTTCTTCCAGTATGTTGGTCTATTATTCCAGCAGTTTGTTTCCACTTGTTCGTATCCATTCTGGCGCAACACATCATTAAACATCTTGCTCATTATCTTTCCAGGATATATCTTATCTTGGTAAACATAATCATTGAAATGCCCTATTGCTTTTGAATTGAATGTATTTGCTATAATAAAGTATTTAGGCTGGCAGTTCTGAATCACATCTACCAAATGTTCAATAGGATTATGGAAATGCTCAAAGTATTCTGATGCAAATATAAAATCTGCCTTCATTCTGTGGTCAGAAATGATTTTAAAGTTGTGTTCATTTCCCAACTCAGTTGCCATTTTATATTGAGAACTTTCTTCTATGTTGGTTCCATATACATTCGCATTAGGGAATGCATCTTTTAATCCAGCAGTGGTATATCCGAAACCACAACCTAAATCCAATACAGTCTGTACATCTACCATGTCCTGCACAATACTTTTACCAGCCATAGACCTAGGTGATTGTATGTCTTTCAAATATCTTCTCGAATACTTAGACCAACACATCCAAACTTCACAGAAATAATAGGGACTTGAGTACACAGAATAGTCTGGTTGATTTGTAGTTAATGAATCATACCATCTATCTTCCAGAAGTTTCATCTCATGCATATCTTGGACATCAACGGAGATACCATCATGTGCTTTCATACACGTGATGGTAGTTTTATATGCTATGTCTTGGTCGATGTCGGCATACTTGGCACAGTTTGCTAAGTATTTTTTCAGTGCATCTTTTGTGCCTTCTTCTAATACATTCACGATTTAAAGTCCGTTACAAATTTCATTCCATAATTATTGTTACCTTCTGGCATTTTAACACCAGGTTTCAAACGAAGTTCGTTCTTTTTAAATGATGAGTAATCAACATAGTGATGCCAACGTTTGTATCTCCATACCATTCTTGCTACGTCTGGATGCAAATCAACCAACATCTGTGATTTGTTTCTGGTACCTTCAGAGTTTACATTCTCAATCCATTTGCCTTCTTCAGCGCCTTCTTTATGATAGAACTCTTCCGTGTTACCACCTTTAACAGTTTGTGTTGCTGCTTTACCTTGTAAGAATGCATTGAACTGGATGGTACAATCACCATCTTTCAATACTTGGAGACAGATATCAGTATCTTCATTGTATCTACCACGCCAACGATGTTTACATTTATTGTCTATCAATAATGTGGAATAGATTCGTGTGTTCTTTACATACGGTGGATATTTACTATTCGGTGCAATAAAAAATCTGTATTGAAAGCCAGCAATAGGCACATTCTCATACCGATCAACGAAATCTTCTGCTGCACGAAAGATAGCACCAGACTCCACACGAACACGTTTGTTCTTATGTAAGCGATAGAAATCTGCGATGTTGTCATCAAGCACCCAATGCTTCTCAGCACCGAGAGAGATAGAATGATCCCAACACCAATTTCTTGCACGACCAGGACCATCACCATGATTAGAGAATGGTGCAACTAAGAGAGTTACATATGGTCGAATCTTAAACTTATCTAATGCTTCCTCATACAAATCTTCATCTTGTGGTTCAATAGCAATGTAATGAGGCACTTTCATTCTTGCCAATGACCGAGAAGTCAGCATTGATTCTGACCTACCTTTAGATATAATATAAACTGGATGTTTAGGATTGGTCATCTTCTATCCATCTCATCAAAGAATTTGCTTCACGATCTAAGGCAGGATGCCAGATTGATTTAGTTTTCTCTGTTAGATTTTGGTCAATAATTTTAGCGAACTCTTCATAGTCTTCCTTAGTGCGAAAACTTATGATGAGTTTTTTATATGGAGGGTTATCATCATTCTCATACTCAGGCATACCCTTCCAGTGTTTTGTCCACTCAGCATTGTTGGTATCTACACCATCATCGTCCGATTCATCATCATCACCAAAAAATCTATTCAACGTTGGTGGTTGTGGCAATTCTACCTTAACACCAATGAGACTTTCATACGTAGTGGATTCTTTGACATCAATTTGCTTTGTCATTTTTTGCTTTCCTTACAATCGTCTTGATAGTTTTCTTTTGTTTCTTTCTTGCCATTTGTAGTGCAACTGGTTTAACATGTTGAGTAAACTTAATTCCATTTAGATGGTCTAGTTCATGTAGAAAACATTGAGCACTTACACCATCAAGCCTACCTTCTTTAACAATACCATACTCATCCATATATTCTACATCAATCCAATCTGGTCTGTCAACATTAAAAAACAATCCAGGAAAAGAAAGGCAACCTTCCCTATTCTTTGCCAGAGTTTCTGATTGACGAACTACTTTTGGATTTAGGCAAACGAGTTGAAACTCATCTGTACCTATAACAAACATTCTTTCCGATACACCACATTGATTGGCAGATAGACCAACACCACCATATAGTTTCATGGTCATCTTCAATCGTTTTGCTAATGTTACCAAAGATGGATTAGGAAAACCACGACCATATTCTGGCATTACTGTAAGCAACATTGGATAATCTTCACCATATAATGGCAACGGATCAAGTTTTTCTGTTGTCTGTATGCCTGCTGCTGTATCAATTGTTAGTA